>OHHH01000512.1_pt1 | contig 14114 bp, 10 predicted proteins | sample 1567951 | NCBI WGS metagenome assembly OHHH01 (sample SAMEA3879550, study PRJEB24766) | human gut metagenome | biome: human-associated habitat; feature: feces | place: USA | collected 1985/1987 | reverse complement strand
GAAAGTTTCCTGCTCATATTGTATCATAGTAATACTGGCTTCATCTTCAATGCGTTGAAGCAATGAAAACTAAGGGGACGATATTTACTATGATAGTAGCACTTATTGAAAAAGTTTATTCTTTCTTGTGGGGAGATCTGATACACATTCCACTGCCCGGCGGTGGGAGCGTGGGAATCTCACTGCTCATAATTCTTTTGATTCCGACAGGAATTTATTTCACTGTAAGGACAAGACTTTTACCAATCAGAATGTTTCCGGACATGATAAAGGCGCTGACAGGTAAAAAGGAAAATAAGGACAGCCTGTCCACGTTCCAGACACTCATTGTCTCTACGGCGACGAGAGTGGGCATGGGTAATCTGGTTGGTGTTGTGGCGGCAATATCAGTGGGAGGCGCAGGTGCGGTTTTCTGGATGTGGATAACAGCCATTATAGGTTCATCCACGGCTTTTGTTGAGGCTACACTGGCACAGCTTCACAAGGAGCCGGATCCATTGTACTCAGGCTATCGTGGAGGTCCGGCGTATTACATACACCATTACTTTGAGGATAAATCAGGTAAAAAGAAAAAACATGTTATTATAGCTGTTTTGTTTGCTATATCCGGACTAATCTGCTGGTGTGGCATAAGTCAGGTGATCAGCAATTCTGTCACATCATCCTTTGAAAATGCATTTGGCGTACCACCTATTTATACTACAATAATTCTGGTGGCAGTGGCTGCTGTAATAGTGCTTAGGAAAAATGCTACGGTAAAGGTGCTTGACATAGTTGTTCCTATCATGGCGGTGTGCTATTTTGCCATAACCATTTTTATCATAATTAAAAATATAGGCATGATGCCATCGGTTTTTTCAAGGATATTTGAGGAAGCCTTCGGTATCAGGCAGGTGGCTGCGGGAGGCTTTGGAGCGGTGCTCATGAATGGTGTAAAGAGAGGTCTTTTTTCAAATGAGGCAGGCTCGGGCTCAGCTCCATGCGCTGCAGCGGCGGCAGAGTGCGATACTCCTGTAAAGGCAGGACTGACGCAGGCGCTCGGTGTATTTATAGATACGATAGTGATTTGCAGCTGTACGGCAATGATCATGCTCACTGCACCGGAGAATATAGTGGCAGGGAAAGAGGGCATGGATTTATTACAGTCAGCTATGAGGTATCATCTTGGAGATTTTGGAGTTATTTTTATAGCAGTCACATTGTTTTTATTCAGCTTTTCCACCTTCCTTGGTATACTTTTTTATGCAAGGAGTAATGTTGCGTACCTGTTTGGGGATAACTGGATTTCACAGACCATGTACAAGGTGCTGGCTCTTGTTATGCTGTTTGTAGGCGGTATCGCGGCATACACATTTGTCTGGGATCTCGGAGATGTAGGAATCGGCCTTATGACTATATTCAATACAGGTATTCTCTATCTGATGGGTGGACAGGCAATAAAGGAGCTGCGAGTTTTTGAAGAGAGTAATAAAGCACAAAGCAATAGTCAATGCTCACAGCAGGGGGATAACGTAACGCAATAACAATAGGAGATATATAAATATGAAAAGAGAATCATTTAAATCACGTCTGGGATTTATACTGGTAAGTGCAGGATGCGCTATAGGCATAGGCAATGTATGGCGTTTTCCGTATGTGACAGGTCAAAACGGTGGCGGTATTTTTGTACTGTTTTACCTTATATTTCTGGTATGCATGGGACTTCCGGTGCTTACGATGGAGCTTGCTGTAGGCCGGGCCAGCAGAAAAAGTGCTGTGATGAGCTACAAGGCTCTTGAGAAAGAGGGCAGTAAATGGCATATTCACGGATGGATAGCCATGCTTGGCTGCTACATGCTCATGATGTATTACACAACAGTCTCAGGCTGGATGGTTGCGTATTTCTTTAAATTCCTAAAGGGAGATTTTACATCAGGCATGAATACTGATGACACGGCAGCTGCATTTGGAAACATGCTTGCAGACCCCAAGCAGATGGCTTTCTGGATGATAGTTACGGTTGTGCTTGGCTTTTTGGTGTGCAGCCGTGGTCTGCAGAATGGGCTCGAGAAAATCAGTAAATTTATGATGAGTGCTCTGCTCTTGCTTATCATTGTCCTTGCGGTGCACAGTATCACACTTTCAGGGGCTTTGGAAGGAGTGAAATTCTATCTTGTTCCAAATCTGGATGCGGTCTCTGAAATTGGAATAAAGAATGTAATAACAGCAGCCATGAATCAGGCGTTTTTTACGCTGAGTCTGGGTGTGGCCGCAATGGAGATATTCGGCAGCTATATGGGAAAGGATTGCACTCTTGCAGGTGAGGGTGCCAAAATATGTGCTCTTGATACATTTGTGGCTATAATGTCAGGCCTTATCATTTTCCCGGCTTGCTTCAGCTATGGGGTGGAGGTAGACGCAGGACCAAGCCTTATCTTTATCACTTTGCCAAATGTGTTTGTAAATATGCAGGGAGGCCGCATATGGGGCTGTCTTTTCTTCTTGTTTATGACCTTTGCCAGCTTTTCAACCGTTATTGCGGTATTTGAGAATATCATGTCGTTTGCCATTGATATGTTTGGCTGGTCCAGAAACAAGGCTGCGCTAATAAATGGTGTGATAATACTTATTGCAAGTATGCCGTGTGTACTTGGATACAATGTGTGGAGTAATCTGCACCTCATAGGAGGCAGGGATGTGCTTGACAGCGAGGACTTTATGGTAAGCAATCTGCTTCTCCCGATTGGCTCACTGGTTTATCTGCTTTTTTGCGTGACAAAGTGGGGCTGGGGCTTTGATAAGTATATAGATGAGGCAAATACAGGATCAGGACTTAAGATTTCAAGGAAGCTTAAACCGTATTTTCAGTTCATACTGCCGCTTTTAATTTTGTTTATTTTTATCCAGGGATTGATATAGTTACGTATTTTTTGGAAATCAGACAGGAGAGTGTAAAATATGTTAGATCAGAATACCTTTATAGAGACAGTGCAGAGCGTGGCCGAGATTATCAGGACATCAGCGGAGCCGATAGGCAGAGATGAAATCATGTCTTATTTTAAGGATATGGAGCTTAATAAGGCGCAGGAGGATATGGTATTTGAATTTCTCATCACACCGCATGAGCAGGAGAATGAGAGTGCAGGCGATTATGAGGATGAATCACATGAGGACGAATTACATGGGGATGAATCGTCTGAAAATGCTGCATTGAACAATGTAATTTACTCAGAAGGAGATTCGATGGCTGCCATAGCAGGTGGAAAGAATAATAAGGCCAAGCAGGATAATGAAGCTGAGCCTGATATAGACGAGGACAGCCTCATACCGGATTCACCTATGTTTAGGATGTATCTTGAGGAGCTTGAAGAGATACCTGATTACACAAAAGCCGAGCAGGACGATATGTACAAAAAGCTGCTCGCAGGTGATGAGAGTGTGATACACACTATATCAAATTTCTGGCTCAAAAGTGTGCTTGCCATGGCAAAGAAGCTTGCTGTTACATCAGAGGGCTTTGAGGACGTAGTACAGGAGGGAAACATGGGACTTTTCATGTGCCTTACTGAGCTCTGCGGCTGCGGGGATGAGATAGATGTGGAAAAAGAGCTTTTGGATGCCATAGAGGAGTCTATGAAAGAGTGTATCAGGGAGCAGACCGGTGAGGATGAGAGCGAGAATACTGTGGTAGGAAAGGTTTCATTGGTAAACCGTGCAGTGGAGAAACTAAAATCCGATAAGGGTTTCGAGCCGAGCCTTAGTGAGCTTTCTGGCTACACCGGCGTGGATGAGGAAGAGCTTGAAAAGCTTCTAGAGCTTATCAAAAAGGCTGATGTGGAGAAAAATAAACAGGACAGTAAATAATCTGTGTCATTTGTAGATTTGTGTCATATATTAAACCATACCTGAATATATGAAAGGATGGAAAATATATGGCACGATTTACTAATCAGGCACAGCTTCGTTATGGCAACAATGTAGCCAATTCAAATATAGCAGTCGGAGAAATATTGGAGGTGCTTTCTGCTACGAAAACAGCAGTCAAAAACACCTACAATCAAAACGATACAATAACCTATGTGGTGAGCATCGTAAACTCCGGAAATACCGCGATAAACGGTCTGACACTTTCTGACAATCTAGGTGCTTATACCTTTAACACCAACACTCTTGTACCATTAACCTATGTGAATAACACCGCAAAATACTATACAAACGGCACACTCCAGGCAGCGCCTGCAGTAACCCAGGGACCGCCTCTTAGCATCACAGGCATAAGTGTCCCGGCAGGTGGCAATGCAACTGTCATCTATGAGGCAGCGTTAAATGAGTATGCTCCTCTTGGCACAGAGGCATCTGTCACAAACACCGCTACAGTTAGCGGCACCGGAATCACTCCAGTCACAGCAGCAGAGACAGTAAATGCCGAGGCTGCACCAAATCTTGCAATTACTAAGTCAGTAAGCCCTGTTCCTGTGACGGAAAACGGTACACTGACCTATACCTTCAGGATTCAAAACTACGGAAGCGTTGCGGCAACCAATACCACAGGCGTGGTTATAACAGACACATTTGCTCCGGTTTTAAACAATCTTACAGCCGCATTAAACGGCACAGCCTGGACTGCAGCTACAGATTACACTTATAATGAGGCGACAGGCACATTTTCGAGTACGGCAGGTGCAATCACTGTTCCGGCGGCAACCTACACACAGGATAGCACAACCGGAGCGTGGGTTGTCACACCGGGTGAGAGCACACTTGTCATCACCGGAACAGTGTAGCGGCAGAAGTGATTAATTTTAAGAATTGTTTAATTTAAGGGATAAAAGTTGAAATATTGATACAAAATATGTAAAATAAATATAGCTATTTATGAATAAGATGATGAAGATGATCATCGGCAGTTTAAAATGATTAACCGGGGGATAAGACAAATGAATAATGCACAGTTAGTGATAGACGAAGTAAAAAAGGCAGTAAAGGGCAAGGATGATTGTATCATCAAGGCATTTGCTGCCTTTTTGGCAGGTGGCAATGTTTTACTTGAGGATGTGCCGGGAGTGGGAAAGACTACGCTTGCAGTAGCTTTTTCAAGGGCGATGGCGCTTGTGAATCACAGAGTACAGTTCACTCCGGATGTGTTGCCTGCTGATATACTTGGCTTTTCTATGTATCAGAAGCAGACCGGAGAGTTTGTGTACCGCGAGGGTGCCGTGATGTGTAATCTGTTTCTGGCAGATGAGATTAACAGAACAAGTCCCAAAACACAGTCTGCGCTCCTGGAGGTTATGGAGGAAGGAAATGTTACTGTGGATGGAATAAGCAGGAAGGTCCCGGAGCCGTTTATAGTGATGGCCACTCAAAATCCAAAGGGCAGCGCCGGTACACAGCTGTTGCCGGAGTCACAGCTTGACAGGTTTATGATATGTATGAGCATGGGATATCCTTCACATGATGCAGAGGTGGATATCGCAAAGGGCAAAAGTGTGAAGGCTGATGAGTATACGATAAAGCCTGTTATGAATGCACAGGGACTTGTTGAGATGCAGGGAGAGGTTGAGCAGGTGTTTATACATGACAGTATTTACTCGTACATTGTGGACCTGGTTGATGCGACAAGGACAAGTCCGTACATTGAGCTGGGAGTGAGTCCGCGAGGTACGATTGCGTGTGTTAGGATGGCAAAGGCATATGCGTATCTGAGTGGGCGAAGCTATGTCATACCATCTGATGTGGTTTCTGTATTTGCGGATGTGACAAAGCACAGAATCGTGCTGAATACCAAGGCGAGAGTATCACACGTATCAGAGCTTTCAGTGATAGATGAGATACTAAAGGCTGTTAAACAGCCGACAACTTATGTGAAAAAGGCAGGTAATCGTGATTAGTTTTTTGATAGGAATAATTACTGCGGCAATAGTTTTTTATATGTCGATGATATACGGTAATGCTGCACTGGCACTGCTTGGCTGCTTTATGTGTGTGTTTATGGTGCTGACATTTATAGCATTGCTTGTAAAGGCGCACCGGGCAGTGGCAGCTATAAACATTCCGATAGCTATCGCCACACAGGGCGAGAGTATCAGGGTGAGTCTTTCCTGCAGGCTGAAGGAGGCAGGCTTCGATGGTGTTAAATACCGTGTAACGGTGAAAAATAATTTATCCGGCGAAAAAAGTACAAAATGGCTGTCAGGAGGCAGTGATTTTTTGTACAGCGTGAACCTGTGCGGCAATTATGAATTTGAGCTTGTAAGGATAAAGCTATATGATTTTTCAAGGCTTTTTTATGTCACGAAAAGAGTTAAAAAATATGCAAATGTTGAGGTGATGCCGCAGATTGATGAGATTCCTGTGAGGATAACGGACAGAGTAAGAAATTTCTTTGGGGATTCTGATATCTATGATGATTTAAGACCGGGATATGATCCGTCGGAGCTGTTTGATGTCAGAGAGTTTCAAAACGGTGACAGGCTGCAGAGTGTGCACTGGAAGCTTTCTGCAAGGACTGATGAGCTGATGGTAAAGGAGAACAGCCTGCCAAAGGCATGTGCGGTGGCCATAGTAGCAGATTTAAGGGGAATAAAGAAGGGCAGACAGGCAGATGCTTTTATGAAGCTTCTTGTCTCGCTTTCTTTTTCGCTTATGGATCAAAAATGCTCTCATTATGTGGCATGGTATGATACCGCCATAAACGATATTGTGAGAGCCAGAGTGGATGACGAGGAGGGCTTTTACATATTTTTGAATAGTTTTCTTAAAATAAAGCCGGATACAAAAAATGATGCGCTTTTTTTGTATGAGGAAAAGTACCGGGCAGAAAAGCTTGTGTGTCTGCTTAGCGTGGACGGAAGACTTCAGATAAAAAGGGGAGAGGAGATAGTTGGCAGAGCGGATGAAAAAAACGAGATTGTCATTTAGGAAAAGCAGATGGCAGAGATCTGATACAAATGAGATAAAGCCTGATTATAATAATGCATTTACAGTGCTTGGTGTCCTGCTTACTGAACTTGCCAATGCAGCTGCATCAGTACTTCTTACGGTGTGTGCAGTGTCTGTTGTGAATACGACCGTTTCACATGTGAGATGCCCATATTATGTGTATGTGTGGCTGTTTATTTTTTCGGTGATAAGCGGCTTTATAAACAGGCTTACATCGCTTGACACAAGAAAATGGGTGCGCCATGCGATAAATACGGGGCTGCTGCTTGTATTTCTGCTTGGAGTGTTTATTGCAAACTGGCAGGCTGCAGAGCATATAAAAGACGGCTTTTTGTATGTAAAGGGCAGGTATCTTGAGATAATAAATGTGTACTATGGCACTTCGTTTGTCTGTCCAAAGGGCGATAAAGCCTTTGCGGGGGCATTTGTTGGCTTTGTGTCGTTTATAGTTATGCTTTTGCTGGTGACACTGGCGGTTCAAATTAAAAGAAGACGCATGCTCACATTATTTCCAACGCTTATGCTTGCGGTACAGCTGTGCATAGGCAAAAGCCCAAGTGTCAGCGAGGTTGTTATGCTCACGCTGTGTACACTCTGGTGTCTTATCGCAGATGGCAACGCACGCACAGTGGCAGGATATGATGCAAATGGCAGTGCACAGGGCAATGAGGTTTTAAGGATAGCGTCGTCTTTTTTATATATGGCAGCAGTGTCAGCAATACTTTTCATATGTGTATTTACATTTAAACCTCTTGCTGATACGCTTGCCGATAAAAAGCCGCAGATGCTTGCCTTTCAAAAAGATTTGGAGGGCAGCGTAAAATCATTCTTCAGCGTGGGGATTGATTTACAGGATGGCACGGTTAGTAATCACTATCCAAGCTACAGTGAAAAAACAGTGATGACGGTAGAAGCAAAGGCAGGAGTACCTTCTAATATTTATCTGAGAAGCTTCTACGGTGATACCTATGAGAATGGCAGATGGATTAAAAAGTCTGATTTTTCCGGGATGGAAAAAGAGTATCATGATGCTTCAAGGATGACAGCCTGGCAGACTACAATCGGATTAGCAACGCTGCTCGATGGTTATTATGATGATGAGACCAATCCGGCCACCGAAAAGTATACAATCACGATGAAGAAGCTTTCCACCAAATACGCCTATTTACCGTACTGTATAGACCCATACAGTATAGATGCCAAGGGTGATATAGATTTTGACGAAGACTTTTTTATCGCAAAGGATAAAGGGACAAAGACTATCGAGGTGTCGGCGTGTCCCGGCTTTTTCGATGGTAGTCTGGAAACGTCCAGCCTTGAGCCCGAGCAGCCTCTTGAGGTCAACAATGATTTCTATGCGGCATACAATAATTATGTAATGGAAAACTATACTGCAAAGCAGGGTGGTGACGGGATTGTTGCGGAAGATGCAAAGTGGCTTCTTAGGACAGGACAGCTCACAAGCAATATGATGTACACAGGCTATATAAGAGAAAATGATGCCAACAGGATTGCGGCAGCACAGCTGGTGCAGCAGTTTCTGACATCGAAGAATTTTAAGTACAGCAAAAATCCTCCTTCCACAGGCGGTAAGGATGTAGTTGAAAATTTCCTCTCAAATAGCAGACAGGGCTTTTGTGTGCATTTTGCATCGGCTGGCACGATGATACTCAGACAGATGGGCGTTCCATGCCGTTATGTAAGCGGATATTGTGCAAAGGAGGACAGCTTCAAATCCGGTGAAAATGATGAGGATATATGTGAGGTGAAGGATTCGCAGTCGCATGCCTGGGTTGAAATATATCTGGATGATTTCGGATGGATTCCGGTGGAGATGACACCGGGATATTTTGAGTATGTGACAGGTGAGAATCCGTTTGACTATATTGGTGTCAACGGAAAGAAAACAAACACCGGTGCTGCTTATAATGATAGTGAGCATATGAATGATACTGCGGCAGATGAAGATAAACTGGATGAAGATGCAGCAAATGAAGATACAGAAAATACAGATTCAGAAAATGATGACAAAGCAAAAGATGATACATCAAAAGCTGTAGCAAACAGTACATCAGGTGATGGCAGTGAGAATGCTTATGGTTCACAGTCAGGTGCTGATAAACGCACAGACACTCATAGCTCAAAAACAGGACTTCATATACCACCGGCGATTTTAAAAATCGTACTCTGTGTGATTTTTCTGACTGCACTTATAGCCGCCATAGTTTACATCAAAAGGCGAAGAAACATTTTGTGGGAAACAAGACTTGCAAAAAGAGTGAAAAAAGGCCGCTACAGCAGGGCTGCCATCATGATAAACAACCGCATCTACAAGGGGCTTGGGCATCCTTCAAAAAACAGGACAGATGAGCTTTATCTGGCTAACCTAAAGGAAAAATACTGCGGACCGGATTATTGCGGAATCCACTGGGATGAGTACATGCGCATCATACAAAAGGCTGTGTATTCATCAGAGGGTATCACAGGTGAAGAATGCTTTATGGTGATGGAAATATGGAGGCGTCTGGAGAAAAAAAGATATTAGACATAATTCACAAAAAAACATGTATAAAAACAGCATGATTAACAAAAAATAAATTCGTGGAGAAATTGTGTTGAAATGATAAAGCTTCTGTGATATAAACTTAAACAGACGTGTTACTTTTAGGGAGGCATTTGTCGTACATAACTTTTAACAGGGTTAGTGTATGATAGGTGCCTCCTTTTTTGTCGCTGGAGCAATAAAAGACTTACAGGTGCAAATCAATACATACCCAGCATTTATAGGAGGAAAAGCTCATGAAAGACAAAATTTTTGGTGTCCTGCAGAGAGTAGGACGAAGCTTCATGCTTCCAATTGCAATCCTTCCGGTAGCAGGCTTGCTGTTAGGACTCGGAAGCTCATTCACCAACACCACAACAATTGAGACCTATGGTTTACAGTGGCTGCTCGGAGATAAGACTATACTCCATGCACTTCTTGTAATCATGAATGCGGTCGGAAGTGCCATATTCGATAACCTTCCGCTCATTTTTGCGGTCGGAGTAGCAATCGGAATGGCAAAGAAGGAAAAAGAGGTGTCAGCACTTTCAGCAGTCATAGCATACTTTGTTATGAATGTATCAATCAATGCGATGCTCAAGATTTCCGGAAAAATCCTTGCAGACGGAAGCATTGCTAAGGATGTGCTTGATGGAACCATCACATCAGTATGTGGTATCCAGTCGCTGCAGATGGGCGTGTTTGGCGGAATTATCGTAGGACTGGGAGTGGCAGCACTGCACAACCGTTTCTACAAGATTGAGCTGCCGAATGCATTGTCATTTTTCGGTGGAACAAGATTTGTGCCTATCATCTCAACCGTGGCATATCTGTTTGTAGGAATCTTAATGTATTTTATCTGGCCGACAGTGCAGAACGGAATTTATGCACTCGGCGGAGTGGTGACAGGAACAGGATATTTCGGAACACTTCTCTTTGGTATCATAAAGAGAGCACTTATTCCATTCGGACTGCACCATGTATTTTACATGCCGTTCTGGCAGACAGCAGTCGGTGGAACGATGGAGGTTGCAGGACATATGGTTGAGGGTGGACAGAACATCTTCTTCGCACAGCTTGCTGACTCTGCAAACATCGCACATTTCAGTGCCGATGCCACAAGATATTTCTCGGGAGAGTTTATTTTCATGATTTTCGGTCTTCCGGGAGCAGCACTTGCAATGTATAAATGTGCAAAGCCGGAAAAGAAAAAGCAGGCAGGAAGCCTTTTACTTTCTGCAACACTTGCATGTATGTTTACAGGAATCACAGAGCCTCTTGAGTTCTCATTCCTTTTCGTAGCACCGGCTCTCTTTGCAGTACAGGTAGTGCTCGCAGGAAGCGCATACATGATAGCACATATTTTAAACATCGCTGTAGGACTTACTTTCTCAGGAGGATTACTTGATTTCTTCCTGTTTGGTATATTGCAGGGAAATGAAAAGACAAGCTGGCTGCTCGTGATTCCGGTGGGAATAGTATATTTCTTACTGTATTACTTTATTTTCAGCTTCCTTATAAAGAAGTTTGATTTCAAGACTCCGGGCCGTGAGGATGACGATACAGAGACAAAGCTCTACACCAAGGCAGATGTAAATGCAAGAAAAGCTGCCAAGGATACAAAAGCTTCTGACGACAAAGCGGCTGTAGACGAGCTCTCGCAGACTATATCACGAGGTCTCGGCGGCAAAGCCAATATCTCAGATGTGGACTGCTGTGCGACAAGGCTTCGTATCACAGTAATAGACCCTGACAAGGTAAACGATGCGCTTCTTAAATCAACAGGAGCATCAGGAGTCGTGCACAAGGGACAGGGAGTACAGATTATCTATGGACCAAGAGTAACAGTGATAAAATCAGATCTGGAGGATTATCTTGCGAGTGTGACAGAGGAACACTTTGAGGATGATGCAGCAGAAAATAATACAGCAGGTGCAGATGAAGCAAAGAATGAAAATGCAGCTTCAGATAAAGCACAGGAATCTGATGTGAAAGCAGAAAAGGAAGCCGGCGACGTAAAAGAGCCGACAAGCACAGTTATCATCTCAAGCCCTATGACAGGAATTGCAGCAGACCTTTCAACAGCGCCGGATGAGGCATTTGCCGGCAAAATGATGGGTGACGGAGCGGTAGTCACACCTGAGGAGGGCGTGGTTGTAGCACCTGAGGATGGAACTGTTTTATTCGTTTTTGATACAAAGCATGCTTTGGGATTTACAACCGACTCAGGAATTGGTATGATAATCCATGTAGGAATTGATACAGTAAAGCTCGAGGGTAAAGGCTTTGACGTACAGGTTGAGGCAGGATGCCATGTTAATAAGGGCGATGTGCTCATGAAGCTTGACCTTGACTACTTAAAGGCGAACGCACCATCAGTTACCACTCCTGTCATCTGCACAGAGCTAAAAGATAATCAGAAAATCCGCCTCATCACAGACGGACCGATTAAGGCGGGGGAGCCTCTCTACGCAGTTGACACCTACGAGAAGTAATAAAAATGTCAGGGGAATGATATGTACAGAATCACAAAGGTCTTAAATCACAATACAGTGCTTGCGGTAAAGGATAAGAGCGCAAGAGAATATCTTATAGTCGGAAAGGGTGTGGGTTTTGGAAAGAAAATCACACAGTCTGTCGAGCCAACGGAAGAGGATTCACTGTATGAGCTGACCCAGACAAGGGACAGAGGTCCGGCAAAGGACATAGTAAAATCCATCGAGCCGGAGTATCTTGAGATTGCAAACACACTGCTCGATAATGCAGAGCATGAGTTTGGACATATAGACAGAAGCATATTGTTTCCTATGGCAGATCATATAGCATTTGCTGTAAAGCGTATGGAAAACAAAGAACAGATCAGCAATCCTTTAAATGATGACATCCGTGTGATGTTTTATAGGGAGTACAAGATAGCTGAGAATATACGCCACATACTAAAGGATAAAAAACAAATTGATATAATTGATGATGAGATCGGCTACATTACTCTTCATATTCATACATCCTTAAACAATTCAAAGGTATCGGATGCCATGGAGATGGCGGCAGCAGTTCGAAAATGCGCCACATTTATAGAGGAAAAGATTGGAAAGCACATAGATGTCACTACTATGGCCTACAACCGCCTCATGAACCATATCCGCCACATGGTATCAAGAGCCGCGACCGGAGAAAAATTAAAGGTTGATCTCAATCAGTTTATCGAGAAAAATTATCCGGAGTCATTCGCACTGGCAGGTGATATATGTAAGGAGCTTGGAAAGGACTTAAATCATGAGTTTTTGGACAATGAGACAGGCTACCTTGCCATACATATCGAGCAGATTAAGTGTGATGAGATGGTAAGTGAATAATAAAATGTGAAAACCTTCCTGCACATTAGGTTATGTGTGGGAAGGTTTTTTCGTGAAAAAAGAACAGCACCGGAAGAAATGAATGGGGATTTGCGTAAGATTATATACAAATCTCCGTTAATGTGGTACACTACATAGTTGTATCAATAAACATCCGATACACAAAATACATATGAAATCAATTTAAAGGAGATATATATACCATGAAACTCGGCATCGTCGGACTTCCGAACGTCGGAAAGTCTACATTATTCAACTCACTCACAAAGGCAGGAGCGCTTTCAGCAAACTATCCTTTTGCTACAATCGACCCAAACGTAGGTATTGTTTCAGTGCCTGACGAGAGAATCGTAAAGCTCGGAGAGCTCTATCACACAAAGAAGGTTACACCTGCAACAATCGAATTTGTTGATATCGCAGGTCTTGTGAAGGGAGCCAGTAAGGGTGAGGGACTTGGAAACCAGTTCCTTGCAAATATCCGTGAGGTAGATGCAATCGTACACGTAGTGCGCTGCTTTGAGGATACAAACATTATCCATGTAGATGGTTCTGTAGATCCTGCAAGAGATATCGAGACAATCAATCTTGAGCTTATTTTCTCGGATGTTGAGATTCTTGACAGGCGAATTGCAAAGATTGCAAAGCAGGCAAGAATGGACAAGACACTTGCAAAGGAGCTTGAGCTTGTTGAGGCAGTAAAGGCTCATCTTGAGGACGGAAAGATGGCCAGAACCTTTGAAGTGCCTGATGATGAGGATGCACAGCTTTGGTTCAAGGGATATAATCTCCTTACAGCAAAGCCTACCATCTACGCTGCAAATGTATCAGAGGACGACCTCGCAGATGACGGCGCAAGCAATCCGCATGTTGCAAAGGTAAGAGAGATGGCAAAGGAAGAGGGTGCAGAGGTATTTGTTATCTGTGCACAGATTGAGCAGGAGCTTGTAGATCTCGATGAGGACGAAAAGAAGGAGTACCTTGAGGATTTAGGTGTTGAGTCAAGCGGTCTCGATAAGCTTGTAGCAGCCAGCTATTCACTTCTCGGACTGATTTCCTTCCTCACAGCAGGAGAGGATGAGTGCCGTGCATGGACTATAAAGAAAGGTACAAAGGCACCACAGGCAGCCGGCAAGATACATACTGACTTCGAGCGTGGCTTCATCAAGGCAGAGGTAGTCAACTATCAGGATCTTCTCGACAATGGAAGCCTTGCAGCCGCAAGAGAAAAGGGTATCGTAGGCATGGAAGGAAAAGAGTACGTTGTTAAGGACGGAGATGTAATTCTTTTCAGATTT
>OHHH01000507.1_pt1 | contig 14315 bp, 9 predicted proteins | sample 1567951 | NCBI WGS metagenome assembly OHHH01 (sample SAMEA3879550, study PRJEB24766) | human gut metagenome | biome: human-associated habitat; feature: feces | place: USA | collected 1985/1987 | reverse complement strand
GGGTGGCACTCGCCATCATGGCATATCTCGGCGGCAACATAGTCTATTCGGCCTACCTCAACATCATGTTCATTCCCGACAGCGGTGAGCTCGTGGTGTTCATGGCCGCTTTCATCGGCGCCCTCATCGGATTCCTCTGGTACAACACCTATCCCGCACAGGTGTTTATGGGCGACACCGGCTCCCTCACCATCGGCGGTATCATCGCCGTTTTCGCGATACTCATCCGCAAGGAGTTGCTCATCCCCATCCTCTGCGCCATCTTCTTCATCGAGGATCTCTCGGTGATCATGCAGACGCTGTGGTACAAATTCTCCCGCCGCCGCACCGGAAAGCCGCAGCGCATCTTCAAGATGACGCCGCTGCACCACCACTTCCAGATCGACGGCTCAAAAAGCGACGCGCTCATCCGCGCGCCTTATCAGCCGATTCCCGAATCGAAAATCGTGACCCGTTTCTGGATCATCGGCATCCTTCTCGCTATTGTCACATTCGTTACGCTTAAGATCAGATAATATATTATTATGGTTAACAAGACAGAGAAAAACAAGCGCCTCGTGGTGCTCGGCGGCGGCGAAAGCGGCGTCGGCGCAGCCATCCTGGCTAAAGATAAGGGCATGGACGTGTTCCTCTCCGACTCCGGCAGCGTGGCTCCGCGCTACGCCGCCGTGCTCGACGCCGAAGGCATCGAATGGGAGCACGGCCATCACTCGATGGACCGCATCCTCAACGCCGACGAGGTGGTGAAGAGCCCCGGCATACCCCCGACATCGGCTGTCATGCAGGCCATTGCCGAACGCGGCATCCCCGTCATCTCCGAAATAGAGCTCGCCGGACGCTACACTGACGCCAAAATGGTGTGCATCACCGGCAGCAACGGCAAGACCACCACTACGATGCTCACCTATCATATACTCCACGACGCCGGAATAAACGTGGGTCTGGCCGGCAACGTAGGCAAGAGTCTCGCACTCCAGGTGGCGCGCGAGCATCACGACGTCTACGTCATCGAGCTCTCGAGTTTCCAGCTCGAAAACATGTATGATTTCAAAGCCAACGTGGCCGTGCTGCTCAACATCACCCCCGACCATCTCGACCGCTACGACTATAAGATGCAGAACTATATCAACGCCAAGTTCCGCATCCTCAACAACCTCACCCCCGAAGATGCCTTCATCTTCTGGAATGACGACCCTATCATCAGACACGAGCTTGCCAAGCACGGTCTGAAAGCTCATTTGTATCCTTTTGCTGCCGTCAAAGAGGACGGAGCTATTGCCTATGTAGAAGACCATGAGGTAAAAATCACCGAACCGATTGCCTTTAACATGGAACAGGAAGAACTGGCATTGACAGGACAGCATAATTTATATAACTCATTAGCTGCCGGTATCTCGGCAAACCTGGCCGGCATTGCCAAAGAGAACATCCGCAAGGCTCTCTCTGACTTCAGGGGAGTGGAACATCGGTTGGAAAAAGTGGCGCGTGTCCGCGGCATTGATTTTATCAATGACTCAAAAGCGACGAATGTCAACTCCTGCTGGTATGCCCTGCAAAGCATGACTACCAAAACGGTATTGATTCTCGGCGGCAAAGACAAAGGCAACGACTATAACGAAATTGCCGACTTGGTAAAAGAAAAATGTACCGGATTGATCTACATGGGATTGCACAATGAGAAATTGCATGATTTCTTTGACAAGTTCGGCCTGCCTGTAGCCGATGTACAAAGCATGAAGGATGCCGTAGACGCTGCTTACCGGATGGCCAAGAAAGGCGAAACCGTATTATTAAGTCCATGCTGCGCTAGCTTCGACCTTTTCAAAAGTTACGAAGACCGTGGCGAGCAGTTCAAGGAATGTGTAAGAAACCTGTAATATAGTATTAAGGTATATAGATAATGGATCTGATAAAAGACTTGTTCAAGGGCGACAAAGTAATCTGGATTATTTTCCTGTTTCTTTGTCTGATCTCTATCGTCGAGGTATTTAGTGCCGCCAGCACGCTTACCTACAAAAGTGGGGATCATTGGGGACCTATCACCCAGCACAGTGTCATCCTGATGGTAGGTGTGTGCATTGTGGTACTGGTACATAACATTCCCTACAAATATTTCCGTGTGTTTCCCGTCTTCCTGCTACCCCTATCGACATTATTGCTGATATTTGTAATGGGTATGGGATTGATTACCGGAGACCGTGTCAATGGTGCAGCCCGTTGGATGACTTTCTTCGGTATCCAGTTCCAGCCTTCCGAACTGGCAAAAATGGCCGTGATTATTGTCACCGCATTTATTCTATCCAAGTTTCAGGAAGAAGACAATGCCAATCCGAAAGCATTTAAATATATCATGTGGATCACCGGAATTGTTTTCATTCTGATTGCTCCCGAAAACGGCTCTACCGCAGCACTGCTTTTCGGAGTAGTCTTTTTAATGATGGTGATCGGCCGGGTACCCTGGAAGCAATTGGCCAAGTTAATGGGAATAGCCGGAGTTATGGTGGCTTTTTTTGTAGGCATAGTGATGATTATGCCCACACACAAACTGAACAAAGTCCCCATGATGCACCGTGTAGAAACCTGGCAGAACCGTATAAAAGGCTTCTTTGAGGACAAAGAAGCCGTTCCCGCCGCCAAATATGATATAGACAAGGACGCCCAGATAGCACACGCCAATATTGCTATCGCCTCCAGCAACATCATAGGAAAGATGCCGGGTAACAGTGTGCAGCGGGATTTCCTGTCACAAGCATTCTCGGACTTCATCTTTGCTATAATCATAGAAGAGCTGGGGTTGCTGGGAGGCGCCTTTGTAGTGATTCTCTACATCTGGCTGTTGATGCGGGCGGGTAAAATAGCCCGAAGAAGTGAAAAAAGTTTTCCTGCCTTTCTGGTGATGGGCATCGCCCTGTTGCTGGTATCTCAGGCGATGCTTAACATGATGGTGGCCGTAGGTCTGTTCCCCGTCACCGGACAACCCCTGCCGCTTATCAGCAAAGGAGGAACCTCTACACTCATCAACTGCGCCTACATCGGTATGATATTAAGTGTCAGCCGCTACGTGGCTGAGAAAGAAGAACAGAAAGCCGCCGAGCAACAAGCGCAGAAAGAAGCCGAACTGGCAGCCAAGACCGAACGGCATCAGGAAATGGTAGCTGCCATGCAGGAAGCCATTACCACACTTCCGTCGGGTGACAATGCCACCACTTCCCTCCCGCCGGAGGAGAACTCGCTGCCCGATGACTTGAAGGCAATGCTGAATGCAGCCGGGAAGCGGGAGCCGGAAGAAGAAATATAATATAAACCATTCATTTTAAAAGTATTATTTATACTTTTGCGAATAATTCGACTAAAAAGGAATTATGGAAGAAAATTTAAGAATCATCATCAGCGGAGGAGGAACCGGGGGACACATTTTCCCCGCAGTCTCTATTGCCAACGCCATCAAGGAACAACATCCCGAAGCGGAAATCCTGTTCGTAGGCGCTGAAGGCAGAATGGAGATGCAACGCGTTCCTGCTGCCGGATACCCTATAAAAGGATTACCTGTTGCCGGATTCGACCGTAAGAACTTATTGAAAAATGTTTCGGTTCTTTTCAAATTGGTCAAAAGCCAGCTATTGGCACGTAAAATCATCAAGGATTTCAAGCCACATGCAGCAGTAGGTGTAGGCGGATATGCCAGCGGTCCTACTTTGAAAATGGCCGGGATGATGGGTATTCCGACACTGATACAAGAGCAGAACTCTTATGCCGGAGTAACCAACAAACTATTGGCAAAGAAAGCCTGCAAAATATGCGTGGCATACGACGGCATGGAACGTTTCTTTGAAAAAGACAAGATTATCCTGACCGGAAACCCTGTCCGCCAAGGACTGCGCAACCATCACATCAGCCGTGAAGAGGCTATCCGTTCCTTCGGGCTGGACCCATCCAAGAAAACAATCCTGATTGTAGGAGGAAGCTTGGGAGCACGCACCATCAACAACTGCGTGATGGAAGGTTTGGACAAGATTAAAGCATCCGGCGCGCAGTTTATCTGGCAAACCGGGAAAATATATATCGGCGAAGCACGCGCCGCAGTAGCCCAGGCCGGTGAGTTACCAATGCTCCACGTAACCGATTTTATCAGCGATATGGCCGCCGCATACAGTGCTGCCGATTTAATAATCAGCCGTGCCGGAGCAGGTTCCATCTCCGAGTTCTGTTTGTTGCAGAAACCCGTCATTCTGGTTCCGTCACCTAATGTGGCCGAAGATCATCAGACCAAAAACGCACTGGCGCTGGTCAATAAAAACGCAGCACTCTATATCAAGGACGCCGCTGCCAAAGAAGCTCTGCTGGACAAAGCGGTTGAAACCGTGAAACAGCCGGAAACATTGAAAAGTTTAAGTACAAATATTGCTAAATTAGCCTTTACCGACTCAGCCAACGTTATTGCCCGGGAGGTATTCAAACTGGCTGATAAATACAGAAAAGAAAATGGACGTTAACACATTAAAATCAGTTTATTTCATCGGTGCCGGAGGTATCGGCATGAGCGCATTGGTACGCTACTTCCTGTCAAAAGGCAAGAAGGTAGGCGGATATGACCGTACGCCCAGTGAACTGACAGAAAAGCTGATAGAAGAAGGAGCAGCCATCCATTACGAAGAAAGCACGGAACTGATAACGGATGCATTCCGCGACCCGGCAACTACATTGGTTGTCTATACTCCGGCTGTCCCCGATACACATAAAGAGTTTACCTATTTCCGGGAAAACGGTTTCGAGATACATAAACGTTCGCAGGTATTGGGAATGCTTACCCATGCAGGAAAAGGACTTTGTGTAGCCGGCACTCACGGTAAGACCACCACTTCTACCATGACAGCCCATCTGTTACACCAATCCCATGTAGGATGCAACGCCTTTTTGGGAGGCATCTCAAAGAATTACGGCACCAACCTGCTGTTGTCTGACAGCAGTGAATACATGGTTATTGAAGCCGACGAGTTCGACCGTTCTTTCCATTGGCTCTCGCCCTACATATCGGTGATTACCGCAACCGATCCCGACCATCTGGATATCTACGGAACCAAAGAGGCTTATCTGGAAAGCTTCCGCAAATATACCTCACTCATCCAGCCGGGAGGTGCATTGATTGTACGTAAAGGCATCGAGCTGCAACCGGCTTTGCAGAATGGTGTGAAACTGTACACCTATTCCCAAGAAGAGGGTGACTTTCATGCAGAGAATATCCGTATTGGGAACGGTGAGATTTTCTTTGATTACGTATCACCCTTGGGAAATATCCCCAATATACAGTTGGGTGTCCCCGTCAGCATCAACATTGAGAACGGGGTAGCCGCCATGGCTTTGGCGCAGATGAGCGGATTGACTGATGAAGAAATAAAGAGAGGTATGGCAAGTTTCCGCGGAGTAGACCGTCGTTTCGATTTCAAGATAAAGAACGACAAGGTGGTTTTCCTGAGCGACTATGCGCACCATCCTTCCGAGATAAAGCAAAGCATACTCTCCATGCGTGCCCTCTATCGGGACAAGAAGCTGACGGCTGTTTTCCAGCCGCACCTCTACACACGTACCCGTGATTTCTACAAAGATTTCGCCGACAGCCTTTCCTTGTTGGACGAAGTCATCCTGGTAGATATCTATCCGGCACGCGAGCAACCCATCCCCGGCGTCACCAGCAAACTGATTTACGACCATCTGCGTCCGGGCATCGAGAAGAGCATGTGCAAGAAAGAAGAAATTCTAGACGTACTGAGCAAGAAAGATATAGAAGTATTAATCACCCTGGGTGCGGGCGACATAGATAACTATGTACCCCAAATCTGCGGATTACTGAATAAAAAATGATAAAGAAAATTCTCATACTCCTGTTTCTGTTGCTGATAACCGCCTACCTTATTGTAGCCGTTACCGCTTTCAACACCAAGCCTGCCGACCAGGTTTGCAAGGGTATGGAATTGATTATCAAGGACAGTATAGACCATGGTTTCATCAGCCAGAAAGGGATACTCCGCTTACTGAACGGTAAGAAGCTCTCCCCTGTGGGTAAGAAGATGGGCGACATCAACACCCGCCTGCTGGAAGAAGAACTCAGCCAACATCCCTTGATTGAAAATGTGGAATGTTACCGTACACCGGGATGCAAGATAGGTATCGAAGTGACACAGCGCCTCCCCATCCTCAGAGTGATGGCAAACAACGGAGACAACTATTATATTGACAATAAAGGAAAAATCATGCCGATACCCAACAGTTCGGCACACGTAGCTGTTGTTACAGGATACGTGGATCGTGATTTTGCCGTCAAGGAACTATATACCTTAGGAGTCTTTCTACAGGCCCATCCGCTATGGGATGCCCAGATAGAGCAGATCAACGTGACACAAGCCAAAGAACTGGAACTGGTTCCACGGGTTGGCGAACATATCATATTCTTAGGCAAGCCCGGGAATTATGAGGAAAAGTTCGAGAAACTAAAAACTTTTTATGAGAAAGGACTGAACCAAGTAGGCTGGAACAAGTACAGCCGCATCAGTCTGGAATTTAATAATCAGATTATTTGTACTAAAAAAGAGAAGTAAGATATGGCAGCAACAGATTTTATAGTAGCAATAGAACTGGGATCCTCCAAGATCACAGGTATTGCAGGAAAGAAACATGCGGACGGAAGCATACAAGTGCTGGCCCTCGCCAGCGAAAACTCTTCGGATTTTATCCGTAAGGGAGTGATTTACAATCTGGACAAAACCGCACAAAGCCTTACTTCGATTATCAAGAAACTGGAATCGACATTAAAGGCTTCTATCGGAAAGGTCTATGTAGGTATCGGAGGACAATCTCTACGCACCATCCGTAATACGGAGGTACGTCATCTGGAAGAAGAAACCAAAATTTCACAGGAACTGATTGACTCCATCATGGACAGCAACCGCGAAGTCCCCATCATAGACCAGGAAATACTGGAAGTGGCACCCCAGGAATATAAAGTAGGCATCAACCTGCTGGCCGATCCTGTAGGAGTTCCCAGCGATCATATAGAAGGGCGTTTCCTTAATATCATCGCCCGCAGCAGCGTGAAGCAGAACATTGACAAATGTTTCAAACAGGCAGGAATCGAAATAGCCGACTACATCATCTCACCGTTGGCTCTGGCCAATGCCGTACTGACCAACAGTGAAAAACGTTCGGGCTGCATGTTCATCGACTTTGGCGCAGATACGACTACTGTATCTGTCTACAAAAACAACATACTCCGCCATTTGGCAGTCATCCCACTGGGAGGAAGCAACATCACCAAAGACATTTGCAGCCAGCAGATTGAAGAGGAAGATGCCGAAGAACTGAAAAAGAAATACGGCAATGCCTATGCCGACAAGTCGGAAGACGGAGATGACAACCCTACCTACTCGCTGGACGGGAAATGCAGTATTGAGTCACACTTACTGGAAGACATCGTAGAAGCGCGTGTCAATGAGATACTGGCCAATGTATGGAACCAGATTGTTCTTTCGGGATATGAAGACAAACTGCTGGCAGGAGCTATCATTACCGGCGGTGCTGCAAATCTAAAGAATATGGAGGAAGCATTCAGCAACCGTACCAAAGTAGAAAAGGTAAGAATGGCCAAAGAAAGCCAGCTAAGCCTGAAAGGTGGCATGATGGAACTGAAAAAAGATGGTACATGCAATACAATCATCGCTTTGCTAGGAGCCGGGAAAGAGAACTGTTACCGCCCGGAACGTCCTATCCAAGTACCTCTCTTCGATGAAAGCGGCGAGAATGTGGAAGACAAAAGGAAAAGAGAGAAAGAAGAAGCAGCCAGAATAGCAGCGGCAGCCAAGAAAGCAGAGGAAGAGGAGAAGCTGCGAAAAGCCACTTGCGAGAGCCTGATAAGAAACGCAAAAGAGCTGAAAGAGACAGGCAAATACAAAAATGCCTTGTCGCAACTGGCCAAAGCACGCGATCTGGGAGTGGCAGAAGCTTTGAACCAAATACGCGACCTGGAAAAAGAAATCAAGAGTTTGAAAGAAGCCAACAATCCGATCAAACGGCTGACCGACTTGTTTGGAAGGATTCTGGAAGAATAATAACGAATTACATCACCTTAATATAATATAGAAGATTATGTCTGATGAAACTATAATGCCATTCGATTTCCCGGCAGAAAACCCGACTATCATTAAAGTAATCGGTGTGGGAGGTGGCGGCGGCAATGCCGTAAATCACATGTATAAAGAAGGTATACACGATGTAACATTTGTTGTGTGCAACACAGATAACCAGGCGTTGGCCGAATCCCCCGTTCCCGTGAAGTTGCAACTGGGAAAAGAAGGATTAGGAGCCGGGAACCGCCCGGAGCGTGCACGTGAAGCAGCCGAAGAAAGTATAGAAGACGTAAAAGGAATGTTGAACGACGGCTGTAAAATGGTATTTATCACTGCCGGAATGGGAGGAGGTACCGGAACCGGTGCGGCTCCGATCATTGCCAAGACAGCCAAAGATATGGATATCCTCACCGTAGGTATTGTCACCATTCCGTTCCTTTTTGAAGGAAACCGGAAGATTGACCAGGCGCTGGACGGCGTGGAGAAAATGAGCCAGCATGTAGATGCCTTGCTGGTGATCAACAATGAACGTCTGCGTGATATTTATTCGGACTTCAGCGTGATGAACGCTTTCGGCAAAGCGGATGACACTTTATCCATAGCAGCCAAGAGTATTGCCGAGATTATCACTATCCGCGGTACCATCAACCTGGACTTCAATGACGTGAAAACAGTACTAAAAGATGGTGGGGTAGCCATTATGAGTACGGGATACGGCAAAGGGGAAAGCCGCGTGAGCCAGGCTATCAATGATGCGCTCCATTCCCCGCTGCTGAACAACAACGATATCTTCAACTCGAAGAAGATCCTGTTCAACATCTCTTTCAGCACCAAGAGCGAGTTGATGATGGAAGAGATGAATGAGGTTCATGACTTCATGAGCAAATTCGGCAAAGACGTGGAAACCAAATGGGGGCTCTATATCGACGAGTCGCTGGAAGAACAGGTGAAGTTCACCGTACTTGCCACCGGCTTCGGCATCAAGGATGTACCGGGCATGGACAACATGATGAACAAACGCACCATCGAGGAACAAAAGAAACTGGAAGAACTGGAAGAAGAGGAACAGCGCAAGGATGAACGTCGTGGAGATTACTACGGCAAAGACACCTTCAAGAACAGCAACAAGAAGAAACGCCATAACATTTACATCTTCAGCCTGGAGGATCTGGACAATGATGACATTATCAGTATGGTGGAAACGACCCCTACTTTCCAACGTACCAAAACTGTGTTGGAAAGTATCCAGTCTAAAGCAATAGCCGAAGAAGAGGAAACATTCAATAACGATGCCGAAAACGGCGGAATAACGATCACATTTTAACAACTAAAATAGAAAAGAACCATGGATTTATTTGACGTAATCAGCAACGATATCAAAGAGGCTATGAAAGCCAAGGACAAAGTGAAACTGGAAACTTTGCGTAATGTGAAAAAATTCTTCCTTGAAGCAAAGACAGCACCGGGCGCCAACGACACTTTGACGGATGACGCTGCATTGAAAATCATGCAGAAACTGGTAAAACAAGGGAAAGATTCAGCCGCCATTTACCAAGGTCAGGGCCGCGCAGACTTGGCTGAAGCCGAACTGGCCCAAGTGGCAGTGCTTGAAGCCTATCTGCCCAAACAAATGAGTAACGAAGAACTGGAAGCCGCTTTGAAAGAAATAATTGCAGAAGTGGGTGCCGCCGGTCCTCAGGATATGGGTAAAGTCATGGGTGTCGCCACCAAAAAGTTGGCAGGCAAAGCCGAAGGACGTGCCATCTCGGCTAAAGTGAAAGAATTACTGGGATAATACTCCGGCAATCCATATTCGAGAAACGAAACTTCTGCCCCGATTCATCTTTACGGGCAGAAGTTTCGTTTTTTATAAAATCAGTGAGAAGCAAACGTATGCAGTACCCTATCCAGCTTCCCGTTTATCATTCTCACTTCACCAATACCCTGGAATTCAAAGTATCCTTCAGTGTGTTCAGCCACAATAAAAATCTGATATACAGCGCATAAGGCTGACAGTAGTTCCTTCAGTGCGCTGTCAGCACCTTCAGCCGCCGCAACACCCGCACCGGACCGATGTCCTTGACCATCATGCTAAAGGACAAGAATGAGTCATACAATATCGTGGTCAAAAGATTGCACCTGCTTTCCATCTTAACTTTCAAGACAGGAAGAATACTCATTTGCTTCCGTAAGCATTCGGCCTCGTGCGTGTTTTTTTCCCCTCTTTTCCTTCCTACCTTTGTGGCTTCATTATAATCTTAATCCATTATGTGTTCAGTATTAGAATTTTCTAGCGAAAGTGATAAACTACGTACTCTCTTTTCCGAGTCTAACCATTTTGATTCTGTTCTTTTCATATTTGATGGCGGCCGTCGTTATAAAGTTTCGTCTTCCAGCCTTGGTATCCATTCCCCTCAGGACCTACTTCTCCCTTTAGGTCTTGGCCTTTTCCGCAGCAGTCCTTTTTGGTCTTATTACCTTTATCCCCAAGGTTGTAATTTCCATAAAGGTATTGACGGTCTTTGTGGCGAGGTCATCCGACACACGGGTTCCTGCGTGTCAGAGCAGAGCTGTCATATTTTTCCCGACCGCTCCCGTAGCAGGTTGCATATCCTTTATCGGTGCGACGACGAATACCGTCTGGAATGCCGTCGTCTGAATCGCGGTTCTTTCCTCTTGAAAAAGGAGGAACGGAAGAAGGATTTTCTTCAAATTTCCTGGAATCGCCTGAATGAGCTGCTTACTGTTAAAAAGTATCGGAAAACAGTTGAAAAGTAATTCCCCATTCTATAAGCCGTGCAGTTTTATTTTGATAACTTTGCCACATAATAAAAAGTGGATGTACAGTGAAAGAACCGGTTATTACCCTTACTTTGGAAGAGTACGAAGAGTTGCGCAAGGAACATGAATGCCTTGAAAAGGAGCATGCGGAACTTCAGAGAAAATACGAAGCCTCTTTGCAGGAGTATTCCCGCCAGGTCGAAGAAATCTCGGCCTGTACAGCCGTCATTGCCGATCTGAGATGGAAATTGGCTGACTTGACACGCCGTTTATGGGGTAAATCCAGTGAAAAACGTCATCTTCCCGAAGATGCCGGCCAGCTGAGCATCTGTTTCGAGTCTCCGTCCGATGTCAATGACCCGGTAGCGGAAGAACAGAAAACCGCTGGGAAATCCGTCACATCGGAGAATGGCTACAATCGTTTCCGTAAAAGCTTCACGAAAAAGATCACTCCCCACGCCCGTAAGCCCATCGACCCGTCCCTTCCCCGTGAGGAGATTATCATTCCCATGCCGGAAGGCCTTTCGTTGGAGGGAGCGACGAAGCTGGGAGAGGAAGTGAGCGAACAGTATGCTGTCAGTCCCGCCCGATTCTATGTGAAACGCATCATCCGTCCTAAATACCGGCTCGCCGACGGTCGTATCATAACCGCTCCCATGCCCGTAATGGCACATCCCCACAGCAATGCCTCGGAAAGTGTACTGGCCCACATTGCTACCGCCAAATATTACGACCACCTGCCTCTGCACAGACAGCTGGATATCTTTGAGCGTGAAGGAATCCATCTGAGTCCTTCCACCGTAAGTAACTGGATGATGGCTGCCGCACAGCGTCTGGAACCAATCTATAATGAACTTCGTGAACTGGTCAAGGACAGCTATTACGTCATGGCCGATGAGACACCCCATCCCGTACTTGAAAGCGACCGGCCCGGTGCTCTTCACCGCGGGTATATGTGGAACTTCTATCTGCCCCGGTTCCATACCCCCTTCTTTGAATATCACAAGGGCCGTGGCAGCAGCGGAATAGACACACTGCTGGCAGGACAGGTCCGGGTGGTACAGAGTGACGGCTTTGCAGTATATGACAAGTTCGACACGCTACCCGGAAAGTTGCATCTGTGCTGCTGGGCGCACGTCAGGCGCAACTTTGTGGAAGCGGAAGGAAATGACCCTCCCAGAGCAAGGCATGCACTTGGACAAATAGGCGGACTGTATGCCGTGGAGGAGAAAATCAGAATGGAACATCTGGAAGGGGAGGCGGTGGTAAAGCTTCGCCGGGAAAAATCGTACCCTATTATCAAAGAACTGGAAAAATGGTGCAAGGAGGAATATGGACATACGGTCGATAAATCGCCTATTGCCAAGGCCATGTTCTATATGTACACACGCTTTGAACAACTGTCCGGATATGTCAATGACGCACAGTTCTGCATTGACAATAATCCGGTGGAGCGTTCTATAAGGCCGTTGACTTTAAACAGAAAAAATACGCTCTTCTCCGGATCACATGAGGCAGCACATGCAGCGGCAATTTTCTTTTCACTGATGGGATGCTGTAGGGAAAATAAGGTGAACCCAAAACTATGGATGCAGGACGTGCTGATTAGGGTACAGGAGAAAGAAAGAGAAGAGAAAAACGATTACACCGATTTACTGCCATTTAATTGGAAAGGATAAACAGGAAAGCTATAATAAAGTCAAAAGCCAGACATGCTTCGTCTGGCTTTTGACTTTATTATAACTTGGAGAGAAACACGCACGAGGCCGAATGCTTACAGAGGAATTAGGGTATTCATCAGGCTGGTAAAGGATACTTGTACAGCTTGTTGCTGCTTGTAGTTTGCGATTGGTGGATATGGGGTCTGTCTGTTCCTGTCGGATATGTTTTGAAGTAAGGAAAGAGCTTGGGAAATATTTTTCCATCGGCTGAAAGGACTGATAGCAGACTGAAAGGACTACTGTCAGCCTTATGCATTGTGTAATAGTGAGTTATGCCGACTGAATGGACTGAAGAAAGGTTCGTGAAATAGGTATATGTAAGAGTGTTTTGTAGGAAAAGTGTATTTGTTCATACCATTGTATCCGCAAAGTTTGCATTCGGCGGAAACTGGGTCTGTACTTGGTGGAAAAGAGAACCGGAAATTATTTTCAGTTCTCTTCCTTATTCTTATCCTGTTTCAAATGCTGTTCCATGTACATGCTGGGAGGCATTCCGTACAGATCCTTGAAAGCGGTCGAGAAATTGTTGGGATTGGTGAATCCGGTCAAGTCCGCCACTTCGGCTATGGTGTACCGTTTCTTCGACAACAGTTCTGCCGCTTGTTTCAGTCGGATGTTCCGGATAAAATCCCGTGTGGTCTGGTTGGTCAGTTCTTTCAGTTTACGGTGCAAGTGCACGCGGCTAATGCCTACCTCGGTGGTAATCATCTCCACGGTGAGGTTCGGGTTGCTCAGGTTTTCGTTGATGACCCGCATGATTCGTTCCATCAGTTTGTCATCGGGGGACTGTACTTCTATTGGTTGTACCTTATCCCCTTGGGTCTGTTGTCCGGTATAGGTATTGCGTAGCCGTTCACGACTGCGGATCAGGTTGGCGGTCGTTTTCCTCAATATCTCTATATGGAAAGGTTTGGTCATGTAGGCGTCGGCTCCTGTTTCCAGACCTTCCAGATTGTCTTCCTCCCGTGTCTTGGCAGTGAGCAGTATTACCGGGATGTGGTTCAGGTTCACATTTTGCTTTATTTTGCGGCATAAGGTAAGTCCGTCCATTTCGGGCATCATGACATCACTTATTACCAAGTCCGGGGTTTTATTGAAGATGCTTTCCAGTGCCTCCTTGCCGTTGCAGCTTTCCAGGGTATGGTAATCGCTTGCCAGTTCACGGCAGATATAGCGGCGTATATCTTCATCGTCTTCTACCACCAGTACTTTGTATTTCGTTTTGGTTCGTGTTTTTCCGTTTTCTTCTTCCTCGGTTTCATAAGGAACAGGGAGGACCGGAGCCGGAGTGTGGAAGAGAGGAGCTTTGTCGGCTTCCATTTCTTCTTTGCGCAGATGGGCGCATCCCAGAGGCATACGGATGATAAAGCTGCATCCCGGTTGTCCGTCCGGATTATTTTCTACACGGATGTCTCCATGATGAAGTTCCACCAGTGAGCGGGTGAGGTGCAGCCCGATACCGGTGCCTATGTTTGAGTTGTTTTGGCTATTCCGTATCTGGTAAAAGCGTTCGAATATGTGTTCTGTTTCTTTGGGGGCGATTCCTATTCCGCTGTCGGTCACGGTGATTTCGGCATACTGTTGCAATGGTTTCGGCAGGGTGGAGTCCTTACCGGTGCGTAGCCGTATGTCCACACTGCCTCCTTCGGGGGTGAATTTGAAGGCATTGGACAGGATGTTCAGGATAATTTTGTCG
>OHHH01000506.1_pt1 | contig 14318 bp, 10 predicted proteins | sample 1567951 | NCBI WGS metagenome assembly OHHH01 (sample SAMEA3879550, study PRJEB24766) | human gut metagenome | biome: human-associated habitat; feature: feces | place: USA | collected 1985/1987 | reverse complement strand
GAAGGTGCAGCCGCGGAGTGCAACTTTCTTTGCATCGGTCATCGTCGGCGTCGTGCCGTAGCTCGATGCCAGGAGCTTGTATTCCGAAACGTCGTGCGTGGCTATTGCCGACAGATCCAGCGTACGAGAATAGTTGTTGGCGTTGGAGTTGACGGCAAGGACGAGCTGCTTATCACCGTTGGTGATGACGATGGATTTCAGTCCGTTGCTGAGCTCGAAGTTGCAGTTGTCGACTGTGAGCAGGCTGTCGGTGAACATCTCCGGATTGTCGTTGCGCACCTTCATGAGCTGTGCGTAGGTGTCCTTCAGCCCGGCGTTGTAGGCGTTGTCGAGATAGCTCCACACCACCTTTTTGGGCGATGTGTCGTTGCCCGACGAGTTTTTCGTTGTCTGGTCGGCGGCAAATTCTTGGAATTGCCATATCATGTGCGGGCCAGGGGCCATTATCATCTGGGCGGCTATCGAGCCGAGACGCAGTTGCCACAGGCCTTCGGTTTTTTTGATTGTCGTGGCCGATGATACGGTCGACTGCTGCATGGCGTAGGCAATGCGCTCTTCGTCGTGGCTTTCCATGTAGCTTACTGTCGAGCCCCACAGGCGTGAGTCGTCGGGCGCATAGAACCGGCTTAGATTAGCGCCGCCCTGCGTGCCGATCTCATATAGCGTGGCCGGATTGTTGAGGTTGGCCCAGTTCATCTGACCGTCGGCAGCCATGGCGTTCTCTTCCTCGGCGCCGGCAAGATCCTCGTTGATGAAGTAGGCATCGGGATTCACGGCCTTCATGGCGGCGTGGAGGCGTTTCATGCGGTCGATGCGGCTTTGGTTGTATTCATTGGTTTGGGTGTCGGTCACACCGCTCCATGTGTTGGTCGATGCATTGTAGGTGGCGCCGTAGCTGTTGCTGTCGCCGAGGCCTTTCACCAGGTCGAAGCGGAAGCCGTCGACGTTGTAGGCCGTCAGCCAGTAGGTGAGGGCGTCGGTCCATTGCTTCTCAACGAGCGGATTTTCCTGTTTCCAGTCGTTGAGCACGCTGTAGGCATGCGGAGCCACACCATTGTAGAACGGATTCTCGGCGATGTCGTAAAGCTGATACCAGGGATGCAGCCCGTCGCTCTGGTTGAACACTATGTCGAGTATCACAGCGATGCCGCGCGAATGACATTCGTCGATCAGCCGGCGGTAGTCGTCGGGCGTGCCATAGGCTTTGTCGGGGGCGAAATAGAAGTTGGTGTTGTAGCCCCACGAGTTGTTGCCGTTGAATTCCATGATCGGCAGCAGTTCGATGGCGTTGATGCCGAGGCTCTGCAGGTAGTCGAGCTTCGAGATCACGCCGTTGACGGTGCCGCTGCCGTTGGCCTCGCCTTCAGTGCCGGTGAAGTCGCGTATCAGAAGCTCGTAGATCATCAGTCGGCTTTTGTCCGCGCCCTTGAAGTCGGTGGTCTGCCACTGGTAGCTGTCGGCGCCGCTGTTGTACACCGCCAGAGGCAATCCTTCGGGCACGCTGCCCACGGGGTATTGCGGCATGTCGGGGAACACGCCTTCGGGTATGTATTTGTCGCTCCACGGGTCAAGCACGAGCCGCGCGTAGGGATCGCCCACGCTGCGCACGCCGTCGGCAAGATAATAATATATGTAATCGGTATCTTTCTCAAGGCCGCTCACCGTTGTCCAGAAATAGCGATAGCCGTTGTAGTCCTGATATTTCATCTGCAGATCGGCCGTCACCTGATAGTCGCGCCACGACGGCACAAGCACCATCGAGCTTTTGCCCGGCGCGGCGATACAGAATGTCACGGTGCCGTCGGCGTTAGTCACCGCTCCCATCTTCGGCGTTCCTCCGGGATAGTCCTGACGCACCGATTCGCCGAGCTTTACCAGCGTAAGCTTGGCCTGCTTCGAAGCGCCGCCGGCCACCGGTGTCGCTTCGGCAACTATGTTATACGATCCTACGGCCGTGAATGCGCGGCTTCCAGTGATGGTCTGCGTGGCGTTGCCAGATGCGATGGTCGTTGTGGTCGCCCCGTCGAGATAGAGGCGGATATTGGCCGACGATGTGGTGTTGACCGTTAACGTCACAGGATTGGAGCTGTTGATAACAGCGCTTTCGAGCGAACTTGTCAGCACCACCTGAAATCCGGCGGGATACACGTCGACTGCAATATCGCCGCCCTGTGCCGTCTTGCCCTCCATTGAGCCTGTGGCGTTTCGGAACACGAACATCAGTTTCTCAACCGTTTCGCCTTCCGTCAGGCCGTAATATGTCGTTATGTCGGGGATCGTGAGCGTCCATGTGTCGGGCCCGGCATAGGTCATCTCATATTTTGCCGAATTGTCGAGCCATGTCGGGACATGTTTCCAGTCGCCCGGCCCGCTGCTTTCCGACGTTATGACGCCCGTGTGGGCATAGACTTTTGTCGATGCGGTGAGTCCGGCCAACCCTTTGTTGCCTTCGTCGGCATGATACGTGATCACGATGTTTTTCGAATCAGTCTGGACAATGGCGGGCTGTGTGGTCACGATCTGACCCGTAGCCGCCAGCGTCCATAGCCCCAGCAACAGGGGCATCAGGAGCTTTTTCATTTCTGCGCTATTGAAGTGAGTGTATGATATAAAATTCACAAATCAGTCACAAAGATATATAATTTTATGTAAATCTAATGTTTTTTTGCTTTTTGACTCTTACAATAAAATAAATAAAACAGGGAATAATCCGTAATGAAGCGCAAAAAAAGCGCACTGCCTTATGCGGGCAATGCGCTTTTAGGAGTTATAAAGCACAAGGAGGGATTATTCCTCGTATTTTTTCACGATCACTGTAGCGTTGTGGCCGCCGAAGCCGAAGGCGTTCGAGAGGGCTGCACGCACGGTGCGTTTCTGTGCTTTGTTGAAAGTGAAGTTGAGGTTGTAGTCGATTTCTTCGTCCTCGTCGCCCTCTTCATGGTTGATTGTGGGCGGAACGATATCTTCCTGCACGGCCTTGATGCTGAACATGGCTTCGAGAGCGCCGGTGGCACCGAGAAGGTGGCCGGTCATCGACTTGGTGGAGCTGATGTTGAGCTTGTAGGCGGCATCGCCGAAGAGCTCTACGATGGCTTTCACCTCCGAAACGTCACCGACCGGAGTCGAAGTGCCGTGAACGTTGATGTAGTCGATATCTTCGGGTTTCATGCCTGCGTCATCAAGCGCCATCTGCATGGCGAGTTTTGCGCCGAGACCTTCGGGGTGTGTGGCTGTGATATGGTAGGCATCGGCCGACATGCCGCCGCCTACAACTTCAGCATAGATCTTGGCGCCGCGTGCTTTTGCGTGTTCGAGCTCTTCGAGCACAAGCACAACCGAACCTTCGCCGATCACAAAACCGTCGCGCGACTTGCTGAACGGACGTGATGCCGTTTCGGGGCTGTCGTTGCGGGTCGAGAGGGCATGCATGGAGTTGAAGCCGCCCACACCTGCCGGGAAGATGGCTGCTTCAGCGCCGCCGGTCACGAATGCGTCGGCTTTGCCAAGGCGGATATAGTTGAATGCGTCGATGATTGCATTGTTGGATGATGCACATGCCGAAACAACGCCGTAGTTGGGGCCGTGATAGCCATATTCCATCGAGATGTGTCCCGAAGCGATGTCGGCGATCATCTTCGGAATGAAGAAGGGATTGTATTTCGGACCTTTTTCATGGTTGATGGCATAGTAACCGGCCTCTTCTTCAAACGTGTGCAGACCGCCGATACCGGCAGCTACAATGACGCCGACGCGGTTGCGGTCAACGCCTTCGCTGGTTTCGAGACCGCTGTCTTCAACGGCCTGACGGGCTGCCACAAGGGCATACTGTGCGTAGAGATCGAGCTGGCGAAGCTTCTTGCGGTCGGTGATGTGATCGGCCGCGTTGAAATTTTTCACTTCGCAGGCAAACTGGGTCTTGAACAGCGAAGCGTCGAAATGGGTGATCGGACCGGCCCCGCTCTTGCCTGCAATAGCGGCTTCCCATGTCGAGGCCACGTCATTGCCGAGGGGTGTGATGGCGCCTAAGCCCGTCACTACTACTCTTTTTAATTCCATTATATATCTTTACGTAATAGACGGATTAAAGTGAGGAGAGAAGAGATGCCCGGGATGTTAAGCCTGAGCAGCTTCAATGAAAGCGATAGCGTCGCCTACAGTTGCAATGCTTTCAGCTTTATCATCGGGAATGGTGATGCCGAATTCTTTTTCAAACTCCATGATGAGTTCAACGGTGTCAAGGCTGTCAGCGCCGAGATCGGTGGTGAAGGATGCGGTTTCTGTTACTTCGTTTTCGTCAACACCAAGTTTGTCTACGATGATAGCTTTAACGCGGTTTGCAATTTCTGACATAATTCTGAATTTTTAATTAGTAAAATACTTTTTGCGGTGCAAAGTAAGCAATTATAATATGAAAATTCAAACATTTGTAGGATAAACTTTAGCTTCATTCACTTTTTTTCACGGTGCTATAATATTTCCGGCGGACTCCCGTTTATTATTGAATATATCTCATTCCCCGTTTCTGCAACGGCAACTATTCAATTTGGCAGAGCGCAACAATTCCGCTCTCACCGATGTTTCTTTTTAAGCATTATTCAATCTAATCAGCAATTGAAATATGAAATCAGGTTTGAAAAAAAGTTTTTTAGCTATGGCTGCCCTTGCGATGGCCATGACTGCTTGTAACAGTAATTCTTCCGACAACACCGAAGAATCGGGCACCGACGGAGCGGTGAAATCATTTCCCGTGTCGATGTCGATCAAATCGACGCAGCAATGCTATAGCATCTCTGATTCGTTGAATGAATGTGACGTCTATCTCACATTGAGCACTTCGGTGCAGTGGCCTGAAAAGCTTGGAGATTATGATCTGACGGCTCTGCAGGACACCATCGTCTCACGCTTGTATAACAAAAAGTTGGCCGGCAAAGGCATCGATGAGATGATGACGGCCTATGTCGGCGATGCCGCGTCCTACGACCTCGGCTCAAAGATCACACGTATCGACAGCGTGCCTTCGGAATCGGCTTTCAATAACGAATACTATAGCCAGAGCGACATGTCGATCACGGAAGTCAACGAAGACATGGTCACAGTCAATGTTTCTTTCGAAATGTATATGGGCGGAGCGCACCCCAACTGGGGCTCTTTCCCGTTCACCTACGATCTTAAGGCCGGAAAGGTTATCACCCCCGCCTATCTTTTCAAGCCCGGATCCGATTCGATTCTGGCCTCTTTGCTGAAGGAAACCGTTGCCGAGCAGTTCAACATCAGTGTGGCTCAGCTCGAATCTTCTATGTTCACCCCCGAGATGCCCGTTTCCAATTGCGTCTTCATCAGGGGCGGCGACATCGTGTTCCACTACAATCCCTACGATTTCTTGCCCTACAGCTACGGCGCGGTCGATGCCGCCATCTCCGTCTACAGCGTGCAGGACATCCTGTCGCCGGCTGCCCAAAAGCTCCTCGACTGATCATTGATACACTTACAACAATCCGGGCCACCCGCTTCAGCGGGTGGCCCGGATTGTTGTAGGATGCCGATTAATAAAATTTGCGGATGCCCATCACTTCGCGGGCTTCGCGCAGGGTGGCTGCGGCGCGTTGGCGGGCACGTTCGGCACCGGTGCGGAGCACGCGGCCTATGTAAGCGTCGTCGTTGCGTATCTCCAGGATGCGCTCGCGGATGGGAAGCGTCACCTTGAGGATATCCTCGGCGAGCTGCTTTTTCAGGTCGCCGTAGCGTATCGAGCAGTCGGCGTAGGCATCGCGGAAATGTGAACAGGTTCTGCACCGGTTCTGAGACGGGCGAGTTCGGCACTTTCGGCCCCTCGTCGGTGACGGCGCGCATCACTTTCTTGCGCAGTGTCTTCTCGTCGTCGATCAGATAGATGCAGTTGCCTTCGCTCTTGCCCATCTTGCCCGAGCCGTCAAGACCCGGCACTTTCACCGGCTTACCGCCGAAATCGAAGTTGGCGGGTTCGGGGAAAAGGTCGACGCCGTAGAACGAGTTGAAGCGGCGGGCAAACCGGCGCGTCAGCTCCAGATGCTGTTCCTGATCTTTCCCCACAGGCACTTTATGGGCTTTCTGGATGAGGATGTCGACGGCCATCAGCGTCGGGTAGGTGAGGAGTCCGGCGTTGACGCGCTTGTTCGTATCCGAGCCGATGATCTCGCGCTCTATGTCATCGCTGTCGCTCTTGATGCCGAGAGCCTTGCGCGCCTTGTCCTTGAAGGAGGCGGTGCGCATCAGCTCGCCGATGCCCACGTGCATGTTGAGAAGCAGATAGAGCTCCGACACTTCGGGCACGTCGCTCTGCACGAATATGGTCGATTTCTCGGGGTCGAGGCCTGCGGCGAGATATTCCGTGACGATGTTCTTCACATTGACGTGAAGCATGTCGGGGTCGGGATTGGTGGTGAGGGCATGAAGGTCGGCTATGAAAAACAGGTTGTCGTATTTATCATCGTCCTGCATGCGCACAAATTTGCTGAGCGCTCCGTAATAATTGCCAAGGTGCAGATTGCCTGTGGCGCGGATGCCGCTGAGCACTATTTCTTTTTCGTTCATGATTTTCTTTATTATCGTGATTGAATAGCTGTTGACTGGTTGATTGTTGCGGCTCGCCGCTCCGGATCTCAGAACCGGTAGCCCACGATGCCGTGAAAGTAATGGTTATGGACCGAGGGATTGACCACGCCGAGCGATCGCGACGAGTTTTTGAAACCCACCTGATAGCTGGCTCCCACCATCAGATGCGGCCCGAAGTTGACGTAGGTGGCCAGATGCAGACCGATGTCGCCTCGGTTAAAGCCGTTGATGAAGGTGGCTCCGGAATGATAATAGTCGGTTTTCACGCGCTCGAGTTCCGGCACCAGTTCGTCCATCGAATTGATCTCGGCGCGATAGATGCGCTGTTTCTGGGTGCCGGCGAAGCCGTAGGCATAATACATGCCGGCGTCGACTGACCAGCGCACGCTCTTGTCGACGTTGAAGCGGAAGCTGGCGAAGACCGGTATCGTGGCCACATAGGTGCGGTTGTCCAGGAGCACCGAGCTCAGGCTCGATCGCTCGCTGTTGATGACGGTCATGTCGATATTATATGTGTTGGTGGTGATGTCGAGGGCTGTGCCGAGGCCCAGCCAGCCGCGGATGCCGAACACCGCGCGGAATCCCGCACCTACCGATGCCCCGAGGTTGACGTTGAGATCCTGAATCTGCGAAAATTTCGACTGATAGTTCTGAAACACCGAACTTGTGCCGCCGATGGCGTGTACGTCCACTTCGATGAGCCGTTTTGCCGGTGAGAAATCGATGAAGTCGCCGGCCCGGGCTCCGTTGCACGAAAGCGCTGCAATCATGACGATTGCGCACCGGCGAATATGTCTGATAATTTTGTTCATAACCTGCGATTGTTTCGTGGCTTCCGCTCTATGCTTGCTTACCACGCGCCAAAGTTAAGCAAAAATTCTTGAATATTTATTTTGAACTCCCACAAGCTTGCTGTAACTTTGCCAAAAAGTGGCGATGCGCTCCCGCTGTGGCGCGCTGCCCTTACTGACGAAATTGTTTCCTGCAATGAAAATCGATAAAAACAATCTTTGGGTCTCGGCCCGCGACTACATCTTCATCACGTTCGGCATCTTCCTGTTTGCTTTCGGATTCTCGGCTTTCATCTTTCAGGAAAAGGTGGTGATCGGCGGTGTGGCCGGTCTCGGCACCATGATCTATTTCGTGACTGAGAAATGGTTTGGCTACGGCATCCCCGTGGCCGTCTCGCAATATGTGCTCAACCTCATCCTGCTGGCGTTTGCCTACCGCATTGTCGGGCGTCAGTTTGTGCTACGCACCATTTTCGGCGCCACCGTCATCTCGCTCGCCATCGGTATCCTCACCCCGCTGTTCCACGGTCCGGTGGTGCAGGGCCAGCCGTTCATGAACGTGATCATTGGCGCTCTGATGTGCGGCGTCGGCCTCGGCATCTCCTTCACGCACAACGGCAGCACGGGAGGCACCGACGTCGTGGCCGCCATGGTTTCGAAACGCTCCAACGTCAGCATCGGCCGCACGATGCTCTATGTGGATATGTGCATCATATCGTCGTCGTATCTCGTGCTGCACAATATCGACACGGTGGTCTACGGTTTCGTGGTGCTCGTCATCACGTCGCTAATGGCCGACATGGTCATCAACACCAACCGCCAGGCCGTGCAGTTCATCATTTTCTCGCCCCATTGGGAGGAGATAGCCACCGCCATCAACAATGAGGCCAAACGCGGATGCACGGTGATCAACGGCATGGGATGGTATTCGAAGCACGATGTGAAGGTGCTCCTTGTGATGTGCCGCAAAATAGAGTCGGTGACCATTTTCCGCATCATCAAGAGCATCGATGAAAATGCCTTCATCACGCAGGCCAACGTTAACGGCGTCTATGGCAAGGGCTTCGATGCCATGAAGCTGAAGGTGAAGCCGCGCCATCAGTCCGATAGCGAAGAAGCTTTAGCCGGGGATGTGCCGTCAAATCCGTCGCGCGACCGTGCGGAAGCCGAAACGAATTGATCCTGTTGCATGGCCGATAATTATCTTGAGAAACAAATGGAGGATTTCCGCCGCGGTGTCAGCGCGCCGCGACGCAGCGGTCTGCTACCGCCAAAGCCTCAGGCCGTCGGTCTGCGGGCTCTCGTCGTAGGTGGCGCAATGCCGGCAGGCGTTGCCGCCGTCACGGCTCTGCGCAACGCCGGATGGCGGGTGGCGTTCACCGATGCCGACATCAAATCGGGCCGCTCTCTGGCGCAGACGTCGGGCGCGCAGCATCATCCTGTCGACCCTTCCGATGCTGCGACTCTGAGACGGTCGGCCGGGCTGATAATCAAACGCTGGGGAGCCCTCGACCTCGTCCTTTGTTTCACTCCGGAAGCCCGCGATGCCGTAGGCGAGGTGATGGAAGTCCTGAAGATTCCCGTTATTTACTGCTTCTGAACGATCCCTGCCACTGCCCTTTGCCGGCGGTGCGTTTGCCATATGCCACGGCATGCCGCGGGCACACGTGGTAGCATCCCAGACACATGGTGCATTGTTTGCCCCAGTGCGGAACGCCGTTGGCGTCGGGGGTGATGTTGCGTTCGGGACAGATCGCGCTGCATCTGCCGCAGCTCACGCAAGCTTCGGTGGCGCGGAAGGGGCGGGGAGAGGTCATGAACCGCATGAAGAGCGGATAAATGACGTGTGTTTTCAGCCACGCGCATTTGCCTTTGTGCACGTTGTCGATCGGCGATGAGCATTTGATTGCATGCGCGATCTCTTTGACGCGCCCGGGCATCGCCGCCATTTTGCTCTCGGCCACAGAGGCGCTGTCGGTGTTGAATCCGGGCAGCAGCACGTAGGTGTTGGGCATGAACACCGAATGTGCCGCCACCGCCTTCCAGCCGCGCCGCTTCATGCTGCGTCGCCACTGCAGGTGCGCGAGGCCGCAGTCGTCGCCGCACGTGAGCACAAGGAAGTGGAGCAGGCTCTCGGCATGCTCTATCCGGGCTTTGCGGATATACGATCTGACCATCTTGGGCATGCCCCAGCTGTGAACGGGCATCACCCAGATGATGCGGCGATCGTCGGCACCGGGCTGCTGCGTGAGCCCGTCGCGGCGGAGCATAGCTGTCTTCTCGCCGAGGATGGCGGCCAGCTCGTCGGCCACGCGCCGGCTGTTGCCCGTGCCTGTGAAACAGATGATCATCGGATGGTCACCTGTGTGGCGCCGAAGCCGTATTCATGGAACGATGCGTCCTGTACGTCGTGGCCTTTGTAGCGGTGCGACAGCTCTTTCATGATGGCATTGCGGAGCACGCCCTCGCCTTTGCCGTGGATGAACACTATCTTTTGGCCGTGGTTCTTGAGGTTCTCGTCCATCACGCGCGAAAATTCGTCGATCTGCAGGTTCAGCATGTCGGCGTTGCTCAGCCCGCGTGTGTTGTCGACAAGCTCGGATATGTGGAGGTCGACTACGATGGTGTCGCCGCGGCGGTCCTGGCGTGCCTGCTTCTTAACCACGCGCTTGCGGGGCTGACGGTCGGCTTTCACCTTGGCGCGGAGCGCTTCCTCCACGGCGGTGGGGTTGACGGTCGTCTGACGGTGGGGTGCATCGTTTTTCACCAGATCGAAGGCGAGCACGGGCGTGTCGAAGTAGATGTTGTCGCGGAAGCAGTGGAGTTTGGCGAATTTGGTGGTGTCGAGTGAAAATTCCACCGACACAGGTGCTTTGAGCGCAAACTGCCGACCTTTCTTGAAGGCAATGTACTGGAATGCCACGCGGTCGATCGACGGGAGGTCGGCCGTGGTGAGCTCTTCTATAAACACCTGAATGTTAGGCTCTACGATGCCGGCATACCGCGTCACCCATCCTTCGTCTTCGTTGCTGCGGGTGAGGTAGCTGAAGTAGAGATAATAGTTGGAGTCGTTGACCACATAAGTGTCGAAGGTGCTCGTCGACAGCTGTTTGAGATTCTTCGGCTCGTAGGCGAGCACTATGTTGAGCTTGTTGCCTTCGGGCGTTTCCTCAACGGGAATCTCATCGGGCTGCACGGCTATCACGGCCGGCGCCGGAGCCTCTTTCTCAAACTGCGGCTTGGCTTTCGGCGCCACAGCAGGTGCCTGAGCCGGCTTCGGAGCCGTCGGCGCGGCATGGCCAACAACCACACATTCGCGCACGAGCACCGGCGTTTCAAATCCGTCCTCGTCCTCCACGTATGCTATGTTTTCTTTTATTCTCACTACGCGTCCTCCGCCTGTGGTGTTGAGGAAGCGCACTATATCGCCTGTCTGTATCATTTTTCCGATTTGTTGTCAATTTGGTCGAGTAGTGCTTTCACTGCGGCTTCGAGCTGCTGGTCTTCGCCGGTAACGATCACTGCCGGATCATTGGCCACGGTGATGTCGGGCTCAAGCTGAGTGTTTTCGAGATAGTTGCCTTCGGCGGTGCGGAAGCCGGTGACCGGGATGCCGAACACGAGGCTCGGATCCTGCATGCGCACCCAGTTGACGCTGCTCATAGTGCCGGGCACGGGCATGCCCACGAGCTTGCCGAGGCCGAGATGGCTGTAGACCCACGGCGTGCCGTGGGCGTTGCTGTAGTTGGCTTCGCCGATTATCATGATGCTCGGCTTGTTCCAGCGGCGCGACGGCATCGCGGATGTAGTCTGGCCGTGAACTTCCTGCGTCAGATAGGCTTTGCCGCTGAACAGCACTTCGATATCTTCGTGCAGGCGGCCGCCGCCGTTCCAGCGGGTGTCGACCACGATGCCCTCTTTGTTGATGTATTTTCCGAGCATGTCGGCATAGATGCGGCGGAAGCTCTCGTCGTCCATCGATTCGAGATGCACGTACCCGAGCCGTCCGCCCGACAGACGCTCTACATCCTCCTGGCGCTGGCGCACCCACCGGTCGTAAAGCAGCGAGCTCATCTCGCCCGAGCGGATCGGGAGCACCACTTCCTCGCCGTGCGTACCGTCGGCGTTGACGAAGCTCACGAGTGTCTTCTTGCCTGCCATGTCGTTGAGCGCTGCGAGGGCGTCGCTGTTGCCGTTGAGTTCCACGCCGTTGATTTTCTTGATGATGGCGCCCGGGCGCATGGCCGAGTTGGCATGGTCAAACGGGCCTTTGGCCACCACTTCGTCAACTTTCAGGCCGGGGCCCGCATAGGTCATGTCGTAGAGCAGACCAAGCGATGCCGTCGGGTGTTGTGCCGAGGGCGAATAGTAGCGGCCGCCGGTGTGCGACACGTTGAGCTCGCCCAGCAGTTCGCTCAGCAGCTCGGCATAGTCGTAGTTGTTGTTGATGTGCGGCAGGAATTTGGCGTAGGCTTTGTACATGCCGTCCCAGTCGCATCCGTTCATGTCTTTGCGGAAGAAGCGCTCTTTCTCTTCGTTGTACACGTACTGAAGCATATATTCGCGCTCTTTGGCCGGATCGAGCTCCATGGTGCCGGATATCGAAACCGATTTCATCTTCCCGCCTTTGGGATCATATTTTTTCACTTGCGATCCGAGCAGATAGATGTTGCCGTCTTTGTCCATCTCCATGCCCATTGCGCGGCCGTCGAGCTTGTTGGCTATCTTGGCGTCTTTCTTGCGGAGGTCTATCTCCCAGAGGTCGTAGCCGCCTTCAAATGCCGCGAGATAGTAGAGCTTCTGGCCGTCTTTGGTCAGGATGGCGTCGCAGATGTCGGCCGAGGCCGGGGTGAGGCGCACGGTGCGGTCGGTGAGATAGGTGAGGTCAATGGCGGGTTTATTGCTTTCGTCATCGGCCTTTTCTTCATCTTTCGCTTCGTCGCCTTTTTTATCTTTCTTGCCTTTCTTGCCTTTCTTCTTGTCTTTGTCGTCGCCGTCGTCTTTATCGCTTTTTTTCTTCGACGATTTCTTCACTTCTTTGAGCAGGGCATAGTCCTCTTCGCTCAGACGGTAGCGGTCGTAGGCGTCGCGGTCGAGGAAGGTGATCATCACGTCGTACTGCGAACCCCACGAGGCATGGTTGCGCATGCCGTAGCGTTCCGACATGAAGAGAAGCGCTTTGCCGTCCATGACCCAGCGGGGATTGGAATCGAAATATCCCGTCTCGGTCACTTTCGTGAGCTTGCCCGTGGCCACTTCGATCACGGCGATGTCGCCGTAGGGGTCGTGCTCGGGCTGTATGTATTCGATGGCTATCCATTTGCTGTCGGGCGACCAGTGGGCTGTGAACCCTTTGGTGCGGTGGGCGCGGGTGGTGCCGTCGGTGAGCTGACGCACTTTCTTGGTCTTCAGATCCATCACCATCAGCTTGTTGCGGTCCTGGATGAAGGCGAGCTGCTTGCCGTCGGGCGACAGCGAGGGCACCGTGCGGTCAATGCCGTCGTTGGGGAAGAGCGCTTTCTCTTCGATGAGCGTGGCGTTGGAGAAGTTCGGATCTTCCTGTCGCGCTATCTTGGCCACATATATATTATAATGTCCGTCGCGGGATGAGGTATAGTAAAGCTCGCGGGCGTCTTTGCCCCAGGTCACGTCCGATTCGTTTTCCGGCGTGTGGGTGATCTGTTTGATCGAGGGATATTCTACCGATGTCACGAACACTTCGCCGCGGCGGGTGAAGGCGAGCTGCTTGCCGTCGGGCGATATTGCCGATCCGTCGGCGCCGTTCACGCGTAGCCGTTCGGGCATGTCGGTGTCGTCGGTCACCAGGTCGATGGCCACTTTCGAGGGCTTGCTCTGTCCGGGGGCGAGGGTGTAGATCTCACCGTCGTAGGTGAAGGCCAGCGTGCCGTTGGAGCCCTGCGAGAGGAAGCGCACGGGGTGTGTGGCGAAGTCGGTCACCGCCGTCACGGCCTTGGGGTTGGCGGCGTCCATGGCATATACGTTCATGGTCTTGCCGTCGCGCTCCGACAGGAAATAGATCTTGTTCTTGTCGGCGCTCACCACCGGGTTGAGGTCCTCGCCGCCACGGGCCGTGAGGTTGGTGTGGCGTCCGGTGGAGGCATCGTAGCGCCAGATGTCGCGGGTCACCGATGAGGTGTGGTGCTTGCGCAGCGGATCTTCGAAGCCTTTCACGTCTTCATATATAAATGATTTGCCGTCGGGCAGATAGCTGATGCCTACGGCCGGCGTGGCGAGTATCTGCGCCGGACTGCCCCCGCCCACCGGCACGCGGTACACCTCGCGCATCACGCCCGTGGGGAACATGGCGCTGGTGGCCGGATCCTGTATCGAAGCCGAGTAGACCACATATTTGCCGTCGGGTGTGAACGCTTCGGGCGTCTCCGAAGCGGAGTTGAACGTCAGCTGTGTGGCTGCGCCGCCTCCCGCCGGCATGATGAAGATGTCGCGGCCGCCGTTGCGGTCGCTCGCAAAGGCTATCTGCTTGCCGTCGGGCGACCACACGATGTCGCTCTCATACGAGGGCATCGCCGTCAGCCTCACGGCATTGCCGCCGCCCGTCGCCACTTTATAGATGTCGCCTTTGTAGGTGAAGGCTATCTCTTGCCCGTCGGGCGATATCTTCACGTCGCGCAGCCATAGCGGCGTCGCTGCCGTGGCCGTCATGCCTATCGCGGCACATATCAAAGCAAAGGTCTGTCTGTATTTCATTCTCTTGTTACGTTAAGGTGTCTATATTTTCGTTGGCTACGATTTTCGTAGCTATCATTCTACAAAGTTAAGATTATTATTTCTTTCCGGCAAATCCCATCCGCATTCCCGCCCCGAATAATCTTCGCTGCAAATTTTGCCGTTTCGGGTTATAAGATGTAAATTTGCGATACCAATCACATTCTACAACAGCGGCAAAGAAACACA
>OHHH01000504.1_pt1 | contig 14380 bp, 11 predicted proteins | sample 1567951 | NCBI WGS metagenome assembly OHHH01 (sample SAMEA3879550, study PRJEB24766) | human gut metagenome | biome: human-associated habitat; feature: feces | place: USA | collected 1985/1987 | reverse complement strand
CACATTGGCAAAGCCTTCCTTTACAGCCTCATCCGGAAGCCGGAAGCCGAGACCGCGGAGCGCTTTAACGGCCGTCAGTACCGTGTTGGCATTGGCATGCTGATAGCTGCCGCACAACTCACCCGTAACGGTGCCGAAGCTGCGCGTGGCATATACTTCCGCCATTCCGCGCCCGTCGGTCACGGCCTTGGCGATTTCACTGTCGGTATCGGCATAACGTATAGGAGCGTTCATCTCCGAAGCCTTGCGGGCAAACACCTCACGCACGGAGCCTGACGATTCACCTATCACCACGGGCTTCCCGGGCTTGATAATTCCTGCTTTCTCTGCCGCGATGGCTTCAAGCGTATTGCCAAGCAGCGCGGTGTGGTCGAGCGATATGTTGGTGATGACGCTCAGATCGGGATCCACGATATTGGTGCTGTCGAGCCGGCCTCCCAGACCCACTTCCACCACCGCCACATCGACATCCTCTTTGACAAAATGATCGAAGGCCATGACGGTGGTCAGCTCGAAAAACGAAGGGTTCAGCCCGGAGCACGACCGGCGGAACCGCTCGGTGAATGCTACCACCTCTTCCCGGCCGATCTTGCGGCCGTTAACGCGGATGCGTTCACGGAAATCCACGAGATGCGGCGACGTGAACAAACCGGTGCGATAGCCGGCACACTGGAATATAGCTGCAAGCGTATGGGCCGTCGACCCTTTTCCATTGGTCCCGGCCACGTGAACAACAGCCCTGAGCCTGCGGTGCGGATTACCGTAAGCCTCCGATAGCGCAAGCACACGCTCAAGGCCGGGCTTATAAGCCGACGAGCCGTCATTTTCAAACACCGGCAGCTGATTAAACAAGAACTCAAGAGTCGACTCGTAGTCCATTACAGATATATCTTTCAGAATAAAATGAAACCGGTCAGCCCGGCAAGGGAAATCACCAGAATAGGATGCCACTTCAGGAAATACACCATCACAAACGATGCAATGCAGATTGCCACTGAGATGACGATATCAGTAGGCACGGTGCCGAAATTTGCCCCGTTCATAAGCAGCATAGCCGCCGAAGCTATCAGGCCCACCACCACAGGCCGCAGACCCGAGAAAACGCCTTTCACATAGGCCGAATCGCGGTGACGGCGAATGAAATGGCTCGCATAAAGCGTCAGAATATACGACGGCACCACCACCACAAGCGTGCATAACAGCGATCCGACAACGCCCCAAAACGGAGTGGCGAAAGCCGGATCGGTCACACCCGGAGCCACATAACCGATATAAGTGGCCGAGTTGATGCCGATAGGGCCCGGCGTCATTTGCGATATAGCCACGATATCGGTGAACATCTGCTCTGTGATCCAGCCCGAACCTACGATGGTGCTCTCGATAAGCGAAAGCATGGCATAACCGCCGCCGAATCCGAAAAGGCCTATTTTCAGATAAGCCCACATCAGTTTAAGATATATCATGGCTTACTCTCTTTTTCGTTGTTTTTTTCGGCGGAAGACTCCTGCAGCCGGCGGTGCTGACGGACAAACCACACATAGCCAAGCAGTCCGCCGAGAAAAATGTACAGGATAGGATTTGACACCACAGGCCATTTCGACCATATCAGCAGTGCCACCGCAGCGGGAATCAGCACCGTGCGCCACGTGATGCCGGCGGCGCGTCCGGAAGTGATCACCGGAGCTATGATAAGCGCCACTACAGCCGGGCGGATACCCTTAAAAATTGCCGTCACCGTGGCATTCGACTTTATCACCTCCGGCGTCAGGAATATAGCAATCGCCAGTATCATCATAAACGACGGCAGGATGGTGCCGAGTGCCGACACCACACTCCCCTTCACGCCTTTGATCTTATCGCCCACGGCAACAGAGATGTTCACCGCAAGAATGCCGGGCAACGACTGAGCCACAGCGAGCAGATCGAGAAATTCCTCACGGTCAATCCAATGGCGACGGTCGACGATCTCACGTTCAATAATCGAAATCATGGCCCATCCGCCACCGAACGTAAAAGCGCCGATTTTGAAAAACGTTGTAAACAGCTTCAGATACATAAATAGCCTGTTTTGCGACCACAAAATTACAACAAATAATGACCTCTCGCAATAAATTCACTATCTTTGCGCTATGATGTAAATGCGGCACGATGCGAACATTTTGCGTCACCAAGCATTCTATTTTTATACTGAGACCGCCGCGCCTGCAGCAGGCTCTCAGTCTTGATCATATCAGCAACATCAAAATCAAATTTCAAGACATGAAAATCAATTTTCTCTTAATCGCTTCTGCCACTGCCCTCACCGCAATGACAGCATGCAAGACAAACAATCAGGTTACTACCGACAAAGCCGGGGTTGTGCAGACCGAGACACTCAGCCAAACCGAAGGCGCCATCCACAAACTGCTTTTCGGCACGTGGACCGCTACCACTATCGGCAATGCAAAGGTCGACGGCACCGATCGCCCCTACATCGAATTCGGCGAAGATGCCTCCAATCCATTCTTAGTGAAAACCTACGCTTACGACGGTTGCAACTACCTCAACGGTGAGTATGCCGTCACACCCGGCGGACAGATGAAACGCACATCCGATTTCATCTCAACGATGCGCATGTGCCCCGACGCAAAATATGAAGTGGGCATGAACATGGCGCTCAACAACGTCACATCCTACCGCATCGAGAAATCCGGTCTCGAATACTACCTCTATCTCAACAATGCCGAAGGCACAAACATGATGGTGCTCCGCCGTTTTGAAACCTCATTCATCAACGGCGCCTGGGCTGTCACCGCAGTCAATGGCGCAAGTGTCGATCCCGACCTCGAAATCGTCCTGGTCATCGACCTCGACCAGCACAGCATTCACGGCAATGCAGGCTGCAACACACTCAACGGCAAAGCCACCGTCAACCCCGATGTTCAGAACTCCATCTCCTTCACCGATCTGCTGACTACGCGAATGACCTGCCCCGCCATCGCCACAGAGCAGGCACTGCTTTCAGCACTCAGCACGGTGACCAGCGTACAGCCGGGCGGAACTGACGACACCGCAGTGCTCCGCAACGCCAACGGCAATGCCGCTGTCAACCTCACCCGCGTCAACCTCAAATGATCTGACCGAGTCCATTAATCTCATATAGCCCCTTCCCGCCGGCAAAAGTCTTGAAGGAAGGGGCTTTTAATATCCATAGATCAACGGATTATATGCCCCGATAACCAACGGAGGCTGCGTCACAAATATGGCGCAACCTCCGTTTTTTAGGATGTGATCGGATCTGTCCGGTCAGGCCTGAGATTCAGGATCGGGAGCGATCAGCTTATAGCCCTTGCCGTGGATGTTGATGATTTCGATCGACGGATCTTCACGGAGATGCTTACGGAGCTTCGTGATATAGACATCCATGCTTCGTGCATTGAAATAGTTGTCGTCGATCCAGATAGTCTTCAGGGCATAGTTACGCTCGAGAATCTCATTGACATGAGCGCAGAGAAGGCTCAGCAATTCCGACTCCTTGGTGGTGAGTTTCGTAACCTTGTCGCCGAACATCAGCACCTGTTTCTGAGTGTCGAAAGTAAACTTGCCGATGCGGTACATGGTCACTTCCTTGCCCTTCTTGCCACGGACGCGGCGGAGGATGGCTTCAATACGGAACACGAGTTCCTCCATCGAGAACGGTTTGGTAATATAATCGTCAGCTCCGATCTTGAAGCCTTCAAGAATATCTTCCTTGATCGATTTTGCAGTAAGGAAAATGATAGGCACTTCCGAATTGACAGTGCGGATTTCCTGAGCAAGTGCAAAACCGTCCTTCTTAGGCATCATCACGTCAAGAACACACAAATCATATTTCCCTTTTAAAAAGGCTTTGTAGCCGCTTTCACCATCAGCGAAAAGATCGGCATTGTAGCCTTTGGCCTGAAGGTACTCCCGGAGCAGCATTCCGAGATTCTCGTCGTCCTCGCACAATAAAATACGCAAACGGTCTTCCATAATTGTCAAATTTTAGTTAACGGTAATTTTATAATAAATTTTGTTCCTTTATTCAATTCACTCTCAACGTGGATGTCGCCCCCGAATTCACGGATCATCTTTTCGACATAAGCCAGTCCGAGGCCAAAGCCTTTCACATCGTGGCGGTTGCCGGTCGAAACGCGATAGAATTTTTCAAATACGCGCTTAAGGTCTTCCTTGCGGATTCCTATACCGTTGTCGGCCACGATGATCTCGAGTCTGTCGCCGGCCACATCGTGTGTGGAGATCTGCAGATTCAGAGGCCGCTCCTCATTGCGGTATTTCACCGCATTGTCGAGCAGGTTGAAGATCACGTTGGTGAAATGCATCTCGTCGACTGCCACGATGGCATCCTCGGCATCGAGGTTGGTGCTGATAGCCCCGCCATAACGTTCAACTTTCAGTTTAAACGTATTGGAAATATTGGCTATCACGGCATTGGCATCGATTTCCTGAAGCCTCAGCGAGGCCTTCTGACGGTCGAACATCGACATTTGAAGCACTTTTTCAACCTGGAAACGCAATCGCTTCGTTTCGTCGTTGATCACTGACGAAATGTGCTCGAGCATCTTCGGCGATTTGCGCACAGTGTTGTCGTTAAGCATCTGTGCGGCAAGAGATATGCTCGAAATCGGCGTCTTGAATTCGTGCGTCATATTGTTGATGAAATCGTTTTTCATCTCCGTGAGTTTTTTCTGCCGGAAGGCAACCACAATGGTGTAAACCGACAATATGAGCAACAGGATGGTCAGGAAAAACGACGGCACAAGAAATTTTATCGAGTGATAGATATAGTCTTTCTTGTCCGGAAAATACACTTTCAGATAATTGGTGCGCGTGCGGCTGTCGTTGGGAAACAACTGCTGCACGAACGTATTGTTGTTGTCGAGCGCCGAGGGGTCGAAGCCCTGTGTCTTGTAGACCACCCCGCCCATGCGGTTGACAATAGCAAATTCAAACGGCAGTGTGATACCGTTTGATTCAAGGTGCATTTTCAACAGGTCGCTGACCGCGGCCGAATCGGCACGCTCCTCAATTGGCAGATTGCCCGATTCACTGAGGATATTTATCACCACCTCATCGAGCAACGCCCTCTGATGAAGATACTGTGACTTGATGCGCTCGCTCACCGACGATGGCGGAGGCATAAGTGCGGGCTGTCCCTGTGAAAACCTTATCTCAGGATTGATCACAGGTGCCGGAGGCATATGCTGCGGTATCGGCTGCGAGCCCGGCTTTGCCGGCACCGTATAAGTGTCGTTGATCACCGACTGGCTCACGGGCATAGTCAGCAGTGCGCCGACCGACGGATCATACAAATCCCCTTCGAGCACATCCTCAATGAGGAAACGGCGCGTCTCTGACTTTTCGAGATTGCCGGCCACCTCCGATAGACTGCGTTTTACGCCCTGAGAGAAATATTCGTCACGCAGCCTGACTACATTTTTCATATACAGCACCTGTATATAAAGCAGCCCCGCAAACGTGATGCCCATTATTATCGCTAACAGCCAAATTATTGACTTTTTCATTATCAATCGTGTTTCGTCCGCCGAAGCGGCATTTTAATCTTTATTATGTTAACAATTAAAATCTGTAATTGTTGTGCGGAATGATCATCACTCAGCAATTCGTCGTTAACATTTCGCGTCAAAATTAACAAACAATTGTGAAATACGCAATTTTAACGCATAATTATTTATCCGGTATCCCACTTTTTTTTACAAAAACGGGACGCCGGCGATACATGAAGGGGTAAACCGATGGAAATAATTGGGAAATCAGTTGCCCGAGGCTTTCTCTTTTCTGCTTTTTTGGGCCGGCAGGAAATGATGCAGCAAGAGGAAGCCGACTATCCCCGAAAGAACGGATCCTACAACGATGCCAATCTTGGCGTGCTGCAGCAGATAGTTAGCTCCTGCGTCACCACCGCCAAACGACAGGTTGGCGATGAACAGCGAAACCGTAAATCCGATGCCGCCCAACACGGCAATCGAGCTCATCATCTTCCAGTTGCACCCCTTTGGCAGCGGGGCGAAGCCCAGCTTCACGGTGAGCCATGAAAAAGTCAGGATGCCCAGGAATTTACCTATGAACAGACCGCATATAATAGCCAGGCTGATCCCCTCGAAAAGAGTTGACGGATCCATGTCGAGCAAGAAGATGCCGGCGTTGGCGAATGCAAACAGGGGCACGATGAAATTGTTGACGATCGGATGGAGCGAGTCCTCCAGATCCTGAAGGGGCGATATGACCTTATCGGAAGCCGATTCAATCTCTTTTAGCCAGTTCATCTGATCTTTATCGAGTATCGACCGCCGGCAAAGCGATTCATCATCGTCCTGACGGAACCGGGCGATCGCGCCGCGGATGTCACGCACATACTTGATCGGAGCGAACACCGGTGTCGCCGGAACGCAGAATGCCACAAGCACGCCGGCAATGGTGGGGTGTATGCCGGAATTGAGGAAGAGGAACCACACGGCGCCGCCGATGACGAGATAAAACACCTTGCTCTTGATGTGCATGCGTGATCCGAGCAGAAGCAGCCCCAGCAATGCGACGGCATAGACAAGAAGCATCCACTCTATGTGGGAACTGTAGAACACGGCTATCACTATGATGCCGCCTATATCGTCAACCACAGCCAGCGTTGTCAGAAATATCTTCAGAGTGAGAGGCACACGCGATCCGAGAATGGCAAGCACGCCGAGCGAGAATGCTATGTCGGTTGCCATCGGTATGGCCGCGCCGCCCTGATAGTCAGTCCCGTATCCAAAAAACAAATATATGACGACTGGCATTGCCATACCGCCGATTGCACCCACTATGGGAAGAAGAGCCTGACGGAAGGAAGCGAGCTCACCGACCAGGACCTCACGTTTGATCTCCAGGCCGATCGAGAAGAAAAATACGGCCATCAGAGCGTCATTGATAAACTGAAGCATCGTCATCGGATGCCCGCTGTGACTGAAGAGATTGAAAGAACCGATCTGCAGGCGCAGCGGCTCGTTCCAGAATTCAAAATAATAGCTGTTGATGGCCGGAATATTTGCCACAATGAGCGCAATCACAGTGGCAAGCATCAGGATGTTGCCGCCGTTGGCATGGCGTCGCAGCGCCTGTCGCGCGGCATAAAACGGCTGTTCTTCTTCGGTAGTGTCGTCCGGTTCCGGGCAATTCTTATCCTCGATATAATGAAATTTCCTCATAATGTGGGTAAAATAGATGTTCCGGCAACGCATAGCCGCCGAGGCAAAGCGCGCAATGCTTTACGTTTTTAACATTAACGTCGCTGCGGGCACAATGGTTCGCCACGACAACACGAAGAGCGTCAGTCGAGCTTCAGCACGGCAAGGAATGCTTTCTGCGGCACCTCGACCGAGCCGATCTGTTTCATTCGCTTTTTCCCCTGTTTCTGTTTCTCGAGCAACTTGCGTTTACGCGATATGTCACCGCCATAACACTTTGCCGTAACGTCCTTGCGCACAGCCTTGATAGTCTCGCGGGCTATGATCTTGGCGCCGATTGCGGCCTGGATGGCGATGTCGAACTGCTGCCGCGGGATGAGCTCCTTGAGTTTCTCACACATGCGGCGGCCGAACGTCACGGCATTGTCGGCATGAGTCAGCGTGCTCAGCGCGTCGACGCTCTCGCCGTTAAGCAGTATGTCGAGCTTCACGAGGCGCGAAGGGCGGAAATCGTGAAGATGATAGTCAAACGATGCATAGCCTTTTGAGATGCTCTTGAGCTTGTCGTAGAAGTCGATGACTATCTCGCCGAGGGGCATATCGAATATGATCTCCATGCGGTTGCCGGAGATGTATTCCTGCTTCACGAGCTCGCCGCGTTTTCCCAGGCAAAGGGTCATGATCGGCCCGATAAACTGTGCGGCCGTGATCACGGAAGCCCTTATGTAAGGTTCCTCGATGCGCTCGATCAGTGTGGCATCGGGCAGTCCGGAGGGATTGTGCACCTCCACCATGTCGCCGCGCTTGTCGTAGACGCGGTAGGACACGTTGGGGACTGTCGTAATCACGTCCATGCCGAATTCGCGTCCGAGGCGTTCCTGCACAATTTCCATGTGCAGCAATCCGAGGAAACCGCAACGGAAGCCGAAACCGAGCGCCATCGAACTCTCAGGCTGGAATGTAAGCGAGGCGTCATTGAGCTGAAGCTTTTCAAGCGAAGCGCGGAGATTTTCAAAATCTTCGGCGTCAATGGGATAAACGCCGGCAAACACCATCGGTTTCACCTCCTGAAATCCCTCGATAGCCTTGTCGCACGGTTCTTCAACATGCGTGATTGTATCGCCGACGCGCACCTCGCGCGATGTCTTTATGCCAGAAATGATATAACCCACATTGCCGGCCGACAGCTCTTTACGGGGCGAAAGGTTGAGTTTCAGCACACCGATCTCATCGGCATGATACTCCTTGCCGGTCGAAACGAATTTCACGAAATCGCCGTCGCGCAGCGTGCCATTGACAATCTTGAAGTAAGCGATAATGCCGCGGAATGGGTTGAACACCGAGTCAAAGATCAGAGCCTGAAGAGGGGCTGAGGAATCACCCACCGGAGCCGGAATGCGGTTGACGATAGCCTCGAGAATCTCAGGTATGCCCTGACCGGTTTTACCGCTGGCACGTATGATGTCGGAATGATCGCAGCCGAGCATATCCACGATCTGGTCCTCGACCTCATCGGGCTTGGCACTGTCGAGATCAATCTTGTTGATTACGGGGATTATTTCGAGATTGTTGTCGATGGCCATATAAAGATTTGAAATCGTCTGAGCCTGAATGCCCTGCGCCGCATCAACAATGAGCAGCGCGCCTTCGCATGCGGCAATGGACCGCGACACTTCATAGGAAAAGTCGACATGCCCCGGAGTGTCTATAAGATTGAGGATATAGTTCTCGCCGTCATGTTTGTATTCCATCTGGATGGCGTGGCTTTTGATGGTGATGCCGCGCTCGCGCTCGAGATCCATATCATCAAGCACCTGAGCCTGCATTTCCTTCTGTCCTACGGTGTTGGTATATTCCAGAAGACGGTCGGCGAGAGTGCTCTTGCCGTGGTCGATATGGGCTATGATGCAGAAGTTCCTTATTTTCTTTATATCGGTGGTCATTGTAGATGCGGTAATATTGGATGCAAAATTAGCGAATTATCCACAAATACACAAAATATTGCCCCGGACGAAGGTGCTTTCGCGTTTTCTCCGGGGCAACACTTGCTATGTTGTATCTGCCGCAGTGGCAGATTGAAGGCCTATCAGAAGTTCCACTGGCAGGCGACCATTCTCAGGTTGTTGCAACCGATGGTGCGGAAGTCGGTGATGAAGTTGTAACGGCAGTTTACATAAACCAGTGCGCTGTCAAACGAAACGTCGAGTGTGTTGAGCTGGTTGTTGTTGCAAAGCAGGCGCTGCAGGAAAGTGAGGTTGCTGAGGTCGAGCTGTGTAAGGTCGTTGTAGGAGCAATCGACGAATGTCAGGTTGGGGCATCCCTCAACGCTCAGGTTGGTAAGATCGTTGTAGGAGCATACGAGGTCGATCAGTCGGTCGCAGTTGCGCACACCGAGTGTGGTCATGCGGTTGTCGGAGCAAACGAAGGTGCTGAGTGCGGGAAGACCGGAAACGATCATCGTTGTGATCTCGTTGTCGTCGATATTGAGGTTCTGAAGATTCTCTACACCGAAGAGGTTAAGCGATGTCAGCTTGTTGTAGCCGCAGTAGAGATTCTGAAGATTGGTGCATCCGCTTACCATAAGGGTTTCGAGGTGGCAACCCTGGCAGTTGAGAGTCTTAAGCGATTTGGTGTTGGACACGTTGAGCTCAACGAAGAGGTTGTTGGACACGTTGAGATTCTCAAGCATCGGCACTGTTTCGAGCGAAACATCGGTAAGACGGTTCTTATAGACGGCGATTTTGGTAAGTGCGGGACAATTGGCGAAATTCACAGCTGTCAGCACATTGCGTGAAGCGTTGAAATCGGCGAGTACAGGGTTGTCGGATACGTCGATGGAAGAAATGCGGTTGCGCGAAACGTCGACTTTCTTCAGGGCTTTGAATCCTGAGAGGTCAAGCGATCCGGCAAGGTTTTTGTCCTTCCATTCAATGGCTGTGACATGACCGCCTTCGATAGTCAGACCTTCCACGGCTGCGAGATTGTTGACGTCCGACACTTTCAGCGCGTTGGCGTTAGTGCCGTCCTTTTCTGCTGTCTGAGCGAAGAAAGCTTTAAGCTGACGAGCTTCGGCCTTGTCAAGTTTCTGTGCGAAAGCGCCCACACTTATTACTGCGAGTGCGATCAATGATAAAATCTTTTTCATAATGGATAAATTTGTTGGGTTAATTTTAATTTTACTTTTTAACATCACACCAGTAAAAAAAGTTTAACCGACGAAAAAAATTTTCCGCCGGCATCACATTATATTAAGAGACCCGCAACACGCTTGCGGGATTATCATTGATCAGAATGGCGTTGGCTCTTCGCTGCTGCCGCTGAGGAAATCTGCCGATCCGCCGCTCAGGGAGTTGTCAGCGAAGGGATTTGCCTGACCGCTGTTGAGGCTCGACTCGATTGCGGTCAGGCCCGAAGGCACGTCCTGACCCGACCAGTTTTCAAAGCGGGCAAACTCGGCTTTGAAACGCAACTCGACATCATCCACACGGCCGCTGCGGTGTTTTGCGACGATAAACTCCGCAAGGCCGCGGATATCACGGTCGTTGGCGTCGACTCCGGAACGCATATAATATTCCGGACGGTGAATGAAGCATACGATATCGGCATCCTGTTCGATGGCACCACTCTCACGGAGGTCGGAGAGCTGCGGGCGCTTGCCTTCTTTGCTGTCGCCGCGCGATTCGACGCTACGGTTAAGCTGCGACAGCGCTATGATCGGGATGTTGAGCTCTTTGGCCAGTTGCTTGAGCGAACGCGAGATCATGCTCACCTCCTGCTCGCGGCTGCCGAATTTCATGCCGGAGGCATTCATCAGCTGCAGGTAGTCGATGATGATGATGCGCACGTTGTGCTCGCGCACGAGGCGGCGCGCTTTTGTGCGGAGCTCGAAAATCGACAGCGACGGGGTGTCGTCGATATATAAAGGTGCACCATAGAGATGCTTGATGCGTGCCATCAGCTGATCCCATTCCATCGGGCTCAGCTGGCCGCTTTTGATCTTTTCGCTCGGAAGCTCGCACACGTTGCTCACCAGACGGTTCACCAGCTGAAGGTTCGACATCTCGAGCGAGAAGATGGCCGTCGGTGTGTTGTAGTTCACAGCCATATTCTTGGCCATCGACAGCACGAAGGCCGTCTTGCCCATGGCCGGACGTGCGGCGATGATGATGAGATCGGAGTTCTGCCAGCCGGATGTGAGCTTGTCGAGTTCGTGGAATCCCGTCTCCAGACCGCTCAGACCGGAGGTGCGGTTGGCCGCTGCCTGTATCTGCTCGATAGCCTGACCGATGACGGGGTCGATCTGCGTCACGTCTTTCTTCACGTTGCGCTGCGATATCTCAAAGAGCTTTCCTTCGGCTTCCTGCATAAGATCGTCGACGTCGTTGCTCTCGTCGAAGGCCTTGCGTTCGATCTCGGAGGCGAAACTGATCAGCTCGCGCGCCAGATATTTCTGAGCCACGATGCGGGCGTGATAGTCGACGTGAGCACCGGAGGCCACGCGTGAGGTCAGCTCGGAGACGAACATCGGGCCGCCAACCTCATCGAGCGTGCCGTTAAGCCTCAGCTGCTCGGTGACGGTAAGCATGTCGATCGGCTGCTGCGAAGCGCCCAGTGTCTGTATCGCCTCGTAGATCTTGCGGTTGGCCGGTTCGTAGAAGCTTTCAGCTTTCAGAATGTCGCAAACAATGGTATAAGCGTCTTTTTCAAGCATCAGGGCGCCGAGCACGGCTTCCTCAAGATCCTTATCCTGAGGCAGCTGGCGGCCGCCGTAATCATATAATGCGTTACGCTGTCGTTCGTTGCGTTTCTTTCTGTTGTCAGTGTTGTCTGTCGGCATAGTTTCGTCTGGAGGTTTTTTACTTCGTTTATTTCCGATGCAAATTTACAATTAATTTTGTATCTTCGCCTTTCGATTTATCACAAGCTTCTCAACACCTTATAAACATGGTAGTGTTTCCCAACGCCAAAATCAATCTCGGACTGAACATTACGTCACGTCGGCCCGACGGCTACCACGACATCTGCTCGCTGATGGTACCGGTGCCCTGGTGCGATATCCTCGAGATTGTTCCGGCCAAAAGCACCGGCACCCGGCTCACCGTCAGCGGCCGTGCCGTCGACTGTCCGCCGGAAAAGAATCTTGTAATGAAAGCCGTACGCGCGCTCGAAAAAACCGTCGAAGTGCCTGATGTCGACATCTATCTCCACAAGATAATCCCCGACGGCGCAGGACTTGGCGGAGGCTCGGCCGATGCGGCGTTCACGCTGACGGCGCTCAACGACATGTTCAGCTTCGGACTGTCGCAGGAGCAGCTGGCCGAGACAGCCGCCACAATCGGAGCCGACTGTCCGTTTTTCATCTTCAACAGGCCTATGATGGCCACCGGCACCGGCACCACGCTGACGTCCTTCGACTGCGGCGCTCTCAACGGCCTGCACATTGTCATAATCAAGCCCGGCATACACATCTCAACGGCCGAGGCCTATGCCGGCGTCACGCCCCGGATGCCCGACCGGATGCCCGAAGATATTCTCCGGCTTCCGCCGGATCAATGGCGCGGATTGCTTGTCAATGATTTTGAGGCATCGCTTGCCTATGACTATCCCCAAATTGGCGACCTGCGCAACAGCCTGTATGCCCACGGAGCCGTCTATGCCTCGATGTCCGGTTCGGGATCGGCCGTCTACGGTCTGTTTGCCGATGACAAAATGGCAGAAGCGGCTTCTGCCATCCGCCCCGATTGTGATGTCTTTGTCGGCAAGATGATGCTTTTCTGAACGATATCACGCATTATTTGTTATCAAATTAACGGCCGACAACCGCTCCTGCGGTTTTGGCAAAGTTTTTGTTACACCTCTTTTAAAATATCACATCACCATCGATTATGTCAAAAGAAAAAAATAAAAAGCATGAAGATCCGGAAGTTGACGTAGCCGAAATCCTCGACAACGTTCCGGAGGCCGCCTCCGAAGACGAGAGCGCGGAGCAGATTGAAAACGACGAAATGGCGCAGATCGATTCGCTCTGCAAACAGCTCGCCGAAGAAAAAGAGAAAACCGAAAAAGAAAAGAAAGAATACCTTTTTCTTATGGCCGAATTTGACAATTTCCGCAAACGCACACTCAAGGAAAAAGGTGAAATCATCCGCAACGCCGCCGAATCGGCCATGAAAGGCCTTCTGCCCATCGTCGACGATTTCGAGCGCGGCCTTGAAGCCGTTAAAAGCTCCACCGACGCCCAGGCCGTTAAGGAAGGCCTGGAACTGATTTACAACAAACTCATTAAATATCTCGGACAAAATGGCGTGAAAGCTATCGAAAGCACAGGCGCCACATTCGACCCCGAACTTCATGAAGCCATCGCCATGGTGCCTGTCGACGACGAAAGCCAGAAAGGCAAAGTGATCGACACCCCGACGAAGGGCTATACCATCAATGGCGACAAAGTGCTCCGCTTTGCCAAAGTGGCCGTAGGCCAGTGATTGCAGCCATCCACAACAATTTGTTTTAAGGATAATGGAAAAAAGAGATTACTACGAAGTGCTTGGCGTAAGCAAAACCGCCACTCCCGATGAGCTGAAAAAAGCCTATCGCAAGCTTGCCATCAAATATCATCCCGATAAAAACCCCGGCGATAAAGCTGCCGAAGAAAAATTCAAGGAGGCAGCCGAGGCTTACGACGTGCTCAGCAACCCCGAAAAGCGTCAGCGCTACGACCAGTACGGTCACAGCATGGGGCCTCAGGGATTCCCCGGCGGCGGAGGCGCAGGCGGCGGCTTCAGCACCAACATGTCGATGGACGATATCTTCAGCATGTTCGGCGACATCTTCGGCGGACGCGGAGGTTTCGACATGGGCGGCTTCGGCAGCGCCACAGCAGCCGGCGGCCGCCGTGCACGCGCACGGCAGCGCCGCGGCGACGATCTGCGCATCACCTTGAAGCTCTCGCTCGAGGATCTTGCAAAGGGCGTCACCAAGACCATCAAGCTCAAATCGTTCTGCAAGGACGAGCATTGCAACGGCACCGGCGCCAAGGACGGCACATCGTTCACCACGTGCCAGACATGCCACGGCACCGGCGTCGTAGAGCGTGTGCAGCAGACCATCCTCGGTTCGCAATACGTTCAGGCCGTTTGCCCCACTTGCAATGGCGAGGGCAAAATCATTAATGAAAA
>OHHH01000492.1_pt1 | contig 14506 bp, 18 predicted proteins | sample 1567951 | NCBI WGS metagenome assembly OHHH01 (sample SAMEA3879550, study PRJEB24766) | human gut metagenome | biome: human-associated habitat; feature: feces | place: USA | collected 1985/1987 | reverse complement strand
TGATTACATATCCGGCGTTGCGTGTGCGATTGTCAGAAAAGACGTGTCAAGCGAGGTCGGCTTTAAAGGCATAGTCAAGAAGATACTGATTTTAATGCTAGTAGGTGTTGCACACGTCCTGGATGCGTATGTGCTGAACAGTACACCGGTATTACAGTCAGCAGTGACAATGTTTTTTATTGCTAACGAGGGTATATCGCTTGTGGAAAATGCGGCGGGGCTCGGTATACCGATACCAAAGAAAATGCTTGAAGTATTAAAACAGCTGAAGCTCAAGGGTGACAGCACTGAAAAAGACGAAAGCGAGGAAGAATAATAATATGTTAAAAATCAAGGGAATTGACATCAGCAGGGCGCAGGAGCAGTTCGATTTTACGGCTGCTGTGTCGGCAGGCGTGAAGTTTGTAATTATCCGTGCCGGCATACGCACGGATGAGGATACATATTTCAGACGCAATCTGTCCGAGTGCCAGAAGCGCAACATGCCTTATGGACTGTACTGGTACTTTGAAGCAACATCTGACGATGCTTTTAAGGCGGAACTTGCCGCTTGCAAAAAATCTGTAAAAGGCTTAAAGCCGTCATATCCTGTGTTCTTTGACATGGAGGAGCAGAAGCAGATAGATGATTTGACGACTGCACAGCGTACTGATATGGCACTCAAATTCTGCACCGAAATGACCGCTATCGGTCTGCCGTCTGGCGTATACGCCAACCCGTCATGGATGTTAAATTATTATGACAGTGACCGTCTGGACGGTATAGATATATGGCTCGCAAACTGGACGCATGATCCTGAAATACAGAGCAATTTTGACTGCGGTCAGCTGATGTGGCAGTGGGGCGTTGAAAACATCGGCGGCAAAGACGTCGACTCTGATATATGCTTTATTGACTATCCTGCAAAGACTGACTACTGGTACAAGACGCACAGCGGCACAGATACCCCCGCAAAGCCGTCGGAACCTGTTAAGCCTGATACACCCACTGTAAAGACATACAAGGCAGGTGACGCAGTACAGCTGTCAAATACCGCACTGTATGGCTCGTCAACGACCTCACAACCCGCAAATCATCTGACAGGCACATATTACATACACACCGCTGATGATGTTTTAAACGGCAGAATACGCATTACTACGCCGAAAGGCTGTAGCGCAGTGACAGGCTGGGTTAAAGTTAGTGATATAGGCAGTAAAACTGCTGACAGCAAGCCTGCGGCAGAGATCCGTAAAGGCGACCGTGTGCAGATAAAGCAGGGCGCAACCTGGTACGGTGGCACAAAAGTCCTTACAGGCTGGCTGCTTGAAAAAACGTGGATTGTTGATGAAGTTGTCGGCAATCGTGCTGTACTCGGTAAGGATACAACAGGCGTTTTCAATATACAGTCGCCGATAGATGTTAAGTACCTGAAAAAATAAGTACAATAGTTATCCCCCGGCGGAGCTACACATCAAGCTCTGTCGGGGATTTTTTATGTTTAATATATAGTTAGCTTCCTAACTTGACACCCCTTTTGATACCCCCACCATAGTTAATTTTAGTTAATTTCAGTAAAATTCAAGATTTGATAATAATTACTGAAAATACAAGAAAACCGCTTAAGCAATATGCTTAAGCGGTTGTTATTATGGTCGAGGTGACAAGAATTATAAAAGCTGTTTTCTGTATATTCGCAGGAAGTGTTTAAATTGCTATTAAAGCCTTATGCAATGCAGATTCACGGACTTTTTATTGCTGTAACATTTCGGGTCGTTTTTTCTTAAATGACAAAAAATCGTGTACAAATCGTGTACAGATATTACTTGATATTATTAAGAATGCCTACTGCTCGTTCCTCTTCTCGTGGGTACAGGTGGGCGTATGTTCGCCATGTCTGCTGAACGTCTGCATGACCGAGCCGCCGTGCAATTTCCTGTATGTTGATACCTTCGTTAATCAGCAGGGTAGCGTGCGTGTGGCGAAAGTCGTGTATTCTTATATGTGGAAGCTCAGCAAGTCTGGCATATTTTATATTGTGCGTGTCAAGTGAAGCGTCGGGCAGGTAACTGATACCGCCGCAAACCCTATAATCTTCAGTAAAGTTTTTATCTGCTTGCTGACGTTTCTTGTGCTCGTCGAGTATTTTCAACAGTGGCAGAGGTATTTGTAGTGAACGATACGACGATTTGTTCTTAGGCGGGGTTTCTGTTATCTTGCCTTTTATTTTCTGTGATATGGAGCGGCGGATATTAAGTGTATTACCCGTTATATCGGACCATTTCAGCGCATTGATTTCACCTTTGCGTGCACCTGTGTAGAAAGCAATGGAGAAAAACACATAGTACCCCCATTCGGTAATCGTGTCTTTTTCTTCACACATTTTCTTGACAACGCTTATATATTTCAGATACTGATCGGCTGTGTAGTAATGTAGCTTGTCCTCCGGTGTCTCAAAATACACTTCCTTAAAATTGCCCACAGCTAAAAGCGGATTTTTAGGCAGGTAGTCCATTTTTACAGCGTAATTCAGCAGAGCTCTGAGTTCGCCGTAATAATTCTGCAATGTTTTGAGCTTATATCCTTTTTCAGATAGTATGTTCTTCCACTTCTGAAGCTGAGCCGTGTTGAGCTTGTTTAATTTAACATCAAACAGATACGGCTTTACAGAGGCGTTTATATTATCGTTGATCTTTGCAAGTGATGTTTCTCTGACTTCGCCCTTTTTTGTGATGTAATATTCGGCGTACAGCTCTCCCAAAGTCATAGAAGATACAGGTGCTTCCTTCGACTTTGAGTAGACACTCATCAGTTCGGCTTCAAGCTGTTTTGCTTCTGCCGCTCCGTAAGTGATACGGGTAAGCTGACGTGCTACACCGGTCCTGTCAATATAGTTTATGCGAACTTTGTATTGTTGCAAACCGTCTTTTTTTACGTTTGTTTTGTATATCGGCATTTTTGCACCTCCTAATTTATTTATTTCAATCCTCGCCCTCTGTGCGAGGGGGACTTATGGTTGATCCGAATACCCGAAGCGCTTGGGCATTTCAATCCACGCCCTCATGTAGAGGGTGACATTTCTTAATATAATGTAGAGCGATAATTTATTGTTTCAATTTTCTTTGGTATTTGTCCCTCAGCGTGATTACTCTCTCTTCGTCGCTTCCTGTTGCACTGATATAAGCGTTAAGCACTTGGATGGCATCTTTGTATCGTTCTACTTTTGCGAGCATTTCAGGCACATGCTGTATATAGCGTTCGCTGTTTGGGACCAATAAACACGCTTGAAAGCCTGCTTCGGCCGATTCACTGTATTTCCCTTCATTGTTAAATTCAATAGCGTCTGCAAACAGTGTGTCAGGAATGGATAGCGGTTTTTGAAGTTCCAAAAACTCAGGCTGATAAAAAACAGCACTTGAACATCCGTGCACACAAAAAGGCGGAAAATTTATAGTCATTTTTGCTTCCTTTATTCTATACGTTTTTCCTCTTTGTTCACGGCATTTGTGGCACGGGGCACTGTGTGTGATGATTGTGTACGGCTCATCGGGAGTATGTAAATGCTTTAAGGAATTATATTCTCTCAGACACGTGATGATTCTTGATGGTGCTAAGCTAAGTGGCAAAGCAAACCAGTCAGTTAGATCATATTTCAATTTAAGATAACGTTTAATTTTTCTGTAATCTGGATAAATGATATACAATCTGCACAGATCATCAAAAATTTTATCACTAATTGAAGTCTGAAAAAGCCTTTCTAACAGTCCTTTGTTTTTAACAAAGAAGTTGTAATAGGCTTCTTCAGTGGTACTTTCAAAAATAGGTTTGTTCTTTGTCAAGTCGGAAAGCAATTTGTCCGTTTCGATTATAAAAATTTTGTCCTTTTCCGATTTACTTAAATATGTATTATTGTAGCCGCTGTCAGCATTAAATTCTTTAATCACCGTAATAGTGTCTTCAGATAACCGTTCTTTATAAGGACCTATGCTTTCAAAGAACTTGCTTACTTTGTTTTGCTTACCTTTTTCTGTTTTTAATTTAGACGCTTCGTACAAAGTCTTATTCCAATATCGCTTGAAGAAAGCTTGACAATACTTTTGATAATTTGCAGTAATCTCTTGTAGTTCTTCACTTGGTGTAGGATGATAAAAACCGTCGTATTCAATAGTACACAATTCTTCTAAAGCGGATTGCAACCGGTCTAAATTATCAAAAAATTTGTCGATGTTTGTGCTTCCCCGTACCCAGTGCTTATAATCGGCTATACCGCAATATATCAAATATACTCGTGTAGCCGTATCTAAGTCTTCATACATAATCTCACCTCGTCATTTCCACGCTTTTTACTTTTCTACATTTGTTCAACTTCTTCTAAAGAATTAAAACTAAAAAAGTCGCCTCTGGCTATATGCTCCATTTCATGAGCTATAGCCTTTTTTTGTTCCTCATACGATATATTTGAGTTTATGTAAATATTGTAAAAACCGTCGTAATCCATAGCTGTAACGCCTTTTACTGTAGTAGGTAAAGAAATGTATCTGATACAATAATCCAATATCATTCACTGTCCTTTTGCAAACGCTTTAAAATTTCAACAGTAGCTTCTATATCTTCTTTAGTAACATTCTTTGACACGCTGAAAAGTATTTTCATTTCAGGTCGAGTTCGCAGTTCGTCAATTATGTCTCTTGTTTCATCGTCAAGGTAAATAGGCTCATTGTGAGCTTCAACCCTTATGTTTTCTTCGCCATTTAATAAATAATCAATAGGAACTCCAAAATACTCGGCAATTTTTGAAACTGCTTCTGATGAGAGAGCCTTACTTCTGCCGTATTTCAAATCGGTGATGGATCCTCTACTTACTTTGGCTTCTCTGCACATCGCTGTAACTGAAATTTTATGTTTCAAACATAAATTTTCAATTCTTATGTACAATTCTGACATAGTTACACCTCATTTTTTGTGCAACCATACAGTCTTACGAAATTCCGTAAATTAATTCAAAATAGCCATTGACATTTACGGAGAAACGTAATATAATACAAACATGGACAGTACGGAAGAACGTAATATAATCATTACAGTGTATTACATTTTTCCGTAAAAGTCAACACTATAATGATATATAGTATATTTTAGTATGTAAAAGAGGTGATAATTATTAGCGAACGTAAAAGACCATTAACTGAGTACGGAGTAGCGGTCAAAGTCAAACTTATGAAGCTAAACAAAACGCAAAAATGGCTTATAGAAGAAGTTAAAAAACTTCTGCCGGAAACCTATCTTGATTCATCTAATTTATACAAGATAATGACAGGTGAAATTAAGTCAATCAAAATCGAAACTGCTATAAATCAGGTTTTGAATACTAACTGTACTCCATAAAAACGCATGCAACAAACAGAGGAGGTGAGGAAGGTGGGATCAAAAAAGCGTGAACAGCTGCTTATAGTCACGAAAAGCACAAAGGGTGCAGGAACAGAAAATAACCCGTATATAGAGGTTATGCAGTTTTGGACACTTGACGGTGAACTGCTGTATGAGACGGAGGAATAAGCCTTATGTGGCTTAATGAACCATGAATAAAGCAAAGGAGGAATTAAACATGACAAAGCACAGAGTAAGAGTACCGCAGGTAGCAGATATATCGGCGGCGATACGTCTTTATTACGAGCACACCGAGATAGGCAATAAGGACATCAGGGCTATTTTCGGCGATATGGGAAACGGCAGGATCGGCAGGCTTAAGCAGCTTGTGCTTGAAGCAATGCACGAACGAGGCACAGTGCACTATAACGCACAGTACGTCAACACAGAGGTTGCTTATGACGTTTGGGGTATAAACATTGACAGACTGACCGCAGGACGTAAAAAGCTACAGCAGTTAGGATTAGGAGGATAATAAAATGAAGAAAGCAAAAATAATCGCCTACATAATCGCACAGCTCTTGAGAGCATGGGTAACAGCGTGTGCGGCCGTGATGATGTACATACCGATGTCGGCTCTCGCATACGCCGAGCGTGGCTACAAGGCTATCGGCGGTGAGATGTTGCCCGTTGCAATGGTCGCTGTTGCGGTCTGGTACGGGCTGGGATGGCTTATGCGGGAGTGGTACAAGGGCACACTGGCGATGTTACAGCTTAGGAGGGAGCATAAAGAAGATGAATGATCTGGAAGAAGTCGTAGCCGAAGCAAGAAAACACGGAATGTCATACGGTAAGTACGTTGATACGCTAAAGCAGGAGGGACAAATGACACAGGAATTGAAAGAATCAATCATAACGGACTACGAAAGCGGTCTGAGTGCTAATGAGATAGCGAAGAAGTACAAGATCAATCCGACAACAACCCAAAACAACATATCGAACTGGAGGGAAAAAGGCTTGATCAAGTCTGTTCCGGTAGCAGAACCGAAGAAGCCGGCAGAAAACCACGAGCATATCCCTGCACCTGTTGGTAACATTGATATGTCGGCAATAGCAAGGCTTGAAAAGTTACAGCGCCTTGTCAGAGTATTTGGCGATGCAAAGATTGACGGTGTTTTTGCAGACAATGTCGAGAACACATGTGATGTAAGGCTTACGTTAAGCGGCAAGCGATACATAGTGCAGATGAAAGAGGTGCGATATGAAGTATAAGGTAACAGCTACGTTTGATGCAATAAACGAGGCAATGGCGCTTGTCAATGCTCTTGTCGGTGTTGTCGATGAGGTCGAGATGATTGACGAGGAGGAAGAAGACGATGTATAAATGCGAACGTTGCGACTGGACAGGCTCAGCATCAGAGCTTGGACACTACACCGAGTATCGTGGCGAGTGTCACGGTGCGCCGGCTTGGGAAACATTACCGTGCTGCCCGGAATGCGGATGCGATGTCGAAAACATCGAAGAAGCATAAAAAAGAGCTCCCCGGAGGGAGCAAAACAAATATTTAATTCGCATTAAGTATAGCACGACAGCTATAATTTGTCAACTAATCAAACAAAAAGGCGCACAGCGTCTTAAATAAACAGGAGGATTTCAAAATGACAGAATTTAAGATCACAGTCGAGGCAACAGCCCTCGCTAACGCAATCGAGAACCTTGCCAGAGCAATATCGGCAAACGGAATGGGCAACACCATCCCTGCGGTTACGGCTTCCGTTCCTAAAGTCGCTACGACTCCGTTATCCACATCTGCGCCTGTGCAGCAGTTTGTTTCTGCTCCGACAGTTCCGACAGCAACAGCGCCCGTAGTGCCGGTAGCCGCACAGGTACCGGTTACTGTGTCGGCACCCGTGACCGCTCCGGTTCAGCAGTCCGCAAATGCCGCATTGACACCGATTCCCACTGCCGCGCCTACCTATACACTTGATATGCTTGCGGCGGCGGGCTCGGCGTTAATAGACGCAGGTAAGATGAATGATTTGCTGGGCATTCTCAGTCGCTATGGTGTTAATGCGCTAACGGAGTTACAGCCTGCCGTTTATGGAGCAGTAGCCGCAGAACTCAGAAATCTCGGCGCAAATATATAAGGAGGTAGCAATATGCGTAATAAAATCCAGATTAGAATTCCCCGTTCAGCAGAAGGTCGCGTGATCAGAATATCTCCTGCGGCGGAAGCTGTTCTCGCAGAATTACAGCGCACTACGAGATTGCCAATATCTCAGATTGCGTCACAGATGATAATACAGGGTGCAGATTTTGTTGAAATAATCGAGGAGGATGACAATGCCAACACCTGAAAAACACGCACTGCTTTCTGCGTCAGCGTCATCAAGGTGGCTTAATTGTACTGCCGCACCGAGATTTGAAGAACAGTTTCCCGAAACCACATCACAGTATGCAGAAGAAGGAAGAATAGCTCACGCAATGTGCGAATTAAAGGTACTCAAAACCTTTACTGCCGGAATTAAGCCCAGAAGCTATACCGCACGAATAAACAAAATAAAGGAGATGCCCGGTTACAGTTCTGAGATGGACAGAACCTCAGACCTCTATATCGAGCACCTCAGTCAGTTAGCACTTTCGTATAAGGCAAAACCCAACATATCCCCGGAAGTGCAGGTAGATCTTACAGGCTACATACCCGGCGGCTTCGGCACTTGCGACTGCATTATGATAGGCGGTGATACACTTAGCATAGTGGATTACAAGCACGGTAAAGGCGTACCAGTATCGGCGGAGGGAAACACGCAGATGCGGTTGTATGCTCTCGGTGCTCTCAAGCGTTATTCACCTGTTTACGGGAACAGCATAAAGAGCATAAGAATGACGATTGATCAACCTCGTATCAGTAGTGATGAAGTCAGTACCGAAACAATATCTGTAGAGGAACTGCTCGCTTGGGGTGAAAGCATAAAGCCGATAGCACAGGCGGCCTATACCGGTCCCGGCGAGTTTGCGCCGGGTGAGCATTGCAGATTTTGCAGAGGAAAGGAACACTGTCGTGCCAGAGCCGAACAGTATACAGCCCTTGAAGAATTTAAGGATTGCGTACTACCCGGTACTTCCGGTGATCAGGACAAGTGTATTCTTTCCGACAGCGAAATAGGTGACCTGCTTACAAAAGGTGCTGAACTCGTGAAATGGTATAAGGATCTCGAGGAATATGCACTCGGTGCAATCCTTAAAGGCGTTAACATACCCGGTTGGAAAGCAGTTCAGGGGCGCAGTAACAGAACCTTTTCCAATCAGGATAAAGCCATTGAAGCCGTTATCAAAGCAGGTTATGATGAAGCCCTGGTGTATGAGAGAAAACCCAAAACTCTTATCGAGCTCGAAAAGCTTATGGGTAAAGCCGATTTTGCCGAAAAGGTCGGCGCTTATGTTATCAAGCCGCCCGGCAAACCTACGCTTGCGCCCTTATCGGATAAAAGAGAGACTTACAGTCCTGCGGTCGCCGATTTTGCGGAGGTGGGCAAGTGAACGAACAGCATCTTGTAACTATATCGTTTCCGGAAGGTTATTTTAAGATTCTTTATGAGGACTATCTTAAACAGCGACCGTTGTCGGTTATAAAAAAGCTGATGCGGATCGCCTATGATAACTTTTCGCTGAATTCGCACGATATACGCAAAATATGGCATTACGTATTATCGGAGCAGGACGCTAAAAGGCAGAAATGGCACGAAGAAAGCAAAACATACAAGGAAGAATATGTTGCTTTGCAGTTCCTGTTTGATTTAACTGAAAAGGAAATCAAAGAAATCAAGGCTAAAAATAAAAAATTGCTCTCGAACGTAATTAAAGCAAAGCGTGATTTCGAGCGTTGGTGCAAGATTGTTGCACTAATGGAAGAATTAAACGTCAAAATGGGCATTGCCCTTTAAGAAAGGAAAATATTATGTACCAGAACATAGCAACCAAAGTTTTAACCGGAGAAGTAAGGCTGTCTTACACGAATCTCACAGCCCCCGTTCCCTCGAAAAGTGATCCTAACGGCAAACCTAAATATTCGGTTACCATACTCATCCCCAAGTCAGACACCGCTACTAAAGCGGACCTTGACGCCAGCTTTATGGCGGCGTATAACGAGGGCATAACTACAAAATGGGGCGGAGCAAGGCCGCAGGCTCAGTCAGTAATCCATGATGGTGACGGTCTCCGACAGAGCGGTACTCCTTATGGGGAGGAATGCAAAGGGCACTGGGTGCTTACCGCAAGCAGTATAAACAAGCCTCAGGTTGTCGGTATAGATAATATCAACTGTGAATTGGCTCCGTCTGATATCTACAGCGGAATGTACGGAAAGGTCACAATTAACTTCTACCCCTATAATGCCGGCGTTAATAAAGGTGTCGGTTGTGGGCTCGGAAACGTACTTAAAACCCGTGACGGTGAAGTGCTTTCGGGCGGTGCTACAGCGGCAAGCGACTTCAACGGTTTAGGGCAGAGTGTACAGGTATACCCGCAGACCGCTCCTATTCAGGGTACGCCTGTGTATCAGCAGACTGTAGCGCCTGTTCAGCCGACAGGTGTCAATCCTATAACAGGGCTTCCTTTCTGATAAAGGAGGCCAAATGCACCACTTAAATATTGACCTTGAAACATTTTCAAGCGAACCTATCGGAGAAACGGGGGCTTTTAAATACATAGAAAGCCCTGACTTTGAAATCCTGTTATTCGCATACTCTTTAAATGGTGCGCCTGTTACGGTAATAGATCTTGCGCAGGGAGAGACAATACCGCCCGAGATAACAGCGGCGGTTTTCTCTCCCGATTGCATAAAACACGCATATAATGCCGCTTTTGAGTGGGGGTGCCTATCAAAGTATTTCGGTAAGGCACTTCCGCTTGAGCAGTGGCGGTGCACAATGTTGCACGGATTGTATGCCGGTTATACAAAAGGTCTTGATGCAACCGGCAGAGCTTTAGGGCTTCCTGAAGACAGGCGCAAACTTAACACCGGAAAGGCCCTTATCAGATATTTTTGTTGCCCGTGTAAAGCAACAAAGGCAAACGGTATGCGCACAAGAAATATGCCGTCACACGACCTCGAAAAATGGAAGCTGTTTAAAGAATATAACCGCAGAGATGTAGAAGCCGAAATAGAAATAGAACGCAGATTATCGGCTGTCACGGTCCCTGACTTCGTTCAGAGAGAATGGGAAACTGATCTCGAGATAAACCACAGGGGAGTTGCGGTAGACATGGATTTTGTAAACGGTGCGCTTGAAATAGGAAGCGCCACACGAAATGCACTGATAGAAGAAGCCGTGAAGATAACCGGTCTTGATAATCCGAACAGCGTTGCACAGTTGCAAGGGTGGCTGGAAAACGAAACAGGTGAAGAAATAGAATCTTTACGCAAGGACACCGTAGCAAAAATGCTGACGGCGAATGATAACAGTGCCGAAGTACAGCGTATGCTCGAAATACGTCAGGAACTCGGCAAGACAAGCACTAAAAAATACAACGCTATAGAAAAAGCGGTTTGTCGTGATAACAGAGTACGAGGGCTTTTGCAATTCTACGGAGCGAACAGAACAGGAAGGTGGTCGGGTCGTCTTGTACAGGTGCAGAACCTGCCGAGAACTTATATTGAGCCTTTGCCGTTTGCAAGAACTCTTGTTAAAGACAGAAAAGCAGACGCTCTCAGACTTGTTTACGGAAGCGTTCCGGACACGCTTTCACAACTCATACGGACCGCTTTTGTTGCCGCAGAGGGTAATGTTCTTATAGATGCTGATTTCTCGGCCATTGAAGCCCGTGTTATATCATGGCTCGCCGGCGAAGAATGGCGGCTTGAGGTATTCCGCACTCACGGAAAAATCTATGAAGCGTCTGCTTCACAGATGTTCGGTGTTCCGATTGAGCTTATAAAAAAGGGCAATCCGGAATATGCTTTGCGTCAGAAAGGCAAGGTAGCGGAGCTTGCTCTCGGCTATCAGGGCGGTACTTCTGCACTTATTACTATGGGCGCACTTAATATGGGTATACCTGAAAGTGACCTGCCCGATATAGTGCATCGGTGGCGAGATGCCAACAGACGTATAAGAGACTTATGGTATGCCGTGGATAATGCAGCGGTTCAGGCGGTCACGAACGGCGGAGCTGTCGGTGTGCGTAACATTATAGTTTCCAAAGAATACAACGCCGCCTTGAATACAGACAGTCTGACAATTACTCTACCGAGTGGCAGAAAGCTCTATTATATATCTCCTCAGATCTATGAGAATCAGTGGGGATCGCCGTCGATTGCTTATATGGGTATGGATCAGAAAACAAAAAAGTGGAAACGGCTCGAAACATACGGCGGAAAGCTCGTTGAGAATTGTGTTCAGGCTATAGCACGAGATTGTCTCGCCGGAGCAATAACACGCCTGGAAGAAGCCGGACTTCCTGTTGTGTTTCACATTCATGACGAAGTAGTAATCGATTGTCGTAAAGATACGGCAAGCCTTGAAGATGTTATAAAAATAATGACCGAACCTATACCGTGGGCACCGGGATTACCTCTTGGCGCTGACGGTTGGGTCGGCGACTTCTTCAGAAAGGATTAAGAGAACAGTTTATGTTATTTGACCGAAAAATAACTATTTCCTGCGGGTCAAGCAGAAAAGCGACTGTGTGGAAAGCACAGACACTTATGCTGTCGGAACTGTGGGAGAAATTGAAAATCCCGGCGAGAAGCACAGAAACTCTTGCTGACTATATGAATATGAAAAAGGCTCAGCAGGATGACCTTAAAGATGTCGGCGGATATGTGGGCGGTACTCTTAACGGAACAAGGCGTAAGGCAAATAACGTTATCGGCAGGGATATAGTTACCCTCGACCTTGACAGTATTCCGGCAGGATATAAAGATGATATTCTGCGGAGAGTTGAAGCTCTCGGTTGCGGATACTGCGTTTACAGCACAAGAAAACATCAGCCCGCCGCACCGAGACTGCGTGTAATACTTCCGCTCGATCGCACTGTCACTGCCGATGAGTATGAGCCTATAGCACGGAAACTCGCCGAGTACATAGGTATCGAATTTGCCGATCCGTCTACTTTTGAAGCCTGCCGCTTAATGTATTGGCCAAGCTGTTGTTCAGACGGAGAATATGTGTATGTGGTAGGTGATAAGCCTTTCACTTGCGCTGACGGTATTTTGGCCTTATATGCCGACTGGAGAGATGTCTTGGCCTGGCCGAGCATACCGGGGCAGCAGGCTGTTAAGAAGCTGGCTGTAAAGCAGGGTGATCCTGATGCTAAGACCGGTGTTGTCGGCGCTTTCTGCCGTACATACGACGTATATCGTGCAATGACAGAATTATTACCGGGAATATACGAGTCGGTTGATGATTCTTCAGAACGTTTCACCTATCTTGGCGGATCAACCACCGGCGGTGCTGTTGTATATGAAAACGGCAAGTATTTATACAGCCACCACGCTACAGATCCGTGCAGCGGCAGGCTTGTAAATGCTTTCGACCTTGTACGGCTGCACAAGTTTGCGGATAAAGATGACGAGGCTTCAATAGGTACTCCGACAAACAGACTGCCTTCATTCAGTGCAATGTGCGAATTTGCGTGCGGAATAAATGAAGTTTCGGCACTGCTCAGTAAAGAACGGTATGATTCGGCGGTAAAAGATTTTGAGAGTGTAAGCGGTACAGCTGATAGTGTTGAAGATGAAAACTGGATGCAGTTGCTTGAGAAAAGCACGCAGACGGGCGCAATACGCTCTACTATAGATAATGTGAAAATAATACTTGAGCACGATCCTTTGCTTAAAGGAAAGTTTGCTTTGAATGAATTTGCAGGCAGGGGCGAGGTGCTGGCGGCGTTACCGTGGGACAAGAACAATAAACGCAGGCTGTGGGACGATAACGATATAGCTGGGCTGTATTGGTATCTCGAACGTGTATATAAAATTACCGGCAACGGAAAGATAGACGGGGCGTTATCGCTCCATTCACACGCACACGCATTCAATCTTGTAAAAAACTATCTTACGGGGCTTAACGGTAAATGGGACGGAGTGCCCCGTCTTGATACGGTTTTCATTGATTATCTGGGTGCGCAGGATAACCTGTACAACAGGGCTGTTACCCGTAAGGCATTCACGGCCGCTGTTGCCAGAGCAATGACGCCCGGTTGTAAGTTTGATAATATGCTTATCCTGACGGGTTCTCAGGGCATAGGAAAATCAACTTTACTTGATAAAATAAGCCGAGGGTGGTTCAATGACAGCATAAGGACGTTTGAGGGCAAAGAAGCAAGCGAGCTTCTTCAGGGCGTATGGCTCGTTGAAATAAGCGAGCTTGACGCATTCAGACAGTCAGATGTAAGCAGAATCAAGCAATTTCTAAGCTTACGGGCAGACCGCTTTCGAGCGGCTTACGGAAGAAATGTTAAGGAACTGCCCAGGTCGTGCGTGTTCTTCGGTACTACCAATAATACTGAGTTTTTACGGGATACAACAGGAAACCGCCGCTTCTGGCCTGTTGATACAGGAGAACAAAAGGCGGTAAAGAGCGTATGGCACGATCTTGATAACGAAATAGATATGATATGGGCGGAGGCTCTGGTGAGATGGCAAGGCGGGGAGCCATTGTATCTCAGCGGTGAAATAGAAAGCGTCGCTAAGGACAAGCAGGAAGAACACAGAGAAGTATCAAGCAGAGAAAGTATAGTGCGTGCTTTCGTAGAAAAACAGATACCGAGCGATTGGCAGAAGTGGCCGCTTGACCGTAGAAGAATGTACTGGGGCGGTGCAGTTACCGGTGCAGAAAATCTGATGCTTGTGGAGCGCAGAAGCGTATGCGCCGCCGAGATATGGTGCGAGGCTTTAGGCGGGAACATCAAAGATATGAAAAATACAGACACCCGTGAGCTTAATGCTATCGTAGCTATGATGCCCGAATGGAAAAGGACGGAAAATCCTATACGTCAAGGACCTTATGGCGTAGTCAGAGGATTCAGAAAAACGTAACAATTTGTCGTAACAAACACGAAACAAAATAGGTTTTCGGTCAAAAACGTTACAAACGTTTGTAACAATTTGTAACAATTAAAAAGCAATTGTTACGATAATTGTTACGCTATAAACCGCAG
>OHHH01000483.1_pt1 | contig 14640 bp, 18 predicted proteins | sample 1567951 | NCBI WGS metagenome assembly OHHH01 (sample SAMEA3879550, study PRJEB24766) | human gut metagenome | biome: human-associated habitat; feature: feces | place: USA | collected 1985/1987 | reverse complement strand
CAATTTTTGTAAAATACACAATCAATCGTCCTATAAAATTATTTTTATTCAACAAATTACAGTTGATTATTTTCTCTTAATAAATCACAAAGATGATTAGCTATATACCACAACATTACTGGTGGAATGGCGTTGCCAAGAGCCCTGTATTGAGCCCCTTCAGAACCGAGCAACTTAAATGTTTCGGGAAAAGATTGAATTCTTGCAACCTCTCTGGTCGTAAATCGTCTATATCTGCCGTTCTCCAATAACACGGGGTCAGTACTATTGAGAGATACTTTAGCAAGATGAGACCCTACCGTATTGCAAGCCTTATTCACATCTTGGGCTCGGCCTTTATTCATATCTCCCTTAGCTGCTCTCATTCCCTGAACAGCCTTTTCACTAAAGAAATATTTTTCGCTTACATTTTCTTCAATTACATCTCCAAGAACTTTATATTCATCTTCACTAAAGACATCATTTGGAAAGGTATATTTAAAACCAAGGTCATCGCGGATACCTACTATAATTACACGTTCTCTTTTTTGCGGAACACCAAATGCAGCAGCATTAACGAGTTTATATGTCACTTTATAACCAGACTTTTCAAACTCACTAATAATCAGCGGAAAGGCTTCGCCATTATTTGCTGAAAAAAGTCCCTTAACATTCTCTGCAATAAAGCATTGGGGACGTTTTTCTTTGAGAATTCTGCACATCTCAAAAAATAGCATCCCACGTTTATCTTTGTACCCTAATCTTTTCGGATTTTGAGCGACAATTGAAAACGATTGGCAAGGAAATCCTCCTGTAAGAACATCGATTTCTGGGATCTCCGAGGCCTGAACTGTTCTGATATCACGACGATCAGGAATTACGCCAAAATTCTCCTCAAAAATACGACATGCGCTTTCTTCTATATCGTTAGCATAGACAATCTCCATTGGATTCTTGGCATACTCTCTACCTAGAAAGTCAAATCCGCCTAATAATCCAACATCGGTACCTCCGCAGCCACAAAAAAGCGATGCTACTTTCAAGCTCTCCATGTTAATAACTCCTCAAATGCACCAACATCTTTAGGATCAAATGTAATATCCGCACCATCTGCTGGTATCATGTCTATCATATCTTTTTTATATAAGCCTACTGGATCCTGCAACAGAAACAACTTGCGTTCAGATTTACTTATCATCAAACGATAAACAAAATAACGATCTCTTGTACTATTTGCTGTGTTCCATTCGTTTTTAGTTAAGTGAACTTTATTAAAATGCAGCGGCTTTGAACTAATTGTGGTTTTAACTTCAATGTATCGCTTACGTTCATCAAGTTCTACTGAACTGATATCGTAGCCAACGGCAAATTGAGTTGGTATTCTTTTAATCAAATGAATAAGATCTTCTCTACCTCCAAGTTTGATGCGCATACATTCGTGACCATGAACCAAGTTTTCTCCAATGTCGCCAATATCCTTAGTGGTAAAATCATCAACGCCCACTCTTAAACGTTCCCCTATAACTTCTTCTGCCTTAATCTTATCTTTTTCTATTGCATCAATAGTCTCAAGTTCTTCTGCACCATGTTTCAACGCGCTAAGTTCATCGGCATCAGATGCAATATACGCAAGAATATCTGTAGAAAAATCAGTGTCAGACATATCACGATTGACATAATTAAACCATCCGGTTTTGCATTCATTAATTGCATCTAAAGTACCGGATTTCTTTTTTATCATACTGTCATATTCACCAAACCACTCGCTAGATTCTACAAATTTTATAATTGCATCTTCTTCAAGAGTATTAAGGTAATATGTTCTACTGTCATAAGTTACTAACAAATTCGCAATCTCCATATAATCAATGATGTCACCTGCATATCTGATGACATCCCCTGTTTGATCATATGTTAATCCAGATGTCCGGTTTTCTTTAATTCGTTTCCACGTCAATGAAACATCTTCATTGTCACGGGTGCATCTCAAATCATTAAAAACGCAATGACAAATTTCAAATTTCGTCACGCCGATATTTTTACCTTCTTCGGAGCAAGCATGTTTTAATAATCTTAGAATATACTGAGCCGGTTTAAAATGTACGCCTTGTTCTATCTGTTCCAATATAGCATGAGATTTAATGTGAGCACCGGGATATTGGAAACTATACAAGTATGCTTTGAAAAATTCAACCAAGTCTTGTTTCTCTGCCAATTCTATTGCACGAATGCCAGGCTTTGCAGTTATTTCGTTTTGCTGAATAAATCCAAATAGAGAAGAGATTTCTGTTCTCCAATTGTTTATAGTTTTTAACTCACGGTGTGCATTTCCTGGATACCTATAAATGGCCGCGTTTACTTTTTGGACAAACTCATCTATCGGAAGTTCTCCAATTAAAGCAAGTTCTTCCGCAAAATATATTAAAACATTTTCAATATCTCCCTTAAAACGAGGGCGTACATGATGGATGCGAAAATAATATTCACTTGGTATCTTGTATACACTCATAATTAATCCTCCAATGCTTTTTCAAGCTGTTTCGCAATACATTCCGCCATCAGAGGGGGAACAGCGTTTCCAACTTGTCTAAACTGTTGCGTCTTGTTACCGATGAAAACAAAGTCATCTGGGAAAGACTGGATCCTAGCACACTCTCTTACAGTGGGCACACGATTATACTTGTAATGAAAATGGTGTCTATGTCCAGTATCAATTGTGGGTGCAGGTTTTGAACTAGCAAAACGAGTCCAGGCCACATGAAAATTACGGCTATTACGATATTCTTCGGGAAGATCTTTGTAATTTCCTCCATCTGGCACAAGGGAAATAATATGTTTCACTTTATCAGAATGAGTAGCAGCAATATGATTATATACCTTCGAAGAATTCTTCCTCATAATCTTTTGATACTGATTTTGGGGGGCAAAAAAATATTCTTGCTCTTCTTCCCCTAATTCCTCAACAAGTGGAGGGAGGTCAGAAAGAGCCATTTCGCAAGTAACAACTTTGCTTTTCATTTCAGGATAGAAGAATTCTTTTTCTCCTTTCTTCATTCCAACAAAAACAACCCTCCTGCGGTTTTGAGGCACTCCATAATCAGATGCACAAAGAATTTGATACTTAACTGTATATCCAAGTTCGGTAAATCGTTTGATGATATTATCTTTTACTTCACCATTGAACAATCCAACTAATCCGGGAACATTCTCAATAATAAAAGCACGAGGTTTAATTTCCTCTACCAATCGAATATAACTAAGATAAAGTTTGTTCCTCGGATCATCAAAATTTCTGGGACCCGAAAGAGAAAAACCTTGACAAGGTGGTCCGCCAATAATGACATCAATATTTTTGTTTCCAATGACATTCAAAATGTCCGTGTATCCAATGTTTGTTATATCGCAACAAATTGTCTTGGAACCATTATGGTTAGCTTCAAAAGTTTCAAGTGCCTTTTTGTCATTATCTATCCCAAGTATAATATTAAATCCAGCACGCTCAAAACCACAAGACAATCCACCTGCTCCACAGAACAAATCAATTACATTATAGTTATTCATTCTAGTATCTCCTGTTTTACATCTGGTCAGGAACGATTTCTACAATATCATCCATCTTACATCCAAGGGCTGAGCATATCTTTACAAGAACCTCACTGCTGACAACGGCGCCGTCCTTACCCATCTTGGTGATGGTAGCGATGCTGATGCCGGCTTTTTCGGCAAGTTCTTTCTTTTTCATATCACGGTCGATTAAAAGCTTGAATAATTTTTTATAGCTTGCGGCCATTGCATTACACCTCATAGATAGTTATAGTTAGCACATTGTATCATTGAAAATCATTATACCACACTCTACTCCAAACATCAACAGTTTTCGGCAGAAAAATACTGCGATTTCAGCATTTATCAACTTTTTGTTGCAAGTTTTTAATTTCCTCCTTGCTTTTCCGTAATTCCCTTTTTCTTTGTCTACTGCGGTGCAAATTTTGACTGCAATTATTTTTATAAATACAGATGCTTGAGTTGCCGCATAAACAAAAATCGCTCCCAAGAATTGATCTTGGGAGCAATTTTTCACACAGTGTTTATTTATCAATCTTCTTCATTCCGGCGGCGTTCTTCTTCGGCTTCCTCCTCTTCTCGGCGATACTCACTGTCGTCCCAGTTATACACATATTCGCCTTGGTCGATGCTGAAACCGTCTCTTTCGATATTTTCATATTCGCCGGAATCATAGTTGAAACAATACTTCGACATACGATCCTCCCATTTACAGCTTGATGATCTCGTAATCCGTGCGTGTGCCCTTTATGCGATCTGCGCGAAACAGCTGGCTGTTTGTTTTCCAATGCGGGAATTTATCCGCTTTTTCTGCGTTGGTATCACGATGGCAAATGACGATATTTCCTGCAACATCACTGCCGCCGAGCGACAGCGGACGGATGTGGTCAAGTGTCGGATGATAGGCGCTGTGCGGATCTCCACAGGCGGATTTCCGCATTTCGCGACCGGCATAGTCGAAAACGGTTTCACGGTTCCCGAAAACCTTGTTCCATACTTTGACCGTTTTGTACTTTGACATTTTGATGCCCTCCTTTATAAGTGATATACACATTATCGCACATAAAAGAGGAGCGCACTATGAACCGTCGGTTCAAAAAACAGCATCCCTGTGGGCCTGTTCACCCGTAGGGACGCTGTTTTTTCAAAGACTCTCGGCAATTTTTTGAAACAGCAAAAGTCTTTTGGCCGACGGCGTTCTTTGGCCGGAGCAATAATAGGCGACCGAGCGGGGCGTAACACCTAAACGCGTCGCCCACTCTTCCTGCGAAAGACCCGATTTGTCCACTATGCTCCGAAAATAGTCTGCCATCTCATAATCGATTTTTCGATTACTCATATTCACAAACCTCCTTTGCATAGACAACGCAGTGCTCCGAAGGTTTTTTAAATATGTAATATCAGTATAGCCTATTTCCTGAAAAAATCAATAGGGAAAAATCAATTTGCAGGAATATCGCTTTTCGATAATTCTGTAAAGTGGTGTATAATCTACTCGCGGCGTATACGGCGGATCGTTAAGCAGTTTATACTTGATTATACTGCCGAATGCACTGTCGAGTGAGGAAAAGCCCAGATATTCGTTGATCCTGTCCATAAAAAGCGCATTACAATACTGTATTTCATCGGAAGCTAGTTTCTTTATATCATAAATGTATTGATCGTTTTCCGAATAAACGCCGATGTTTTGTTCACCTTTCGTTGCCTCATAATAATTGTGGTTTGGCTCAAAAAGACTTTCATTGGGGAGCACCGTCAGCTCCGTCAAAGGCACACACGACAACCCGGATTTCATTCCTGCATATCTGAATTTATAGAATGGATTGATGAGCACGATCATTCTCTTAGCCGAAATCGGAAACATCATGAAGTTTTCACTGAAATGTGTGAGCGACTTTTTTAAACTTGAAATTACATCTTTTTCTTCATCGTTTGTCGTGCAGTTTAATATTTCTGTCAGCCACGAGAGCTTTTTATCATTATGTCTTGTGATGCCGTCCCAGCCTTTTTCGTTTTCCGATGTCATACCGATATCGGTAATGACAAATTCATCCCCGCTTTCCGGCGCATCCCAGAAGGCAATATATCCGCTGTTAACAATGCTTGCCCAACGGTATGCCGGATAGGTTTTATTGGAATTTTGCAGAATAGATGCAGGTGTACCGTCGGAATCCAAAACAGTATTAACGGTCCGCATCCAATATTCATACGGCGTTTCGCCTTCGACACGGCGTTCTTTAAAGTCGGGAGCAAAAGAATTCTTCATTTGTCGTTCCTTTTGCAGCCATTCTTCATTTTGCATAGTCCGCAATTCTGAAACAAGCAGATATTTTTTGACCTGTAATAGCTGCATACGGTTCAGAGAAACCGTATGGTCGGCTTTTAGCAGTATATTGGCAAGCAGGTTGCCGAATTGCGATTCGACTTTTGTATTCAGTGCTCTTTCAGTGTTGAGGTCATAAAGAGCGTTTTGCGCAAAGGCATGCTCGGGGGCAATATTCTCGCGCAGCTCGCCGGTTTTTATGTTGTAGGTACAAAGCCTATTACTGAATTTCCGCAAAACCAACCGCGGAACATAATGACTGGAAAAACTGCCGTTTGGCATAAACTTCCCTCCAAAACGGTTTCATTGATAATATAATACACCATATTTGGTTGCTGCGCAACCGGCGGCTATATAGTCTGCACAAAATTAACTTGAACAGGCTGTTGTTCAGAGTTATAATAACCGTATAAAAAGCGATCGCCTCTCGCGTGATAACGAAAGGCGTGTAGTGTGTGTTATTCTGCGGAAATCCCTGCTGACCACATAACAGACCACCTACCGTTTCGGAGCACTCGGAAACAGTGGAGATAAGAGTGCCGAAGAGCACGGTTTTCCGAGCGGAAAAGGGCGGAAAAAGCTATTTTTAGCGGAAATTGCCCTTATAGGTCCGTTTGGGAGCAAGATGCCGGGTGTTCGAGTCACCTCACTCCGACCAAATAAGTCCGATGGTTTTGATACGAAACCGTCGGACTTATTGATTATAGGAAATTTTATAATGATGTGCTATAATTTATTCTATGTACTTGAATTTGACGGAGAGATAAGCATGATTATTAAGCTTTATGAAGAGAAATACAGGGATGACCTTATTTTTATGGTTCTACAGGCCAAAGATGCTCTCGGAAGAAAACCCACTATAAACAAAGATTTGCTGGATATACGCAAAAACTACTTTGACAGTGGAGATATGTTTTGGGTTGCAATCAATGAGGATGACAGAGTGATAGGTTGTATTGGATATTCCAAAACAGGAAATCCCTCGGAAGCCTTTCTTCACAGACTTTATGTGAAAGCGTCTGAAAAGCATAAAGGAATAGGAACAAAACTCCTTCAAACGGCGGAAAATGAAATGCGAAGTCAAGGTATTACCGTTTCGCTTGTTCATCTTGGTTCTCCTAAGGAACAGTGGTTTGAGTCTTACTCATTTTATCCAAAGAACGGGTATCGGGAATATGCGCCAAGATACATGCGAAAAGACCTATAAATTTTGATTTATCTAACCGATCAGCATGGTTTCAACTCCACCGCTATGGTTTCATTTTTAAGTGAAACCAAATGAACCCATTTGAAACCGTATCAATATTATCAGCTGTTTCCAAAAGACCTCTCGTTTTAATAACGGGAGGTCTTTTTGTATTCGTATTAAATTATATGTGAATGTTACACCTAAAAAATTATCCTCATTTGATGCCAAACGGCGTTTCCGTGAGTTGATTTATCGGTTATGCCCTCGTCAACAAAGCCGAGCCTTGCATAAAACGGCAATAGCTTATCCTTGCAGGTCAAAACCACGCCCTTGCGACCTTGCTCCTTTGCCTCATCAACAGCACGGCGAAGCAGCTCGCTTGCATATCCGTTGTTTCGATATTCGGGCAACGTGTTCACGCCGAAAATCATCTGCCACGCACCGTTTTCATTGTGCATTGTGGCATTTGCGAACATCTCGTCGGTCAAATCGCTTTCGTCAGTCACGAAGCCGTCAACAAAAGCAATCAATTTATCGTTTTCATACATTAACCAAAAATGATTTCCGTAGTTTTCAATTCGTTCTGTAAAAGCCTTTTCGCTTGCCGCTTCCGACGGCGGAAAACATTTAGCCTCGACCTCGGAAATAGCAGAAATATCGTGTTTTGTTGCGTGCCTAATTTCCATTATATCCCTCCGCAGATTTTATGGGCTAATTATACCGCTAAGCATGAAAAAAATCCACTAAAAAAGTAATTAGCGATTTGAACGAATTGAAAATTACATTCAACAGCGTAAGGCGGCGGCTTGCTGCCGCCGTTAATTTGTCGCTGATAAATGACAATTCACGGCTGAAAGCAATATATAAATCCGCAAAAGTTGGTAGCGAGCGTGATTTTTGCGGAAGAGGAGGAGTTGCATAGTGAGTGAGAGACAGCCAAAGGCTGTTGTGAACGATACGGTGCAAACAACGACGTACCGTAGGGGCGAACTGTGTTCGCCCTTTTTTAATTTGCTATGAATTTGCGGACAACCGCATTTCAGCCTCCCTTGTGTAAAGGGTGCGGGTCTCCTGTGGAGACCTCTGCATTTAATGCAGAAGCACCGACCGAACCGGCAGGTGAGACGGTGGGTTGCCGTAGGCAACTCGGAGGGATTGTAAGGTTGATTTTATATGATTTTGTAAAAATCCCTCAGTCATTTTTTTGCTCCAAAAAAACGACAGCTCCCTTTACAAGGGAGCATTTGTCGGACAACCGCAAGGGTTGTCCCTACGGGCTGTGCGGATATTTTAATATCATATTAACCGATATAAATTCCCTTTTACTTTCTCAATGAATCGTAGACCTTGATGTTAACCGTTTCACGCTCGCAATTATGGCGGTAAATGCTCAAAACAAGACCTATTCCCAAATATATACAAAGGTTTGACGAGCCGCCTGCGCTGAAGAACGGAAGCGTAATTCCGATAACGGGCAATACCATAAGGCACATACCGACATTGATAATCATCTGGCTTGCAATCATAGCCGCAATACCGCAGCAGATAAGGTTTGTTGATTGCTCTCTTGACTTTTTGCCGACCGATATGCAGCGCAATGCGATAAGCGTAAGCAAAAGCAAAGCAACGGTACAACCTATAAAGCCAAGTTCTTCGCCGATAACGGTAAAAATCATATCGTTTTTGCTCTCGGGGATAACTCCTGCCTGAGTATATGCACCCTTGAAAAGACCTTGACCCGCAAAGCCGCCCGAGGACAATGCACTCATTCCGCACTTTTGCTGATAGATAATATCGCTGTATAAATCGGGGTAGAGAAGCGCTAAAAATCTGTCCCTTTGAAGCTGTTTGAGGACGTAAATCCAAGCAAGCGGAGCGATAGCAACTATAAACGCAAACGCACCTGCGAAATAACCCCAATGTACGCCTGCCACAAAGAGCATTGCCGCCGTTATGAAGATGAAAACAAGCGACGAGCCCATATCACCCGTAAGCGCAACGAGGGCAATCGGTATAATTGCGTGAACGCCGAGCTGTAAAATGCTCAAAATGTGATTAAGCTTATCCTTGAGCCTTTCAATGTGAACGCTGAAGGTAATGATAAAGCCGATTTTAACAAGCTCGGACGGCTGCAATGAAATCGGTCCGAATTTCAGCCAAGTTCTTGCGTCGCTTCTTGCGCTCGGGCCTGTGCCGAATTTGAAAAGCAGCAGCATAAGCACAATGCATATAACCGCAATGACGGGCCATAGCTTCGTGAACACCTGATAGTCAAGCATTGAAATTAAAATCGCCGACAGAATACCCACCGCAACGGCAACGATCATAATTATCGTTTCTCTTGAGAGAATTTGACCGTCTGTGAGCGTGTATTTAGTCGCACTCGTAACCATAATTATACCGAACACCGAGGCCACAAAGCACATGGTGAGTAGGTATAAATCGGTTTCTTTCAGAAATGTTGAAATTGTATTAAAAAGTTTTTTCATGTTAATCACCATAGCCTTTTAGGCAACAAATAGTTTATTAAAATTCACCGTTTCACCCCGTGTTGCCTAAACAGGCGTGATGGTGATTTCTGCCATCTCAAAATTTTGCCAAAGGCAAATTTTGAGGGCATTATAATTATGTGAATAGTGTGATTTTCACACTATTTCCTGCCGTGTTTAGCCTTAAATCTGAATATATCAAATATATTATAGTATGTTATCGCACCGATTTCAAGCAAAACTATTTACGCAAACGGCTTTTAGTGGTACAATATCTATCGGTGATATAATGCAGGTTTTCAAAACGAAAAATTATGAAGAAACCGTGGCGCTTGCCGAGAAATTCGGAAAGCAGGTTAAAAAGGGTACCGTAATTGCATTTTACGGCGGACTCGGTATGGGCAAAACCGCATTTACCACGGGTGTTGCAAAGGGAATGGGCATTGAATGTGATGTCAGCAGTCCGACCTTTGCGATTGTAAATGTTTACGGAAAGAACTCGGAGCTCTGTCATTTTGATATGTACCGTGTTTCTTCCTGGGATGACCTCTATTCGACAGGCTTTTTTGATTATATGGATATGGGAAGCGTGCTTTGCGTCGAGTGGAGTGAAAATATCGAAAACGCTTTGCCCGATAACACCGTTAGGGTTACTATCGAAAAGGGCGAGGGCGACGACGACCGAATAATTACCGTTGACGGATGTGATTTTGAAATATGAAAATTTTATCGCTTGAATGTTCATCATTGAGCGCAGGTGCAGCTTTGATTGAGGACGGAAAGCTTATTGCAGAGAGCTTTCTCAACACGGGGCTTACTCACTCACAAACTCTTATGTCTATGGTTGAGGGCGTGCTTAAAAATACAAATACGGCTGTTCGTGATGTCGATGTCATCAGCGTCAGCGCAGGTCCGGGCTCGTTTACGGGCGTGAGGATAGGCGTTGCGGCGGCAAAAGGACTTGCAGACAGCTTTGCTACACCGTGCTTTGCCGTGTCGTCGCTTGAGGCTATCGCTTATCCGCTTAGGGACGAAAATGCGGTTGTGTGTGCGGTTATGGACGCAAGATGCAATCAGGTTTATACGGCTTCGTTCTTGAAAGGGGAGAGGCTGTTCCCCGACGAGGCAATTTTGATTGACGAATTGCTCGAAAAACTCAAAGGACTTGACAAGCCTGTTATTTTTGCAGGCGACGGCGCAAAAATGTGCTTTGAAAGGTTGTCGGGCGAGCTTTCAAAAGTCATATTGGCTGACGAGCAAAGACGTTTTCCGAAGGCGTCGAGCGTTGCGCTTATTGCGTATGATAAAATTCTCTCGGGCGAAAAAACTGTCGGTGCGAATGAACTTTTGCCTGTTTATTTGAGGCTGCCGCAGGCACAGAGAGAGCTTAACAATAAATTAAAAAACAAAGGAGAATAAATTATGCTTTATTTGGGAGCTGACCACGGTGGATTTGAGCTTAAGGAGTCCATCAAAAAATATCTTGACGAAAAGGGGATAGAGTACGAGGATTGCGGTACGTACTCCGCCGACTCGGTTGACTATGCGCTTATTGCCAAAAAGACTTGCGACAAAATCGTTGCAGGCGAGGGCAACAAGGGTATCCTTTGCTGCGGCACGGGAATCGGTATTTCTATGGCGGCAAACAAGGTAAACGGTATCAGAGCCGCTTGCTGCTCGGACTATTTCAGCGCAAAATATACAAGACTTCACAATGATGCAAATGTGCTTTGCATGGGCGGCAGAGTTGTCGGCGCAGGTCTTGCACTCGAGCTTGTGGAGGTTTTCCTGAACACCGAATTTGAGGGCGGCAGACACCAGAGAAGAATAGATCAGCTCAAAGATATCGAAAACGCTCAAAAATAACTTGTAATTAAATTTTTAGTGGTATATAATTATTGTGGTAAATGAAAAGAAGTATATGGAGGAAATGAAAATGGCAAACATTACAATTACAAATCATCCGCTTATTCAGCATAAGCTTAGCATTTTGAGGGACAAAAACACGGGCTCTAAGGAGTTTAGAGCGCTTATTTCCGAAATTGCAGCTCTCCTTTGCTATGAGGCAACAAGAGATCTTCCGCTTGAGGAAGTTAATGTTGAAACACCCGTAGCGGTTGCAAAGGCAAGAGTAATCGCAGGTAAAAAGCTCGCTTTCGTACCGATTCTCCGTGCAGGTACGGGTATGCTTGACGGCGTTCTTTCACTTGTACCGTCGGCAAAGGTTGGTCATATCGGTATGTACCGTGACCCCGAAACAGCACTTCCCGTTCCTTATTACTGCAAGCTTCCGTCGGATATTTCACAGCGTGAGGTTTTCGTTATCGATCCGATGCTTGCAACAGGCGGCTCTGCTATCGACGCTATAAATCAGATTAAGGCTTACAATCCGAAATCAATCAAATTTATGTGCATCATTGCAGCTCCCGAGGGAATTGAGGCTCTTTCGCTCGCTCATCCCGACGTTGAAATTTTCTGCGCTGCTTGTGATGAATGTCTCAACGACCATAAGTATATCGTTCCCGGTCTCGGCGACGCAGGCGACAGAATTTTCGGCACAAAGTAATTTGACGAAATAAAGAATATAAAAACCCTTTTTTGCATATCTATTACTGATATGTAAAGGAGGGTTTTAGTTTTGAATTATACAGTTGATGACCGTGCCGCAGAGCTTGGCGAATACATAATTACCAACAATGCAACCGTCAGAAGCACCGCAAAGGCGTTTGGAATAAGCAAAAGCACCGTTCATACGGACGTTTCGCAAAGGCTTAAAAAGAGCGATTATGCGCTTTATTTGAAGGTGCGCAGGGTGCTTGACGAGAACAAGGCGCAACGGCATATACGGGGCGGACTTGCCACAAAGGAAAAGTATAAAAGCCTGCATTCGGACAATCCGTAAACGAGATGTTAAATCAAAAAAGCATAACAAAAGGCTCTACCCGATTTCTCGGTTAGAGCCTTAGTTATTGTGCCGTTAGGCGTTTGATTAGTACATTCCGCCACCCTGTGACATTGCTGCAGCAGCTGCTGCGTCAGCCTGCGGATCGGGGATGTCTGTTACAAGTGACTCGGTTGTAAGAACCATAGCCGCAACGGAAGCTGCGTTCTGGAGAGCCGAACGTGTAACCTTAGCAGGGTCAAGAATACCTTTCTTGAACATATCAACATATTCTTCCTTGCTGAAGTCGAAGCCGTAGCCCTTCTTGTTCTTGTTTACGATTTCATTTACGATAACAGAGCCCTCAAGACCTGCGTTACGAGCAATCTGTCTAACAGGTTCTTCGATAGCCTTAACAACAATGTTGACACCTGTTTTAAGGTCAGCATCGTCTGTATCAAGGAGCTTTTCAACCTCGGGGATAGCGTTCAAAAGAGCAACGCCGCCGCCTGCTACGCAGCCCTCTTCAACAGCTGCCTTTGTAGCTGCAAGAGCGTCCTCGATACGAAGCTTCTTTTCTTTCATTTCGGTTTCGGTAGCAGCACCTACACGGATAACAGCTACGCCGCCTGCAAGCTTTGCAAGTCTTTCCTGAAGCTTCTCACGGTCAAATTCAGAGGTTGTTTCCTCAATCTGACTCTTGATCTGTGCAACTCTGGACTTGATGCTGTCCTTGTCGCCCGCACCGTCAACGATAGTGGTGGTTTCCTTTGTAATCTTAACCTGCTTAGCCCTACCGAGCATAGGAATATCTGTGTCCTTGAGCTCAAGACCGAGGTCTGATGTGATTACCTGACCGCCTGTAAGAATTGCGATATCCTGAAGCATTTCCTTTCTTCTGTCGCCAAAGCCGGGAGCCTTAACGCATACGCAAGTGAATGTGCCTCTCAATTTATTGACAAGGATTGTTGAAAGAGCCTCGCCCTCAACGTCCTCTGCGATGATAACAAGCTTTGAGCCTGCCTGCAAAATCTTTTCAAGCAAGGGGAGAACTTCCTGAATTGAAGAAATCTTCTTGTCTGTGATAAGAATGTAAGCGTCGTCGATAACAGCTTCCATCTTGTCTGTATCTGTTACCATATAGGGTGAAATGTAGCCTCTGTCGAACTGCATACCCTCAACAACGTCGGAGTAAGTCTCGGAGGTCTTTGACTCCTCGATAGTGATAACGCCGTCAGCGGTAACCTTTTCCATAGCGTCTGCAATGAGCTTGCCGACAAATTCATCTGCTGCCGAAATTGTAGCAATTCTTGCAATGTCGCTTGAAGATTTAACGGGCTGTGCGTTTGCCTTGATAGCCTTAACAGCAGCGTCTACTGCCATCTGCATACCTTTTTTAACTACCATCGGATTTGCGCCTGCGGCAACGTTTTTCATACCCTCACGAACGAGAGCCTGTGCAAGCAAGGTAGCGGTTGTTGTACCGTCGCCTGCAACGTCGTTAGTCTTTGTAGCAACCTCTTTGACGAGCTGAGCGCCCATATTTTCAAATGCGTCCTCAAGCTCAACCTCTTTAGCGATTGTAACGCCGTCGTTTGTGATAAGGGGAGCGCCGTACTTTCTGTCAAGAACAACGTTTCTGCCCTTAGGTCCCAACGTGATTTTAACTGTGTTGCTCAATTTGTCGATACCGGACTGTAAAGCCTTGCGAGCTTCCTCGCCGTATATAATCTGTTTAGCCATAATTCATTACCTCCAATAATTATTCAACAACTGCAAGAATGTCTGACTGACGAACGATAACGTATTCAACATCGTCAATTTTAACTTCCGTGCCTGAATATTTGCTTGTGATTACCTTGTCGCCGACCTTGACGTACATTTTAATATCCTTACCGTCAATAACATCGCCGGGGCCTACTGCAACAACCTCTGCAACCTGAGGCTTTTCCTGTGCGGAAGCGGCAAGAATGATACCGCTTTTTGTGGTTTCTTCGAGTTCAACTGACTTGAGTACAACTCTGTCAGCAAGTGGTTTGATTGTCATATAAGATTCCTCCCAAAAGAATTAAAGTACATTCATTAGCACTCTTTAACCCCGAGTGCTAATATATATTTTAGCCGATTATAAAAAAAAATCAAGTACTTTTCCAAAAATTCATAAATTTGTAATAAATAAGCAGGAGGTTTTTCAAATGAAAAACGAAAAGGTACT
>OHHH01000482.1_pt1 | contig 14651 bp, 10 predicted proteins | sample 1567951 | NCBI WGS metagenome assembly OHHH01 (sample SAMEA3879550, study PRJEB24766) | human gut metagenome | biome: human-associated habitat; feature: feces | place: USA | collected 1985/1987 | reverse complement strand
TTCGTACAGTATGAACCTTGCCGACACGCCAGAGGCTCCCCCTCTGGGGGAGCTGGCGCGAAGCGCCTGAGAGGGTCAGTGCCCCATCTTGCCCTTCTTGAACTTCAGCGCCGCTGCGATGAAGCCCTTGAACAGGGGATGTGCGCGGTTGGGACGGCTCTTGAACTCGGGGTGGAACTGTGCGCCGAGGTGGAAGTCACGGCCCGGCAGCTCCACGGTCTCCACAAGGCGGCCATCGGGGCTGGTGCCGGAGATGACCAGACCGGCGTCCTGCATCTCCTGACGGTAGTCGTTGTTGAACTCGTAGCGGTGGCGGTGGCGCTCCCAGATCTCGCTCTGGCCGTAGCACTCGGCCATCTTGGTGCCGGGCAGGACGGTGCAGGGGTACTTGCCCAGACGCATGGTGCCGCCCTTGGGGATGTTGCCCTGCTGGTCGGCCATCAGGTCGATGACGTTGTGATGACCCTCGGGGGTGAACTCGCTGGAGTTGGCGTCGGCGTAGCCCAGAACATGGCGGGCGAACTCCATGACCATGATCTGCATACCGAGGCAGATGCCGAAGTAGGGGACATCGTTCTCGCGGGCGTACTGTGCAGCCTGTATCATGCCTTCGATGCCACGGTCGCCGAAGCCGCCGGGGACGATGATGCCGTCCACGTCCGCAAAGGCTTCCCTGCAGGCTGCCTGGTCGGGCAGGTCCTCGCTCTCGACCCACTTGATCTCCACCTGACTGTCGTTCTCGAAGCCGGCGTGGTAGAGGCTTTCCATGACGGACAGATAGGCGTCATGCAGCTTGACGTACTTGCCCACGAGGGCGATGGTGCAGGTCTTGCTGCGGGTGGCGATCCGGGCCAGCATCTCTTTCCACTCGGTGAGGTCGGCGGGGGGAACGTCCAGATGCAGCTGCTTGACCACCACGTCGTCGAGGCCGCCGGTGTGGAGCATCAGCGGACACTGGTAGAGGCTGGGCATGGTCAGGTTCTCGATGACGCACTCCGGCTTGACGTTGCAGAAGGTGCTGATCTTCCGGCGGATGTCGCTGCCCACGCTGCCGTCGGCGCGGAGGATGATGATGTCGGGGCTGACGCCCATGCCCTGCAGCTCCTTGACGGAGTGCTGTGCGGGCTTGGACTTGTACTCATCGGAGCCGGAGATGTAAGGCACCAGCACCACATGGATGAAGCAGCAGTTCTCCTTGCCCTGCTCGAGGCCCACCTGACGGATGGCCTCGAGGAAGGGCTGGCTCTCGATGTCGCCGGTGGTGCCGCCGATCTCGGTAATGACCACATCGGCCTCGGTGGAAGAGGCCAGATTGTAGATATAGCTCTTGATCTCGTTGGTGATGTGGGGGATGATCTGGACGGTCTGGCCGAGGTAAGCGCCCTGACGCTCCTTGTTCAGCACGTTCCAGTAGACCTTGCCGGTGGTGAGGTTCGAATACTTGTTCAGATTCTCGTCGATGAAGCGCTCGTAATGGCCCAGGTCCAGGTCGGTCTCGGTGCCGTCGTCGGTGACGAAGACCTCGCCGTGCTGCAGGGGGCTCATGGTACCCGGGTCCACGTTCACGTAGGGGTCCAGCTTCTGGCTGGCCACCTTGAGGCCGCGGCACTTCAGCAGTCGGCCCAGAGAGGCGGCGGTGATGCCTTTGCCCAGACCGGAGACGACGCCGCCGGTCACGAAAATAAACTTTGCCATAATGGTTCTCCTCTAATTTACAGATATTCTTTCCCGTGAATATCACGATAAGCAAATACTTCCCCTCAGTGGGGGGCGCAATACGCATTATTGCGCGGGGTCGTAGGAGTCCAGTATCTCCTGCGCGACCTCGGCGCGGTCGCGCCGGGTGTCCATCGCTTTTTTCTCGATGTAGCGGTGCGCCTCGGCCTCGGTCATATGGCCCAGCTCGATGAGGCAGCACTTGGCGCGGCTCACCAGCCGCACCTGCGCCAGCTTTTCCTGCATCCGCTGATTCTCCTGCCGCAAAAGCAGGAGGCGGTGGTTGCTGGCGGCGGCCATCTGGATGGCCTGCAAAAAGAAGGTGTTGGAGAAGGGCTTTGTGACCAGCAGAACGCCTTCTTCGCTCAGCGGGGTCAGAAGCTGCTCGGCGGCTGCGGCCTTGGCCAGAAATATCACACCGGCATCCGTTTTCTCCACGGCGTCGGCGCACAGCTCGTGGCCGAACTCATCCGGAAGCGGAGAGTTGACCACGATGAGCTCAAAGTCGGATTCCAGCATCCTCCGCCGCGCCTCCGCCGCACTTGGTACGATGATAGGCCGCGCATAGCCCAGCTCCGTCAGGCGTGCGGAGATATATTCGTTGGAGCTTGCGCCCGCGCTTACGATCAGGGCACGTCCCATTCGGCTCACTCCTTTCCTATGTCATTCTGCATCAGATGGCATTGAAGTAGTGGACGCGCTCATATTCGGCGGGGTCGGAGGCGTTCTTGAGCGCCTCGCAGCGGCGCAGAGCCTCGGCATAGTAGCGGCGGCTTAGCTCGTCGGGCAGGAATTTGTGAAGGAACTCGCTGTTCTTGGCCACCTCGACGGCCTCTTCCAGCGAGGCGGGCAGGGTCTCGAGGCCGAGACCGGCGGCTTCGCCCGGGATGAAGAGGTTGCGGTTGACAGGGGCAGACAGCTCCATCCGGTTCTCGATGCCGTCGAGGCCTGCTGCCAGCACGAGGCCGATGGCTAGGTAGGGGTTGCAGGCGGGGTCTGGGCTGCGCAGCTCCATGCGGCAGTTGTCGCCCTTCACCTGCGGGATACGGACCAGCTGGCTGCGGTTCTGGCGGCTCCAGCTCACGTAGCGGGGAGCCTCGTCGCAGCCGAAGCGGAGGTAGCTGTTGGGCAGGGGATTCGTGAAGGCCGTCAGCTCCCGGCTGTGGCGGAGGATGCCCGCCATGAAGCTGCCGGGGATGCTGTCGGGGGCGATGTCGCCCTCAAAGAGGTTCTTGCCGTCCATGGTCAGCGAGAGGTTGATGTGGAGGCCGCTGCCGGCCTGGTCGGGCAGCGGCTTCGGCAGGAAGCTGGAGTGGAAGCCGTTGCTGGCCGCCACGGCCCGGACGATCTGCTTGAACAGGAAGATGTTGTCGGCGGTCTTGAGGGGGCCGGCGTAGTGGAAGTCAATTTCATTCTGGCCGTGGCCGTTCTCGTGGTGGCTGTGCTGGGGGGCGAGGCCCATCTGCTCCATGGTCAGGCAGATGTCCCGGCGGATGTTCTCGCCGGCGTCCAGCGGCGCTACGTCGAAATAGCCGCCTGCGTCGATGGGGATGCGGGTGGGACGGCCCCGGTCGTCGTTCTCGAAGAGATAGAACTCGCACTCGGTGCCGACGTTGCAGCGCAGGCCCAGCTGCTTGAACCGGCGGTTGATGTCCCGCAGGAAGCCGCGGCAGTTGCCGCCGAAGGGGGTATTGTCCGGCTTTTCCACGTCGCAGAAGAACTGCATCACCCGGCCCTCAGCCGTGCGCCAGGGCAGGATGGTCATGGTGGACAGGTCGGGCCGGAGCACCAGGTCGCTCTCCTCCACGTGCATGAAGCCTGCGATGGCGCTGCCGTCGAAGCAGACGCCATCTTCCAGCGCCTTGGGAAGGTCGCTTGCCAGCACGGCGATGTTTTTCTGAAAGCCGAAGATGTCACAGAACGCGAAGCGGACAAATTTTACATTGTTGTCCTCGACGAAATCGAGGATGTCCTGCTGTGTCGTATAACTCATAGGTGTGTGTCCTCTGAAAAGTATGTCTTCTTAAAAAACGCCCAAAGGCCTGCCTCTGTGCAGAGGCAGGTCTTCAGGCTGGTGTAAGAAATAGGAAAAGGAGAATGGCTCAGATAAGCGCCTCAGCCTGTGGTGCTTTATTCTACGCTGGTATGTGAAGATCAGACGTAGTAGAGCATCTTGCTGTAGCTGGGCAGAGGCCAGTAGTCCTCGCCGCAGATGGTCTCGGCGTCGTCGGCGGCGGCGCGGAGGGCGTCCATCTTGGGCAGAACGTCGTCGTGGAAGGCGACGGCCTTTGCGCTCTCGTCGGAGAGGGCCTTTGCGGCATCGACGGCGGCCTGCAGCTCGTCCACAGCGTCGCTCATGGCGTCGGCGTCAGCGGACAGGCGGGTCAGTGCCTTCGTCTCGCTTCGGACGCTCAGGTTCTCGCTGACGGCCAGCTTGGAGGCGGCGGTGTTGGCGACCTCACTCATGTAGGCGTTGACGGCGGGCAGCAGCTGCTTGCGGGCCATCTCCAGCATGGTCAGGGCCTCGATGTTGATGATCTTGGAGTAGTGCTCCATCTCAACTTCGTAGCGGCTCTCCATCTCGACCTTGGTCAGGACGCCGAAGTCCTCCATCAGGGCGATGTTCTTCGGCTCGATGAGGGCGGGCAGAGCGGCGGGGGTGTTCTTCTTGTTGGGCAGGCCGCGCTTTGCTGCTTCCTCTTCCCACTCGGCAGTGTAGCCGTTGCCGTTGAAGATGACGCGGCGGTGGTCGCGGATGGTGCGCTTGACGAGGGCGATGGCGGCGCTGGTGAAGTCGTCGGCCTTCTCCAGCTCGTCAGCGTAACCCTTCAGCTCCTTGGCGACGGCGGTGTTCAGGATGGTGTTGCAGTCGCTCAGGTTCTCGGCGGAGCCGGGCATACGGAACTCAAACTTGTTGCCGGTGAAGGCAAAGGGAGAAGTACGGTTGCGGTCGGTGGTGTCCTTGCTGAACTTGGGCAGGACATCGACGCCGAGGTCCATCTTCATCTTGACGGGGCCGGCGTAGGGAGAATCGGAAGCGATGGCGTCGATGACGGCTTCCAGCTCTTCGCCCACGAAGATGGAGATGATGGCCGGAGGTGCTTCGTTGGCGCCCAGACGGTGGTCGTTGCCGGGGGTGGCGACGGAGGTACGGAGCAGGTCGGCGTACTCATCGACAGCCTTGATGACGGCGGCGAGGAAGACCAGGAACTGCAGGTTCTCCATGGGGGTGTCGCCCGGGTCCAGCAGATTCTCGTGGGTGGTGGACATGGACCAGTTGTTGTGCTTGCCGCTGCCGTTGACGCCCTCGAAAGGCTTCTCGTGCTGCAGGCAGACGAGACCGTACTTGGGGGCCAGCTTCTTCATCATCTCCATCGTCAGCAGGTTGTGGTCGATGGCGACATTGGTGGTGTCGAAGATGGGGGCCAGCTCATGCTGGCAGGGAGCTACTTCGTTGTGCTTGGTCTTGGCGGGGATGCCCAGCTTCCACAGCTCTTCGTCCAGCTCCTTCATGAAAGCGGAGACCTCGGGGCGGATGACGCCGAAGTAGTGCTCTTCCAGCTCCTGACCCTTGGCGGACGGTGCGCCGAAGAGGGTGCGGCCGGTGAGGATGAGGTCCTGACGGGCCTCGTAGTCTTCCTTCTTAATAAGGAAGTACTCCTGCTCGGGGCCGACGGTGGTGGAGACATAGTCCACATCCTTGCCGAAGAGCTTCAGGACGCGGATGGCCTGATTGGACAGCGCGTTCATGGAGCGCAGCAGGGGAGTCTTCTTGTCCAGCGCCTCGCCGGTGTAGCTGACGAATGCAGTGGGGATGCAGAGGACGTCGTCCTTCACAAAAGCGAAGCTGGTGGGGTCCCATGCGGTGTAGCCGCGGGCCTCACAGGTGGCGCGCAGGCCGCCGGAGGGGAAGGAAGAGGCGTCGGGCTCGCCGCGCACCAGCTCCTTGCCGTTGAACTCCATGATGGCGGTGCCGTCGCCCACGGGGGAGACGAAGCCGTCATGCTTCTCGCTGGTAATGCCGGTCAGCGGCTGGAACCAGTGGGTGTAGTGGGTGGCACCCAGCTCCATAGCCCAGCGCTTCATGACGCTGGCCACGACGTTTGCCACCTCGATGTCCAGAGGTGCGCCCTTGTGCAGGGTCTTCTCGAGGCTCTTGTAGGTAGCGCTGGGGAGGCGCTCCTTCATGACGTGCTCGTTGAACACCTTGCTGCCGTAGATCTCCATAACATTTGCTGCCATAAATCCTACTCCTTACTTGAATTGAAATACTTCAGCTGGTCGCGGATTTTCACGCGGAAAGAGGCGGGCTCTCCCGCGAAATATCGGGTTAAACGAAACGACGCTGCGAGTCAGGAGGTGACTCACAGCGTCGTTGCTGTCTATGCGATGATTATAGCCGAACGGGGCGAAAAACGCAATAGACAGATTTGACGATTCTGCACAAACTGACTCCTGATTTTTTGGAGTATTGCGCGGATGGTATGACTATTAGATGACCTGAAACAGGAAAAACTTCAGATAGTTCGTCTCCGGCACGCCCCAGAGGATGGGGTGGTCGGGGGCCTGCTGGCGCACTTCGATTTGGCGCAGCTGGCGGTGAGCGTCCTTTGCGGCGGAGCGCAGCATCTTGATGAACAGCTCCTCGGTGGCAAAATGAGAGCAGCTTGCCGTGGCGAGGTAGCCGCCCCGGGGCAGGAGCTTCATGGCCCGGTAGTTGATCTCCTTGTAGCCCCGCATGGCGTTTTCCACCGTGCGGCGGGCTTTGGTGAAAGCAGGCGGGTCGAGGATGATGAAATCGTAGGGATGGCCTTCTTTTTCGAGGCGGGGCAGAAGTTCGAAGGTATCCTCGCAGAGGAAGTCCATGTTGGTCAGGCCGTTGCGCTCCGCGTTCCGCTGGGCCATGGCGATGGTGTCGGCGCTGATGTCCGCTGCCGTGACCCGGGCTGCGCCGCCGCTGGCTGCGTTGAGGGCAAAGCTGCCGGTGTGGGTGAAGCAGTCCAGCACGGTGTGGCCGGCGGCGAGGCGGGCGACTGCCCGGCGGTTGTACTTCTGGTCGAGGAAGAAGCCGGTCTTCTGGCCGTTCTCGAAATCGACGTGGTAGTAGACGCCGTTCTCGCAGATCTCGGTCTGGGTGGAGGCGGGGTGGCTCTCACCCGGCAGCTCGAACCAGCCCTTGCTCTGCTCGAGGCCCTCTTTGGCACGCAGGGCCTCGTCGTTCCGCTCGTAGATGCCGTCGATGGTCTGGCCGTCGGCCCGCAGGACTTCGGCGAGGAGGGGGAAGAGGACGGGCTTCAGCTTTTCCATGCCGACGCTGAGGGTCTGGGTGACGAGGATGTTGTTGAAGCGGTCCACGGTCAGGCCGGGGAACTGGTCGGCCTCGCCGAAGATGACCCGGCAGGCCGAGAGGTCGGCAGGCTCGAGGACGGTCTTGCGGTAGGCCCAGGCGTACTCGACGCGGCGGCGCCAGAAGCTGGCGTCGAAGGTGTCGTTGGCGTTGCGGGAGATGAGGCGGACGCGGATCTTGCTCTTGAGAGAGACGAAGCCGGTGCCGAGGTAAGCGCCCTTCGGGCTCACCACGTCGGCGAGGGTTCCGTTCTCAGGCTCTGTCTCCGGGAACTCGAGGATGTCGTTCTCGTACACCCACGGATGTCCGCCCACGAGGCTGGCCTCGGCTTTTTTGTTTACTTTATAAATAGGATAGCTGCGTTCTGATTTCATGGTTGCTCCTTAATAATTGAGGATGAACCTCTCCGTCACGGCTGCTGCACGAGGGAAGGCTTCGCCTTTGTACAACCTCTCAGTCTGCTTCGCAGACAGCTCCCCTAGTAGGGGAGCCTCTGGCGAAGAGGCGAGGCTTTACGGAATGCCAAGGCCTCCCCTCGATAGGAGCAACAACGACGACCGCCGCCAGTGGCGGAAACAGGGAGTCGCTGTTGGGGCCGCGGCCAGCAAGACGCAAGCAAAGCGCTGCGGATGCTGGGTGCCGCAACCCGGGCAGTGGCACGGCGTTAGCCGTGACGGAGAGGTTATCTTTTGGCTAACTCACCATTTATAATACCATAAAAATATGTTAGAATAAATACAAAAACCACCGAAAGGAAGGAAAACATCATGGAGATCGAGCGCAAGTGGATGGTGAACGGCTGGCCGGAGGGGCTGCCGCTGAAAGAGGAGTTTGCCATGCGGCAGGGCTACATCAGCGTGCGGCCCACCGTCCGCATCCGGGAAGAGGCCCTGACGGGCGGCAAGACCCACTACGTCCTCTGCTTCAAGTCGGGCAGCGGGCTGGCGAGGGAAGAGATCGAGCGGGACATCGACCCTGCGCTTTTCAATGACCTCGAGACGAAGATCATCGGCAGGCCCCTTATCCCGAAGCTCCGCCGCAGCTACCTGCTGCCGGACGGTGCGGTGCTGGAAGTGAATCATGTGGACGAGGGCCAGCCGACGGAGTTCTGGTACGCCGAGGTGGAGTACCCCACGGTAGAGGCAGCCCGCAGCTGGCAGCCTGCCGCCGTAGGCCTCGCGGACTACCTGAACGACGAAGTCACCGACCAGCCCGGCCAGAGCATGGGGGCCTATTGGGAGCAGACCCGGGGTTGAACCGACGAAAGTTGTGGAAAAACCTTGAAGATTATGATATGATGGTCGTATCACTCATACTGCGGCCCCGGACGGGCCGGGAAAGAAGGAAACAACTACGAAACGACCCAAATTCACGCTGTCTGTGCAGTACAATTCGCCGGTCATCCTGACATTTTTCCTCCTCTCACTGGGGGTGCTGTTCCTCGGCCAGTACACCGGCGGCTGGACGACCACCCATCTGTTCAGCGTTTACCGTTCCTCGCTGAAAGACCCGCTGTTTTACATCCGGCTCTTCGGCCATGTGCTGGGCCACGGCAGCTGGGACCATTTCCTGAACAATATGCTGCTTCTCCTCGTCGTCGGCCCGCCGATGGAAGAAAAGTACGGCAGCCTGCCCCTGCTCAAAGGCATCCTGCTCACGGCCCTCATCTCGGGCATTCTGCAGTGTGCGTTGTTCCCCCGCACGGCGCTGCTGGGCGCGTCGGGCATCGTCTTCATGCTCATCATGCTGGCATCCCTGTCCGGCTTCTCGGGCGGCATCCCCGTCACCATGCTGCTGGTGGCGGCGCTCTATCTGGGCCAGCAGGTCTATGACATCATCTTTGTGCGGGACAACGTGGCCAACTTCATGCACATCGTCGGCGGCGTCTGCGGCACAGTGTTCGGCTACGTCAATGCGGGGCCGCGGCGAAAGAAAAGAAAATAAACCTCTCAGTCTCGCTATCGCTCGACAGCTCCCCTAGCGAGGGGAGCCTCTGGCGAAGAGATAAAGCTTTACGGAATGCCAAAGCCTCCCCTCGATAGGGGAGGTGGCACGCCGTAGGCGTGACGGAGAGGTTTCACCGTTTACACTATAATCTTATCACAGGAATTGTCCGTTGGGAAGAAACAGATGGGAGAGAAATGGGTCAATTTTTGGTTTTTTCTCGTGAAAAGTGCTAAAATTCAACTTAATTTTTCGTCGTTTTGACGGCAAAAGTCGTACTTTTGCCCCATTTTTGCCTGCCTTGCTGACCGAAACGCCGTCATTGACGAAATTTGTGAAAACGTGTATCATGGGTAACGGCATCGCATTTTTCAACTTTTGTCTTTTAAGGAGGTCCATGCCATGCGCCCTCTCATCATCGCCCATCGCGGCGCGTCCCATCTGGCCCCCGAAAACACGCTGACCGCGTTCCGTCTGGCAAAGACGCTGGGTGCGGACGGCTTCGAGTGTGACGTTCAAATCACCAGGGACCGTCATCTCGTGGTGGCCCACGACTACCTCACCGACCTCAAGACCGGCGTCCACGGCAACATCCCGGATATGGACTTCGACGACCTGCGCCAGCTGGATTTCGGAAAATGGAAAAGCCCGGAGTTCGCGGGCGAAAAGATCCCCACCCTCGAAGAGGTTCTGGAAGTCGCACAGGACTTCAGGATGATACATATTGAGTTAAAGCCCTACTTGGACCGGGACGAAGAGATCGTGGACCGGATCATCGACGCCGTCCTTGACGCCGGGCTGGAAGAAAAGGCCGTGCTCACCTCCTTCGAGTACGGCGCCCTCCGCCGGGTGAAGGAGCGGATGCCCCAGATGGCCACCTGCGCCATGACCCTCAGCCCCGAATCCCAGCTCAGCCAGCCGGCCACCTTCTGGGAGAAACTGGGCCTCAAGAAGACCGACCCTCTCGTGGAGAAGCTTTCCAGCCCCCAGGCCCTCAGCGAAGCGGCCGCTCTGCTGGAAGACCCCAGCAGTCTGGACGAAGAGAACAGCGTCCTCATCTACTACCTGAAAGACCGTCTCGATTTTCTCTACTCCATCTTCCCCGGCATGAACCTGGCCGAAATTTTGCAGCAGTATTATTATCAGACGGATTTTGTGAACTATGTGGCCCAGTTCGGCTTCCCGGTGGATTACGTCGGGCCGGAGTACCACGCCTTTTTCCGGGACAAAGACCTTATCCCCAATGCCCACGCTCACGGCTTCAAGGTCGCGCCCTGGCCGGTGGGCGTGGACAGCCGGGACGACCTGCGCCAGCTGTTCCGGCTGGACCCGGAGCTTGTGGTCACGAATAAGCCCGAGGTGGCCGTTTCCATCCTCACCGGGCTGGGCCAGTGGGACGAATCATCCAAAGAGGGTTGACAGCCCTCTTTTTTTGGAGCATAATAGTCCTGTATCGAACAGTTTTATGTGAAACAGTTCGGCGTTCGAACATTCACATCAAAAGTCAAACCAGAAGGATGATACTATGAACCAAGCCTTTGAACCCGCCTGCACCCCCATCGCGCCGCCGTGGGAGGCGCCGCAGGTCATCCCGGCCCAGCTGCGCCGGGTGAACAACCTTATTTTCCGCAAGATAGGCCAGATCGCCCGCACCAATGGCGTGGAGGCCGTGACCCCCATGCACGGCTGGATCATGGAGTATCTTTACCGGCACTCCGAGACCCCGGTGTTCCAGCGGGACATCGAGCGGGAGTTCTCCATCACCCGTTCCACTGTCACCAACATCCTGCAGCTTATGGAACGCAAGGGCTACATCACCCGCCGGAGCGTGGAGCAGGACGCCCGCCTCAAGCAGCTGGTCCTCACCGAAAAAGGCCGCCAGTTCCACGAGGACACCATGCGGGCCTTCCACCAGACCGATGAATATGTGGCCGGTCTGCTCACCGAAGAAGAAAACACCGAGCTGCTGCGGCTGCTGAATAAACTGTATCTGGGACTAAAGTGAAACAAATATGAACTTTTTCCGAAACTTTGGAAAAAGCATTGACTTTAATATTGTTTTGTATAAAATTGTTCCGTACCAAACAATTTATCAAAGGAGGCTCAAAGTATGATAAAGAAGCTTGCTTCCCATCTGGGCGAATACAGACGCGCCGCTATCCTGACGCCGATGTTTTCCGCACTGGAAGCAGTCATGGACATCCTGCTGCCCACCATCATGGCGTTCATCATCGACCTTGGCATTGAAAAGGGCGATATGAACGCCATCGTCAAATACGGCCTGCTCACCTTCGCAGTGGCGGCCATCGCCCTGCTGCTGGGCATTCTGGCCGGCAAGTACGCCGCCGAGGCGTCCACCGGCTTTGCCGGCAACCTGCGCGATGCGATGTATGAGAATATCCAGCATTACTCCTTCTCCAACATCGACAAATTCTCCACCGCCGGCCTCGTCACCCGTATGACCACCGATGTGACCAACCTGCAGAACGCTTTCCAGATGATGGAGCGCATGTGTGTGCGCGCCCCGGTCCATCTGGTGTTCGCACTCATCATGGCGTTCAGCATCGGCGGCCCTCTGGCCCTCATCTTCGTAGTGGCCATCGCCTTCCTGCTGGCCGTGCTGGCAAGCATCATGGTCCCCACCTTCAAAATTTTTGACCGTGTTTTCAAGAATTACGACAACCTGAACTCCTCTGTACAGGAGAACGTCTCCGCTATCCGCGTGGTCAAGAGCTTCGTCCGCGAGGGCTTCGAGAACGAGAAGTACACCAAAGCCTGCGAGGGTCTGTATCAGCAGTTCGTCAACGCAGAGAGCCGTCTGAGCTTCAACAACCCCGTCATGCTGACGGCTATTTACGGCTGCAACATTGCCCTGAGCTGGTTCGGCGCAAAGTACATCCTGCACGGCGCGCTGACCACCGGCCAGCTGAATGCTCTGTTCGGCTACATTATGAACATCCTGATGGCTCTGATGATGCTGAGCATGGCTTTCGTCATGATCTCCATGTCCGCCGCTTCCGCAAAGCGTATCGTGGAAGTCCTGGACGAGACGACCGACCTTCCCCCCGCCAAGGCTCCCGTGCAGGAAGTCAAGGACGGCAGCATCCGCTTCGACCACGTCACCTTCAAGTACAAGCACGGCTCCGGCCAGCCTGTCCTGAACGACATCACCTTTGACATCAAGCCCGGCGAGACACTGGGCATCATCGGCGGCACCGGCAGCGCAAAGTCCAGTCTGGTGCAGCTCATCCCCCGCCTGTACGACGCCGAGACCGGCACTGTCAGCGTGGGCGGCGTGGATGTCCGGGATTACAATCTCGACGTCCTCCGCCACGAGGTCTCCATGGTACTCCAGAAGAACGTCCTGTTCTCTGGCACCATCCTCGACAACCTCCGCTGGGGCAGCGAGAACGCCAGCGAGGAAGAGTGCATCCGTGTGGCGAAGCTGGCCTGCGCCGATGAGTTCATCGAGCGCTTCCCGGACAAGTACAACACCTGGATCGAGCAGGGCGGCTCCAACGTGTCCGGCGGCCAGAAACAGCGTCTGACCATCGCCCGCGCCCTGCTGCGCAAGCCGAAGGTCCTCATCCTTGACGACTCCACCAGTGCCGTGGATACCGCCACCGACGCAAAGATCCGGAAGGCATTCCGTGAGGAGATCCCCGGCACCACCAAGATCATCATTGCACAGCGCATTTCCTCGGTGCAGGATGCCGACCGCATCCTCGTGCTGGACAACGGCCAGATCAACGGCCTCGGCACCCACGAGGAACTGCTGAAGAACAACGCGATCTATCAGGAAGTCTACAACAGCCAGACTCAGGGCGGCGGCGACTTCGACAAGCAGGGAGGTGAGCAGTAATGGCAGAACAGAAAGCAAAAGTCGTCCATGGCCCCGGCCCCCGCGGCATGGGAGGCCCGCGTCCGAAGGTCGAGAACCCGGGCAAGCTGCTCAAGCGCATCATGGCAGAGGTGTTCCAGCACTATCTGCCTCACTGCATCCTCGTGCTCATCTGCATCGTGGTCAGCGCGCTGGCCAATGTGCAGGCAAGCCTGTTCCTGCAGACCCTTATCGACGACTATATCATCCCCATGACCCAGCAGCAGGACCCCAGCTTTGCACCGCTGGCCGGTGCGCTGGTGCGCGTTGGCTGCATCTATGTGGTGGGCATCCTCGCTGCATGGCTCAACGCCCGCATCATGGTCAATGTCACCCAGGGTACCCTGCGCAACCTGCGCACCCAGCTCTTTACCCACATGGAGAGTCTGCCCATCAGCTACTTTGACACCCATCCGCACGGCGACATCATGTCCGTCTACACCAACGACGTGGATACCCTCCGCCAGATGCTCAGCCAGAGCATCCCGCAGCTGGTGTCCAGCGCCATCACCATCGTTTCCGTCTTTGCCAGCATGTGCATGCTGAGCTGGCAGCTCACCATCGTTACCATGCTGATGGTAGCCCTGATGCTCTTCTGCTCCAAGAAGATCACCCAGCAGAGCGGCAAGTACTTCATCGCACAGCAGCGCGACCTCGGCAAAGTGAACGGCTACATCGAAGAGATGATGGAAGGCCAGAAGGTCGTTAAAGTCTTCACCCACGAGCAGAAGGCCCTCGAGGGCTTCCACGAGCTGAACGACAAGCTCAAGGACAGCGCCAAGCAGGCCAACAGCTTCGCCAACATCATGATGCCCGTCAACGCTCAGCTGGGCAATATCAGCTACGCCATCTGCGCTCTGGTGGGTGCAGCCATGGCCGTCACCGGCATGGGCGGCGTCACGCTGGGTACTGTCATGGCGTTTCTGTCCCTGAACAAGAGCTTCAATATGCCCATCAGCCAGGTGTCCATGCAGGCCAACAGCATCATCATGGCACTGGCCGGTGCAGAGCGCATCTTCAAGATGATGGATGAACCCAGCGAGACCGATGAGGGCTATGTCACCCTCATCAACGCCAAGTACGACAAGGACGACAACCTCGTGGAGGCCAACGAGCGCACCGGCATCTGGGCCTGGAAGCACCCCCACCACGACGGCACCACCACCTACCACAAGCTGGAAGGCGACATCACCTTTACGGACGTCGATTTCGGCTATGTGCCGGGCAAGACCGTCCTGCACGACATCAACCTCTATGGCCGTCCGGGCCAGAAGATCGCCTTCGTCGGCTCCACCGGCGCCGGCAAGACCACCATCACCAACCTTATCAACCGCTTCTACGACATCCAGGACGGCAAGATCCGGTACGACGGCATCAACATCCATAAAATCAAGAAAGCCGACCTCCGCCGCTCTCTGGGCATCGTGCTGCAGGATACCCACCTGTTCACCGGCACGGTCATGGAGAACATCCGCTATGGCCGTCTGGAGGCCACCGACGAGGAGTGCATCGCCGCAGCCCGTCTGGCCAACGCCGACGGCTTCATCAAGCGCCTGCCCGAGGGCTACAACACCATGCTGACCGGCGACGGCGCGAACCTGTCGCAGGGCCAGCGCCAGCTGCTGGCCATCGCCCGCGCAGCCGTTGCTGACCCGCCGGTGCTCATCCTCGATGAGGCCACTTCCTCCATCGACACCCGCACCGAGGCTCTGGTGCAGCGCGGCATGGACGGCCTGATGTATGGCCGCACCAGCTTCGTCATCG
>OHHH01000481.1_pt1 | contig 14657 bp, 10 predicted proteins | sample 1567951 | NCBI WGS metagenome assembly OHHH01 (sample SAMEA3879550, study PRJEB24766) | human gut metagenome | biome: human-associated habitat; feature: feces | place: USA | collected 1985/1987 | reverse complement strand
TGGTGGGCTATTTTCTGCTGCTGCTCTTCGGCGCAAAGCGGCCGCTGGGCATCTTCTTCATGGAGCATTTCGGCGTCAAGCTGGTCATGAATTGGTACAGCGCCATCTTTGCGTCCATCGTAGTGGCCTTCCCGCTGATGTACCGCACCGCCCGGGGCGCCTTCGAGAGTTTTGACGAGACGCTGGCCTGGTCGGCCCAGACTCTGGGACAGTCCAATGCGTGGATATTCTGGCGGGTGCGGATGCCCTGCTGCCGTCAGGGCATTCTGGCCGGTACGGTGCTGGCCTTTGCCCGGGCCCTGGGCGAGTACGGTGCTACCAGCATGATAGCGGGCTACACCCCGGGCAAGACGGCCACCATCGCCACCACGGTGTACCAGCTCTGGCGCACCAACGATGAGGCCGGTGCCATGCGCTGGGTGCTGGTGGACATCGTCATCTCTGCTGTGGTGCTGCTGGCTGTGAACCTCTTGGAGAAAAAGCAGAAAGCAGGTGGCCGCGCATGAGCCTGGAAGTACATATCGAGAAAAAGCTGAACGGCTTCACCCTCCGCTCCGACTTCACCGCCGGGAGCACTGCCACGGCCATTCTGGGCGCGTCGGGCTGCGGCAAAAGCATGACACTGCGCTGCATCGCGGGCATCGTGAAGCCCGACAAGGGCCGCATCGTGCTGGACGGGCGGGTGCTGTTCGACAGCGAGCAGCACATCGACCTGCCGCCCCAGCAGCGGGGCGTGGGCCTGCTCTTCCAGAACTACGCCCTCTTCCCGAATATGACCGTGGAGCAGAACATCCTCTGCGGCCTGAAAGCCGAAAGGAACAAAGTCGCCCGCAAGGCCCGCTGCGCCGGGATGCTGCGGGCCTTGCGGCTGGAAGAACTGGCCAGCCGCCGCCCGGCAGAGCTTTCCGGCGGACAGCAGCAGCGCACCGCGCTGGCCCGTATTCTGGTGGGCAAGCCGAAGATTTTGATGCTGGATGAGCCGTTCAGCGCACTGGACAGCTACCTCCGCGAGGAGGTAGAGGGCGAAGTGGGCAGCCTGCTGGCGGGTTTTGACGGCACGGCTCTCCTCGTCACCCACAACCGGGACGAAGCTTACCGCCTGTGCCGGGACATGATCGTCATGAACGGCGGGCAGGTGCTCCGCACCGGCACCACGAAAGAGGTCTTTGCCGACCCCCGCAGCACCGCTGCGGCCCGGCTGACCGGCTGCAAGAACATCCTGCCCTGCACCCGGGTGGACGCCCACAGCGTCCGCCTCGCAGGCTGTGAGTGTCTGCTGCACCTCGCCGCTGAGGTGCCGGAGGGCTGCACCGCCGTGGGCATCCGCGCCCACGACTTCGCCCCCTGCGCCCCGGGCGCAGAGAATGCCCTGCCGGTGGAGCTTCTCTCGGCCAGCGAGAACCCCTTCGACTGGAACCTCATCTTCCAGCTGCCGGACGGCACCACTCGTCTGTGGTGGAAAGTGAGCAAGACGACCCTCTCCGTGGCCGAACCCGACGCCCCGGCCTGCCTCTCCGCCTCGCCGGAGAGCATCATGGCGCTGGTGGATCATAGCCAATACGAACAGTAAACGTCAAAAGAGCCGGTGCAGATGCACCGGCTCTTGCTCTATTTTTATGACTCGCCGAAGAATTTCTTGGCAATATCGGCGCTCTGCTTGGCATCCTTGGCGTACCAGTCCGCGCCGATCTTCTCGGCGTACTCGGGCGTCAGGACAGCGCCGCCCACCATCACCTTGCAGTCGAGCTTTGCCGCATGGAGGGCCGCGATGGTCTCCTCCATGCTCTTGAGGGTGGTGGTCATCAGAGCCGAGAGCCCCACGAGGTGGACATCCTTCTCCCGGACAGTGTCCACCACCGTCTCCACCGGCACATCGCGGCCAAGGTCGATGACCTCGAAGCCGTAGTTCTCGAGGATGACGCGGACGATGTTCTTGCCGATGTCGTGGACATCGCCCTTGACGGTCGCGAGGACGATGCGGCCCTTGCTGGCCCCGGCCCCGCCCCGCTTGGCGATGGCAGTCTTGATCTCTTCAAAGGCGGCCTGTGCGGCGCTGGCGGCCTGTAACAGCTGGGGCAGGAAGAGCTTGCCCTTCTCGTACTTTTCACCCACGACGTCCAGCGCCGGGATGAGGGCCTCGTCCACCAGCGTCAGGGGCTCGTTTTCGTCCAGCAGGGTGTGGGTGCGGGCGGCGGCTTCACCCTTGAGGCCCTTTTCCACCGCCTGCATCAGCGCGGCAAAAGGGCCGCTGTGCGCTGCATCCGCCTCCGCCGGGGTGTTTGACGTCTGAGACGCCTGGGCCGTCTGGGCCTGCTTCAACGCGGCGCTGGCAGGGACTTTATCGGCATAGCGGGCAATGTAGGCCATGCTCTGCTTATCACGGTTGGTGAGGACGTTGTAAGAGTAGACCGCCGCCATCATCTCTTCGCTGGAAGGATTCATGATGGCGAGGTCGAGGCCCGCGTACATGGCCATGGTGAGGAAAGTGGTGTTCAGATAGGGGCGGCAGGGCAGGCCGAAGCTGATGTTGGACACGCCGAGGATGGTGCGGACGCCCAGCTCCGTCTTGCAGCGGGCCAGCGCCTCCACGGTGGCCAGAACGTCCTGCTGCTGGGCGCTGGCGGTGAGGGTCAGGCAGTCGATATAAATATCTTCCCGGGGGATGCCGTGGGCCAGCGCCGCGTCCACCACCCGCTTTGCGATCTCAAACCGGGCGTCGGCGCTGGGCTGGATGCCCCGCTCGTCGATGGCAAGGCCGACGACGGCCGCGCCGTACTTTTTGCAGAGGGGCAGGACACGCTCCAGCACTTCGGTCTCGCCGTTCACCGAGTTGACGATGGGCTTGCCGTTGTAGACCCGCAGGCCCCGCTCGAGGGCGTCTGCGTGGGAGGAATCCAGCTGCAAGGGCAAGCTGACGACACTTTGTAAAGCCTTCACCACCTGCTCCATGACGGCGGGCTCGTCCACGCCGGGCGCGCCCACGTTGACGTCCAGCACCTGCGCTCCGGCCTCAGACTGGCTGACGGCCTGCTCGAGGATGTAGTTCATGTCGCCCTCGCGCAATGCCTGCTGGAACCGCTTTTTGCCGGTGGGGTTGATGCGCTCGCCCACCACGGTGATGCCGTCCACGGTGACGAAGTCCATCGGCGAGCAGAGCACCGAGGGCATGGCGTGGGCGGGGCGGCCCGGCTTGCAGTCGGCGAAGACGCCGTTCAGCAGCTTGATGAAATCGGGGGTGGTGCCGCAGCAGCCGCCCGCCGCAAAGAGCTTCAAATCGCGGTAGGGCTTCATCTCCATGGCAAAGAGCTGGGGCGTGATGTCGTAGCCGCTGCCGTCGGCGCGGGGCAGGCCCGCATTCGGCTTGACAAAGACCGGGAAATCGCCGGGCAGAGCCTCGGTCAGCCGTTTTGCCATGGGGAAAATTTCTTTCGGGCCGAGGGAGCAGTTGATGCCCACGGCGTTGGCCCCGAGGCCCCGGGCCGTGACGGCGAAGCTCTCGACGGTGCAGCCGGTAAAGGTGCGCCCGCCTGCCTCAAAGCTCATGCTGGCGAGGATGGGCAGGTCACAGTTCTCTTTCGCGGCCAGCAGGGCAGCTTTCAACTCGTACAGGTCGGTGAAGGTCTCAAAAAAGACGAGATCGGCCCCGGCGGCGACACCTGCCCGGACGATGCGGCCATACTCGGCCACGGCGTCTTCAAAGGCCAGCGTGCCGTTGGGCTCCAGCAGTTCGCCCAGCGGGCCGACGTCCAGCGCGGCCAGTGCGCCGTAGGGAGCGCAGGCCCGCTTGCAGTTGGCGATGCCCGCCGCAATGATCTCTTCCAGCGTGTATTCGCTGCCCGCCAGCTTATGGGCCGACGCGCCGAAGGTGTTGGCATTGATGATGCGGCTGCCTGCGGCGGCGTACCGGCTGTGGATGCTCTCGATGAGCTGTGGGTCGGTGATGTTCAGTTCCTCAGGCCGTGCGCCCAGTTTCAGGCCCGCCGCCTGCAGCATGGTACCCATGCCGCCGTCGAGGAGGATGGTATTCGGCTGGGTAAACAGTTCATTCGCTTGCACAGGTCTTGCCCCTCTTTCTATATTCGCACCGCGTGTTCAGCACGCAGTGTCCGCACCCGGCAAGGCGTCCTTTCACCGGATGGTCGCTCAGGCCCAGCAGAGCGGTCACGCTCTTGCGGGGCGTCATCAGGTCATTTTCGGTCACGCAGAGCCCGGCCCGGCGGGCGGTGTCCAGTGCCGCCGCCACCAGCGGCTGAACCCCGATGGGCCAGTCGCCGTAGCCCGGCGAGAAACGGCCCGTGAGGTACTTGTCCTGCTCTGCGGCCCACTGCCGCAGCTCGGCCTCGGCGGCATCCGCAGCCTGTTCGGCCAGCACAGAGCCGATGGCGTCCGACGCCACACCGGCGGCGATGTCGCCCACACCGGCCCGGCGTATCTGTCCGTCCACACCGGGGCCGACTGTCACGGCCAGAAGCACGGCCTCACTGCACCCTTCCAGATGCCGGAAGATGTCCTCCCCCTTCAAAATACCGGCCTGCGTGAGGCTCTCCACGTCGGCCTCGAGCCAGACGGCCCGGGGCGTGGCGGCGGCGAGAAGGGGCGCAGCGCACTTTTCCAGAAGGGTGAGGGTAGCGCTGTCAGCCTCGCCCCGCGCGCCGAAATACCGCGCGGCCTGCCGGATGTCGATGGACTCCGGCTTTGCTAAATTCAGGGGTCTGCTGGGGCCGATGGGCATTTTCCGCCGCCTCCTTCTTTTGAATAAAGTATGGTAAGTATACCGCACCGGTAGGCTAAAATCAACACAAAAGCCCCTCCCTCAGCATTTTTGCCGGGGGAGGGGCCTATTATATGATCTTTCCTTGCAGCCCCTTGATAGGGGCGGTGGCACGGCGTCAGCCGTGACGGAGAGGTTTATCAGCGGATGTCCCTGACCGACACCGCCTGTTACTTCAAAAACTTGTGGACAGCGCGGGCGACGATGCCGCCCAGGATGCCGGAGACAAGGAACTCGGCCACGCCCTGCACGCCGACCAGCAGGACGACGAACATCAGGGGGTTGGCTGCGCCCTTGACGGACACGAGGTTCTGGACGTAATCGCAGCCGTAGAAGGCCAGCACGATGTAGCCCATGAAGAACAGGGTGTTGAGGGCCGGGGCGCACATGGCGCTGACGATGTAGCTCCAGGTGCCGGGCTTATCGAAATTCTTGATAGCGTTGAAGATAAGGCCGGTACACAGGCCCATCAGCACACGCATACCCACACAGAGGATGAAGGTGTTGACGGGGCTGACCTGGAACAGCGCACCAGTCATGGCGGAAGCGCCGGTGACGGCGTCATAGAAGCTCACGGCGCCGAACACGCCGCCGAGGATAGCGCCTGCGGCGGGACCCATGGTGATGGCACCCACGGCGATCGGCAGGGTCAAAAAGCTCATGTAAAGCGGGCCTACAGGGACACTGCCCAGGCCGACGGCCTTCATGACCAGCTCAATGGCGACCAGCAGTGCCAGCCGGGTGAGGGTGCGAATGTCATTCTTTTTCATAATTCAGTTTTCCTCCTTGCTGCCGTTCCGCCCTAAATTGTCGGATACGGCGCAAACCTGCCCGTGAAATACACGGGGTCTTTTGTAGAATACAGTCTGAAATATACGGGATGTTTTGTCAGGGAACTCCCGGGGATAGCATTATAAATCCGTAGTGAAGCGGATGCCCGCATCGCGGCGGGCCGTTTCCAGCACACGGCTGACGGCCACCGAGGTGTCCAGCATCCGGCTGCAAAGCTCCATATCCTCGCTCTCGATGGCGCGGGCAAAGGCGTGGAACTCCGCCGCCTGCCGGGGACGGCCTGCGCTGAGGTTGAAGTGCTCTTCCTTGCCCTTATAGGGGTGGAAGGTGACGCCGCCGCAGAAGTTGGCAGTGGATTTCTGGAGCAGATACCCCTTGGTACCCTGAATGATGTACCGGGCCGGGGAACTGCTGTCCTTGGCATTGATGCTCACGGCCTTGAAGCTGCGATACTCCATCGTCAGCACGCCGCTGGTGTCGATGCCCCGGGTGATATTGGCCGCATAGTGGACCTTGTTGGGCGAGCCGAAGAGGCCCACCACATAGCTGACATTGTAGACACCCAGATCCATCAGCGCGCCGCCGGCGCAGGCCGGGTCAAAGGACGGCCAGACCTTGCCGGCGCAGAAATCATGATACCGGCTGGAATACTGGCTGAAATTACACTGCACCATCGTGACGGCGCCTACCTTGGGCAGCACCTCACGGATCTTGGCGTAGTTGTCCTGATACTGCGTGGTGACAGCCTCGAAGAGGAAGAGCTTTTTGCTCCGGGCCAGCTCGGCCAGCTCTTCGGCCAGCGCCGCCGTGGGGGCCATCGGCTTTTCGACGATGACGTGGCGGCCCGCTTCCAGAGCGGCACGGGTATATTTTACGTGCAGGATATTCGGTACGGCGATATACACAACGTCCACCCAGCTCAGCAGTTCGTCGTAGCTGGTGGTGTGGCGCGGCACACCATACTGGTCGCAGAGGGCCTGTGCTGCACCGGCGCTCCGCTCCGTGCTGCAAAGAGCCTCGACCTTGAAGGGGCTTTCCGGCCCGGTGAGCCAGGGCAGGAACTCCCGGACGATCATGCCTGCGCCGAGAATGCCTAATTTCATCATAAGGTCTCTCCTTTCAGGGCTCAGCCCGCTTTGGCCTCATCGTCCCGGCGGGGACGGCGATTATTGCGGCGGCGGGAGCTGCTGCCGTTGTTGTAAGGGCGTCTGCCTGTCGGGCGGGGACGGCGGCGCTCACCGTCGCTGCGCGGCTCGTGGTGACGCTCATGCTGCGGCGCATTGAGCTGGTAAAGGAGAGCCAGCCCCTTCAGCAGCAGCTCGGGGTCATAGGTGAGCGGGTGACGGCAGAGCGGGATGACATACTTTGCCAGACCGCCCGTGACCACCAACGTGGCCGGACGGCCCAGTTCTTCCTCGATGCGCTGCGTGATGCCGTCCAGCAGGACAGCCGTCCCCAGCACAGAGCCGGAGAGCATACACTTCTCGGTATCGACGCCGATCGCGCTTTTGGGCGAAGAAAGATGTACCTGCGGCAGCTGGGCGCACCGCTCCCCCAGCGCCCGCAGACCGGTGGAAAGTCCGGGGCAGATGACGCCGCCCCGGAAGACCTTATTCTCATCTACCACGTTGAACGTGGTGGCGGTGCCGAGGTCTACCGTGACCACCGGCAGGGGGAAGTTCGCCGCCGCGTAGGCCGCATCCACAAGGCGGTCTTTGCCGACGGCGTGAGGGTCAGGCACCCCCATCGTGAGGCCGGTGCGGATGTCGGGCGAGACGATGACCGGCTTTTTGCCGGTGTAGTGGCGGGCGCACTCGGCCAGCGCCCCCGTGATCTGGGGGACGACGCTGGTGAGGACAGCGCCCTCGAAGCGGATAGGCTTTTCCGGGTGTCTCCGATGAGAGAACACCTTTTCCATCTCGGCACGGTACTCCGCCGCTGTGCGGGTGCGCACCGTGTCCATGTGGGCCACAAAGCATACACGTCCGTCCCGGATGCCCCCGAGGGCGACGGTGGTGTTGCCTATGTCAATGGCTAAAATCATAATTCAGTTCCTCGCAGGGTCGAACCTCTCCGTCATCGCTGTGCGATGCCGCCTCTCCTACCGAGGGGAGGCCTTAGCATATCGTAAAGCCCCATCTCTTCGCCAGAGGCTCCCCTACCAGGGGAGCTGGCGCGAAGCGCCTGAGAGGTTGTATGGAGACGGGCCTGCCCGTGAGCCGCAGGCTTGACAGAGAGCTTTTTTGTATAAGTCAAGCTGTATTTTACCGCATTTTGGGCCAAGATACAACCCCCATCAAAGATTTTGTTGTGCTCTGGGCCGTTTTGCATTATACTGTAGTTATATTATCCCTATTTATAGGAGGTATTTTGGATGGATCTGAAGGGAAAATGCGTCCTTCTGGGCGTCAGCGGCGGCATTGCCGCCTATAAAATGGCCAATGTGGCCAGCGCACTGCGCAAGCTGGGGGCCGACGTGGAGGTCATCATGACCAGAAACGCCACCCAGTTCATCACCCCTATCACGTTCGAGACCCTGACAGGCCACAAGTGCATGGTGGACACCTTCGACCGGGATTTCAAGTTCGAAGTCACCCATATCTCGCTGGCAAAGAAGGCCGACGTCATCCTCGTGGCCCCGGCCACCGCCAATGTCATCGCCAAGATGGCCCACGGCATCGCCGACGATATGCTCACCACCGTCGTTCTCGCGGCCAAGTGTCCCAAGCTCGTCTCCCCTGCCATGAACACCGGGATGCTGGAGAACCCCATCACCCAGGACAACATCGCCACACTGGAAAAGTACGGCTTCACGGTCATCCCCTCCGAGAGCGGCGTACTGGCCTGCAAGGACGTGGGCAGCGGACGCCTGCCGAAAGAGGATGTCCTGCTGGACTACATCTTCCGCGCCATCGCAAAGCCGAAGGACCTCGCCGGTCTGCGCATTGCCGTCACGGCCGGCCCCACTCAGGAGCCGCTGGACCCTGTGCGCTACCTGACCAACCACTCCACCGGCAAGATGGGCTATGCCGTGGCCCGTGCCGCCGCGATGCGCGGTGCCGAAGTCACCCTCATCCACGGCCCGACGGCCCTGCAGCCGGTGCGGTTCACCGAGGATGTCCCCATCACGACAGCCCAGCAGATGTACGAGGCCGTGACCAGCCGCTTCGACGAGATGGACGTTCTGGTCATGGCCGCTGCCGTGGCCGATTACCGCCCCGCCGCTGTGGCCGACGACAAGATAAAGAAGAAGGACGGCGACCTCTCCATCGCCGTGGAGCGGACGCCCGACATCCTCGGCACCATCGGCCCCAAGAAGAAGGGCCAGTTCCTCTGCGGCTTCTCGATGGAGACGCGGGACATGCTGGCCAACTCCTCGGCCAAGCTCGAGAAAAAGAACCTCGACATGGTGGTGGCCAACAATCTGAAGGTAGCCGGTGCCGGGTTTGGTGTGGATACCAATGTTGTCACCTTCATCACGCCGGACGGCGCCCGCGAGCTGCCCCTGATGAGCAAGGATGATGTGGCGGACGCCATTCTGGATGAGATTTTAGCACGAAAGAGCAAGTGATCGTGCTGAAAGAAGTTCTGTTCTTCTGTCGAAAAATATGATATAATCGAATCGCCGTCCTTACCACTCCATTCCGTTTGGAAGGGAGGTGATTCCGAATGAACAGTATTTTCTCATTTATGCTGTCTGTCGCAGCAGGTGTGGTTGCAAACTACATCTACAAGTGGCTTGGCAGATGGTTCAACAAGGACTGTAAGCACTAAAAAGAAGACCCCTTCTTTGGAGCTGCAACTCCAGGAAGGGGTTTTCTTCTTTTGGTGTGAATTCTATGCACGAATTCATTGTCTTTCTGTCTTTATTATATGCGATAGTACAGAAAAGTCAAGCATTCACTTCAAGATAACTTCACCATTTTCGGCATCCACCGTCAGGCTGCTGCCCGCTTTCAGGGTGCCGTCGATGATGCGCTCGGCGGCGGGGTCCTCCACAGCCTTGCGGATGACGCGGCGCAGGTCGCGGGCACCGAATTTGCCGCCCTGACTCTTGGCCACGAGGGCAGAGAGAGCCGCCGGAGTGTAGCTGTAAGCGATGCCCTTGGCCTCCATGCTGGGCTTGTACTCATCCAGCATGAGAGCCGCGATGCCTTCCAGCGTCTGCTGGCTCAGCGGCTTGAAAGCGATGACCTCATCCACACGGCCAAGGAACTCAGGCCGCAGGAACTGGCTCAGAGCCTTGCGGGTCTTTTCCTCACTCAGCTGTTCCTCGCTCTTGTTGAAGCCGAGGCCGGAGGTCGTCTTGTCGCCGCTGCCGGCGTTTGAGGTCATGCAGATGACCGTATTGGAGAAGTCCACCGTCCGGCCCTGTGCATCGTTGATCTTGCCCTCGTCGAGGATCTGGAGCAGGATGTTCATAACGTCGGGGTGGGCCTTTTCGATCTCATCGAACAGCACCACGCTGTAGGGGCGGCGGCGCACCTTTTCGGTGAGCTGGCCGGCCTCTTCGTAGCCCACATAGCCCGGAGGCGAACCGATCATGCGGGACACCGCATATTTCTCCATATACTCGCTCATGTCGAGACGGATGAGCGGGTCGGGGCCGTCGAAGAGCTGGTTTGCCAGCTGCTTGACCAGCTCCGTCTTGCCGACACCAGTGGGGCCGACGAAGATGAAGCTTGCGGGACGGCGGCGGCCCGACAGGTCGGCGCGGCTCCGCTTGACGGCCTGTGCCACCAGATGGACGGCCTCGTCCTGACCGATGATCTTCTTTTTCAGCTCGGCTTCCAGCCCGGCCAGCTTGACGAACTCCGTCTCCTGGATCTTCACCGCCGGGATGCCCGTCCACAGCTCAATGACCTTTGCCACATCGTCCATGGTCACTTTTATCTCGCTGGCAGCAGCCTGCTTTGCGGGCAGCTCTGCCTCGAGCTTGGCGATGCGGGTCTTCCGCTCGGCCACCTGCTCATAGTCGATGGCCTCATTGACGTCGGAGGACTCCATGTCTGCCTCTTCCTGTCTGAGGCCGTCCAGCTCCTTCTGCATCTCGAGATATTCCGAGATGACCGGGTGGGCGAGATTGCAGCAGGCGCAGGCTTCGTCCAGCAGGTCGATGGCCTTATCGGGCAGGTAGCGGTCCGTGATATACCGCTCACTGAGGGTGACGATGGCGCTCAGCACATCGGCATCCACCTGCACATGGTGGTGCTCCTCGTAATACTTCTTGATGCCGTTCATGACGGCCAGCGTGTCGGCCACGCTGGGCTCTTCCACGCGGACAGGCTGGAAGCGGCGCTCAAGGGCCTGGTCCTTCTCGATATACTTGCGGTACTCGTTGAAGGTAGTGGCGCCGATGACCTGTATCTCACCGCGGGAGAGGGCAGGCTTGAGGATGTTGCCCGCGTTCATGGCACCCTCGCTCTCACCGGCGGAGGTGATGGTGTGGATCTCGTCAATGAACAGGATGATGTTGCCAGCGGCCTTGACCTCGCTCAGCAGGCCCTTGACCCGCTGCTCGAACTGGCCGCGGAACTGGGTGCCGGCCACGAGGCTGGTCAGATCCAGCAGGAAGATCTCCTTATCCTTCAGACCCACAGGGACATTGCCCCTGGCGATGCGCTCCGCGATGCCCTCGGCGATGGCCGTCTTACCGACGCCCGCCTCACCGATGAGGCAGGGGTTGTTCTTCTGGCGGCGGCTCAAAATCTGGATGGTGCGGTAAATCTCGCGGTCGCGGCCCACGATGTCGTCGAGCTTGCCCTCCCGGGCTTTGCTGGTCAGGTTCTCGCAGTAGGTGTCGAGGAATTTGCGGCGGGGCGGCTTTTTGCCGTTCTTCTGGGCCTTTTTGCTGTTTCCGGCATCGCCCTCCGCCTTGACGCCCAGCGGGAAGGTAGCGCTGGAGCCGGGGACAAGGTCGTCGTCCCCTTCGTTTTCCTCGCCGCCCATGGGCTGGCCCATATTCATCATGAGGGAGAGGGGGTTCGCGTCCCCCATCTCATCCATCATGCTCTCCATCCGGTTTTCCATGTTATCCATGTCCTCGTCGGACATACCGAACTGCTTCATCAGGTCTTCCACCGGCTTGATGTGCAGCTCACGCGCACAGTGCAGGCAAAAGCCCTCATTTTTCATCTGGCCGTTCTCCATCCGCTGGACGAAGATGATGGCCGGACGTTTCTGACAGCGATTGCAGACCATATAGGTTCCTCCTAAAGCTCCCCTTTACAGGAAGGGGTTGAACAGATTGAATGCTTTATAGTAAAGGCTGCTGCTCATGACCGTATCGTTCAGGACGGTCAGATTGCCGCCGGTGATGACGATGACGGCCCACACCACACAGAGCACCAGATAGATGTCCATGGTGCTGGCGACACAGCCGGTGACCCAGCCCAGCCAGCGGTTGACGGTGCCGATGACCGGCAGCCGGTTGACGAGGCCCAGCACGGTGACCAGCATACTCACCAGCATCCGCAGCAGGGCAAAGGCCACGAAAAAGAGCACGACCGAGATGACCGGCGTGAGCAGCGGAGCCAGCACCTTCTGGACGATGGCGTCCGCCAGCACCACGGCGTTGTCGCTGAGCACAGCCGAGATGGAGCGCTCGCAGGTCTCCACGATGGAGGCGCGGAAGCTCTCGGGCAGAAAGCCCGCGTACTTGTCCGCGATGCCGGTCAGGTCCACGACCCCTCCGGCCGAGATGCTCTCGGCGATCTGGGTACGGAAGCTCCCGGCCAGAAAGCGCTGGAACACCTCGGCAGCAGCCCAGCCCGAAAAGACCCGGGCGCCCACGAGGCTGAAGACATTCCCGCCCAGCTGGACACTGGATGCGAGAAAGCCCTTGCGGGCATAGCGCACAGCCAGAAGCAGCCAGACCACGGTACATACTATATCAAAAAGAAATGACGGATTCTTGAACATATCTTGTTTTCCTTATTATGTATTGCTTTGAGCGTTGTTTTCCGCTGCGGGCGGGGTCAATACCTGCACCGTATTGCCGCAGAAGACCAGCAGCTGCCTGCGGTCGGCCAGCAGACCCTGCGGGCGGGCCGAAAGGCTCTGAGTCCACTGGGAGGTGCCGTCGGTGGAAAGGCACTCCACCCCTGTATCGGTGAGCAGATAGAACTGCGCACCGGAGCGGACGATGCGGTTGGACGCCTGCACCTGCGTGGTGTTCTCGACACCAAGGTCACGGCCCAGCATCACGGCCTGACAGAGCTGGCCGGAGGCCAGCAGAAGGGCAGTATTGCCCGAAGCGTCCACCGAGATGTCGCGGAGGGTCTGCCCGGTAAAGTCATAGGCTGCCCGCTCTCCGCCCGATGCGTTGTAGAGGACAGCGCGGCTGTCGCAGACGGCCAGGATGCTCTGGGAACCGGTCCAGCTCAGCCACTGGGCCGCGCCGCTTCCGCTGCCCACCAGCATGGGGTCGCCCTGCGCCAGGGTGACGACATAGAAATTCGTGACCATCTGGCCGCCGTTTACCGTCACCGCCGCCACTGCCAGCCGCCGCCCATCCGGCGAAAAGGCCAGCCGCAGCGGGGTGCCGTCGGCGATGGTGAGACTCCAGCTCAGCAGCTGCTCCATTGAGGACGAGTAGACCCGAAGCCGGGCCGCGCTGCCGGGGTCCTCTGTGACGACGGCCAGTGTGCCGTTGTCGGCCATGGCGCAGAGGGTGATGCTGCTCTCCATCGTCTTGGTGTAGAGGTTCTGGGTTCGGCTCTCCACCCGCAGCTCATTGCCCGAGCGGTTATAGAGCACAAAGCGGTTCTTGCCCGCAGCCAGCGCAGGGCGGGCGTAGCCGCTCTGGATGGAGTTGAGCCGGGTGCCGGTGCGGGACCAGACCACGCACCCTTCCTCGCCCAGCTCCACAAAGCTGCTGTTCATGGCGGCAAGCTGTTTCACCTCCATAACGCCGGTCTGCTGGGGCCAGCCCGTGCCGGGGAAGAGCAAGATGCGGGCAGTATCGGCCCAGTCCTTGGCCATGGCAACAGAGCTGCCCACGATGCCGGTGGTGAACAGCACCACCAGCGTCAGCGCCACGACGATGAGTGCCGTGCGGCGGATGCGCCGGTTCCGCACCCGCTCGCGGGCCTGCTCGAGGTATTCGACCCGTCCCGCCGAAAGCGGCTCGTCCGACACAGGCCGGGTGCCGCGCTGTCTTTTTCTCATACTCTCCTGTCTCCCCTTTGTGCAATGACAGTGCTCCCAAAGGGGCGTTTCCCCTCCGGGAGCATCGGTCATGTTTGCGTTATTCTATGGGCGTGTCGTAGTCCACGCTCTTGAGGAAAAGTCCCTTCGCCGCCAGCGTCGGCCCAGCGTTTTTGCGGTCGCGGCTGGCGAGGATGCCCGGCACGGCCTCAGGCGCAAGACGCCCCGCGCCGGCCTCACAGAGGGTTCCTGCAAGGATGCGCACCATGTTGTAGAGGTAGCCGTCCGCCGTCACCGTGATGTCGATGTCGTCGCCCCGGCGCTGAACGTCACAGGCCGTGATGGTGCGCACGGTGTCGCCGTGAGCCGCAGCCGAGCTGCCCGAGGCGCAGAGGGCGAGGAAATCGTGCTTTCCCACAAAATACTGCGCCGCCTGCTGCATCTTATCGGCATCCAGCCGCCCCGGCACTTTGGTGTAATACCGCGCTGCAAAGGGCGAGTCGATCTGGCTGTTGTGGATGCGGTAGAGATAGGTCTTGGTGTGGGCCGCATAGCGGGCGTGGAAATCGTCCGGCACCACCCGCGCTTCCAGCGCCCGGATGTCCGGGGGCAGATGCTGGTTCAGCGCCAGCGGCAGCTTTGCCGCCGGGATGCGGGTGTCGGCGTGGAAGTTGAGCATGAAGCCCAGCGCGTGGACGCCGGCGTCGGTGCGGCTGCAGCCCTTGATGTCGGGCCGACAGCCCAGCACCGCCTCCAAGGCGTCCTGAAACACAGCAGCTACGCTCCGCCCGTTGGGCTGCACCTGAAACCCGCAGTAGTTCGTGCCGTCGTATGCTAAAGTAAGAAGATAGTTCATCAATGAAATTACAACTTTCCCGTCCGTATCATTCAAAATCGGAGAAACGAGAAAAAAGCGTTTAGCGAAGCGGCTAGCTTTTTTCCGTTT
>OHHH01000476.1_pt1 | contig 14847 bp, 11 predicted proteins | sample 1567951 | NCBI WGS metagenome assembly OHHH01 (sample SAMEA3879550, study PRJEB24766) | human gut metagenome | biome: human-associated habitat; feature: feces | place: USA | collected 1985/1987 | reverse complement strand
GACACCTCGCTGCCCAAAGTGGAGATCGTGAAATCGGCCTGCCATATCATCGACCGCGCCATCCACACCGGCTACCATATCTATCCGATCAACTATGTGGCCTACGATAAGCTTCATGGCGGCGGCAACCGTTTCGCTTCGATGTACACGCCGCAGCAGGCTCACGACGTGGAAGAATATATCGAATCGCAGCTCGCCAAAGTGGATCTGCCCGACGCTTCGAAACTCGACCGCGACTATATGCGCGAGATGATGTATGCCATGTATGCCAACCCGTTGCGCAACAAGCTCGAAGCCGAAAAACAAGCTTAACGTATGAGATTGCCCATCGTAATGCTGACCGTGTCGCTGCTTTGCGCGCTGGTGGTAGATGCATATATCTTTATTGTGTTGCGGCGCCGTTGCCGCAGCCGTGTGCCCTCGTTCATTCAGCTCTTTTCGGCAATAGCGCTCTACGTGCTGCTCATCGTGGCGCTCTGTCTGCCCATGCGCACCGGCCAATCGGGCATGCTGCTCACCAAGATGTGGCTCCTCTTCGGCTTTATGACTGCTGTTCTGGGCAAACTGGTGTTTGTGCTCATCGATGCCATCTCGCTAATCCCCATCCCGTTCGGCGGCAAACGCTGGCGCTGGCTCGCTTATGCGGCTGCCGCGGCCGGCATCGTCACTTTCGTGGCGCTGTGGTGGGGCGCTCTCGTCAACCGCTTCAACATCGACACCTCGAAGACCGATATCGAAATCCCGGGCCTTCCCGCCTCGTTCGACGGCTACCGCATCGTGCAGCTCTCCGACCTGCATGTAGGCACTTATGGCGCCGACACTGCGTTTGTCAGTCGTCTCGTCGATCATGTCAACTCGCTTAAGCCCGACCTTATAGTGTTCACCGGCGATATCGTCAACCGGCGCACCGATGAGATCCTGCCGTTTATTGACGTGCTTTCCCGTCTGCATGCCGCCGCCGGCGTCTATTCCATCCTCGGAAATCATGACTATGGCGACTACTACGACTGGGATTCCGACAGCGCAAAAGCTCGGTCGCTCGCTCAGCTCGTTGGCATCCAGCGCGATATGGGCTGGCATCTGCTGCTCAACTCGCATGCGGTGATCCATGCCGGCGCCGACAGCATCGCCCTGGTAGGCGTGGAGAATGTCGGCGATCCTCCTTTTAAAGTCTATGGCGACCTCAGCGCTGCCTATCCCGACCTCTCCGATGGCGTCACCAAGATCCTGCTCACGCACAACCCCGTGCACTGGGATATGGAGGTGGCCGGTAACGACTCGGTCAACGTGGCGCTCACCCTTTCGGGCCACACGCATGCCATGCAGATCAGGCTTCTCGGCCTGTCACCGGCCGCATGGCGCTACGACCATTGGGGTGGCCTTTATAGCGATGGCAAGGGGCATCAGCTCTACGTGAATATCGGCGTCGGAACGGTCGGCCTGCCGATGCGTCTCGGTGCCACACCCGAGGTCACGCTGTTCACACTCCGACGGAAATGATGAGTGGGCGAGCCGACGATATGAAGATGTGTTATGTGAGCCTCGGCAGCAACCTGACCGACGGCCGCGACCGTATCGCCGGCGCTATCGCGTGGCTGCATGATGTTATGGAGGTGGAGCGCAGCTCGGAAATCTACACCACTCCGTCGGTAAGCGCGGGCGACGACTCAACCTATTTTAATGCTGTAGCACGCTGTCTTACAGACTTGCAGCCGATGCAGATTGAATCTTTGCTCAAACGTTACGAAGCCGATTCGGGGCGCCGACGCGAGCCGGGCTGCCACAGCGTGACCATCGACCTCGACCTCGTGCTCTTCGACGGCGATGTGCTCCGGCCGCGTGACGCCGCACGCGAGTATTTCCTTATCGGCTTTTCGCAGATCGGTGGGAATCGGTAATTCTTTTGAAACACAATGGTTTAGTTGGATACTGACGCGAGGCTGAACGGTCGTTCACGCATCACGATGCATCCTTTGCCGATGACGCGGCAGCGCTCGGCATACCGCTGTGCACGCCGCGGATGCAGGTCGTAGGCAAGGATTATCGTGTCGGGGTTTACAGCTTCGAGTGCAGCTTCAATTTTGTTGGTGAATCCGCGGCAGATCAGCGCGTAATCGCATTTGATGACGCTCCCGTAGCTGTCGTCCGACAGCATGGCTATCCTTTTGTCGCCGAAGCGGATCACGTTGCCCTCTTTGCGGTAGTGGTCACCCCGGGCATTGGCCTCGGTGATCACCCTCACCGAGTCGGCCGCCCGGCGACCCATATAGTCGGCATAGCGCATCTCGGCGCGTTCTTTCGACTCGCCCGGTTCGGAGGGGCGTGTCGTTATGATGTCGAGAGTGGCATCGCCGTCGTCGATCACTATGTCGGTGTGATAGGTGGTGCGGGCAATGTAGAGGGCGGGATGACGTTCGGGCGTGGGGAGGAGAACTATTATGATAGCAGAGACTACCATAGAGGCGGCAAAGAGATAGCCGAAGAGGCGGCGGCGTCGGTCGAGCCAAAGGTAGAGCATCGCCAGAATCACCCCGTAGAGAACCACTGTCCATGCCGGCAGATAGATGCGCTGCATCGTGGCGCCCGGCAGTGAGGCGAAGAAGCCGGCCGTGGTGTCGAGCCAGCCGTAGAACATGTTGATGATGTCGCAGAGCCATTCCGGGTCGAAGCCTGCAAACTCGCACAGCGTCAGCAGCACGATGGCGCCGAGAAGCGGCGGCAGCAGTAGGGCGGCCGCGATGTTGGCGAAGATGAAGTAGAGCGGCATCGTGTGGAAATAGATGGCGGCAATCAGTCCGGTGCCGAGGATGGCGGAAACAGAGAGTGAGATGTAGGATGTGAGATAATATAGTATTGTGTGTCGACGGCTTACGGGGTTCAGGCGGTCGGCAAACAGGATTATGGTCAGCACGGCCGCAAACGAAAGCTGGAAGCCGATGGTGTAGAGTGCCGCGGGGTCGAAAAGGAGTATCAGCAGGGCGGCGGCGCAGAGCGAGTTGAGCGGCAGCGTGCGCCGTTGCAACAGGTTTCCCGTCAGATAGATGGTGGTCATGATCACGGCGCGGGTGACAGATGGCCCGAATCCGGTTACAGCGGCGTAGAGCCATAGCAGCAGGATGACGGCGATGGTGACGCTCCGGCGGTATCCGGCCATTCTCACGGGCCACAGTGCCAGCGAGATAAGCATGGCTATCAGGCCTACGTGCAGCCCGCTGAGAGCTAAGATGTGCGACAGCCCGGAGGCCGAGAAGTGCTCGCGGGCCGACGGGTCGAGGTCGCCGGCGTCGCCGGTGAGTATGGTGTTGGCAAACTCTTTGGCCTGCGTGCTCAGCCGCGAGCCGTAGATCCTGTCGGTGAGCGTGGCGCGGAATCGTGTCAGCGAGGCCATGATCCCCGGCGTGGGCCTGAGGTCGAGCAGGTCGTCGCCGGCCACGAAGGCGCGGTGGCGTATGCGTTTTTGCAGCAGAAAGATTGCGGGATCAATCTCGTCGGGCAGATCGGTCATCACTCTTACCGGCTCGATGTCGCATCGGAATGTTATGTCATAACCGGGCTGCAGCCGCTGGGCAAACGACGGTACGATTATCTGCACTTTCACCGGCCGGCAGTCGACGAGCGTGGCGCTGTCGGCACCGGCCTGCAGCAGCCCTACGGTGGCTGATTGCGACGATTCGTGCTCGCGCGCCTCCAGTATGCGTGCCCGGTAGACGGCCGCATTCCCCGCCGATGCAATGTCCTCATCCTGAGGCGAGAGCACGAGAATGTCGACGGTTCCGAGCGCCATGGCGGCGATCCATGCGGCATAGAGATAGCGGCGGGTGAGGGCTACAGCGGCCGCGGCCACGGCGCATAGTGTGGCACACCACAGGCTGGCGGTAAGGTCGCCGAGCATAATGCCTGCGGCAAACGCCGCGCACAGCGGCAGCAGCGGCATGGCGCCGAACGGGATGTGTGGCCGCTGCTCCATGGCTATTCTTTATCCGGCGAGTTCCATATGTGCCACGCGTCGATGGCCTGATTGTGGAGCATGCCGATACCGCCGGCCACGGTGGCGCCCTGTGCGGCACATTTTTTCAGAAACAGGGTCATCGGCGGGTTGTAGACGGCGTCGTAGCACAGATGCTCCGGCGTGACGGCCGTGTAGTCGATGGGCGGACAGCTGTCGGTGTTGGGGTGCATGCCCAGCGGCGTGGCGTTGACTATGACGGGCGACCGGCGGATCATATCGGCCGTGAGACCGGAGTAGGTGAGGGCGCCTCGGCGGCCGGTGCGCGACACGGTCACCGGCTTCAGCCCCAGGGATTTCAGCCCGGCCACTATGGCTTTCGAGGCGCCTCCGGTGCCGAGCACGAGTGCCTGCGCTCCCGCAAGACGGGGCGACATCAGCCGGCTGATGTCGGCGGCAAATCCGGTCACATCGGTGTTGTAGCCGTAGAGCTCGGCCGTGCCGTCGGGCTTGCGCTTGACTTTCACTACGTTGACGGCTCCGATCTCGGCGGCGTGCGGATCGATGCCGGTGAGCAGCGGCATCACGTTCTCTTTGTGCGGGATGGTGACGTTGAAGCCGCAAAGCTCGGGATGCGCGGCTATGATACCGGGCAGGGCGTCGATGTCGGCGATTTCAAAGTTGACATATTCGGCATCGATATTCTCGGCGGCGAATTTCTCGTTGAAGAAACGTCGTGAAAATGAATGCCCGAGCGGGTAGCCTACGAGTCCGTAGAGGCGGTGGGTGGTCGGTTGCTTGCTGTCCATGGCGGAGGTTTTATGCGCAAAGTTAAGGATTTATTCATTAATAATGGCTAAATTTGCGGTTATGAATGAGCTTGAATCTCTCTATGAATTGCTGACGGGCAGTGCGCCCAGCTCGGTGGTGCCGCTGGCCGGCGAAGGGTCGGCGCGGCGTTATTGGCGGCTGACGGGCGTGCGCGATGTCGTGGGCACTGTCGGCACGTCGCGCCGCGAAAATGATGCTTTCGTCTATCTCTCCGGCTTTTTCCGCGCACACGGCCTTCCGGTGCCCGAGGTGCTGGCGGTGTCGGCCGACGGTATGACTTACCTCCAGCAGGATGTCGGCGACACGTCGCTCTATTCGCTCATCGCAGCCGCGGGCGGCGACTGGCCGGCGGTCGAACCGCTGCTGCATCGTGTCATGGAGCTGTTGCCGCGCTTTCAGACGTCGGCATCGGATGTGTCGTTCGACCTCTCGCGCTGCTATCCGCGCCAGGCCATGGATCGCCGCGCTGCCATGTGGGATCTCAACTATTTCAAATACTGCTTCCTGAAACCCTCGGGCGTGGAGTTCGACGAGGACCGTCTCGAGGACGATTTTCAGGCTCTCGCCGAAGCGGCCGCCGACAATCCCGACGGCCTGCTGATGCTCCGCGACTGCCAGTCGCGCAACGTGATGATCGACGGCAGTGACAACCCGTATTTTATTGATTTTCAGGGCGCGCGTTTCGGCGACGGCCTCTACGACGTGGCCTCGTTTGTCTGGCAGGCCCGCGCCGGTTTCCCGGCCGAACTGCGCGAACGGCTCGTGGACACTTACCGCTCGGCTCTCGCACGTGAGCTGGGCTATGAGCCCGCCGGTTTCAGCCGCCGCCTCGAGGTGATGGTGCTCTTCCGCATCCTCCAGACGCTCGGCGCCTACGGCTTCCGCGGCTTCGTAGAGCATAAGGCGCAGTTCCTTACCACCATACCGCAGGCTATCGCCAATCTCCGCGAGTCGCTCGAACGCCTGCCCGACGGCTTCGTGCCCTATCTTGCCGAAGTGCTTCGCACGATGACTTCTCTGCCTCGCTTCGCTGCCCGTGGCGATGCCGACGGCCTCACGGTCACGGTGATGAGCTTTTCTTATAAGAAGGGGATGCCGGAGGATGCGAGCGGCAACGGCGGCGGATTCGTTTTCGACTGCCGCGGCATGCACAATCCGGGCCGCTACGAGCAGTATAAACCGCTCACCGGCCGCGACCGCCCCGTGATCGAGTTCCTTGAGCAACGGGGTGAGATACAGCCTTTTCTCGAACATTGCTACGCGCTCGTCGACCCCTCGGTGGAGTGCTACATGCGCCGCGGATTCACCGATCTGATGGTGTGCTTCGGCTGTACCGGCGGCCGTCATCGGTCGGTCTACGGTGCCGAGCACATGGCGCGACATCTCTCGGAGCGCTATGGCGTGCGAGTCAGGCTCGTGCATCGCGAGCAGGGGATAGAAGAAGTGTTTCAACCTGTCAGCAGCATCCGCCCATGAAAGCCATGATATTTGCCGCAGGTCTGGGCACGCGTCTGCGTCCGCTCACCGACACTCTCCCCAAGGCGCTGATGGATGTGGGCGGCAAGCCGGCGTTGCAGCGTGTCATTGAGCGTCTTAAGGCTGCCGGCATCACGGAAATGGTGGTGAATGTGCATCATTTCCCTGACAAGATCATCAGTTTTCTGCGCGACAACGGCAATTTCGGCGTCGATATACGCGTGAGCGACGAGCGCGACCTCTTGCTCGACACCGGCGGCGGCCTGCTGAAGGCGATGCCGCTGCTCGGCGCCGACGAGCCGGTGCTGCTTCACAATGCCGACATAGTGAGCGATTTCCCCATCTCGGCTATGATCTCGTCCCACGAAGCCACGGGCGCCGACGCAACATTGCTTGTGGCCGACCGGTCGTCGTCGCGCCGCCTGCTTTTCGATGCTTCCGGACGGATGCAGGGCTGGAAAAATATGACCACGGACGAAGTGCGCCCCGCCGGATGTGACGTCACCGGCCTTGTGCCGCTCGCCTTTGGCGGCGTCCACATCGTGAGTCCGACGCTCTTCCCGCTGCTCTACGATTACGGGAGCCGCAGCGGGGAGGTGTTTTCGATCACTCCGTTCTACGTCGATGCCTGCCGCACGTCTGATTTACAGGTTTTTATGCCGTCGGCGCACTATCGCTGGTTCGACATCGGCCGGCCCGAATCGCTGCGCGCCGCCTCCGCTACGTTTGCGGGCGAATAGCCTCGTTCGCTTTTGCAATATTTAACCAATTTGTCGTCGGTTTATGCTTTTGGCGATGCCAAATGGGTTAAATGTTGTTAAATTTGGCCAAATTGAATAATTATTGATTCGATTTTATGAAAGTGTCTTGAAAATGTTACAATAATTAAACTTTTTTCTTTTGCATAATGTGTAACTTTGCATCGTCTTAAACCACTTAATTACATTCTTATGAGGAAACTTTTACTTCTATTAACTACATTACTCTCTTTCTCTTCTGCCTTCGCGCAGGATCCGGTGGTGTCTATTACCACGACGAAAGAAAATCAAAGTACTGTAAACAAAACAAACCAGTACACTACCAGTGTGTCAGCGGCTCTTGTTAATTCTTCTGACAATACTCAAACCTGGTCAACCTATGGATTCAGTTCCAATAATAATGGATGGAAGAACATTCGTTGTGGTAACAAAAATGCTGCAGCGGCAGGTTATACCGCAACAGTAACAACGGATTTTGCAATTAGCGCAGCGGTAAATAAAGTAACCATCACTCTCGCTCGTTTCCAGACCGGTGTGACCGACAAAATCACATCTATAAAGCTACTCATGGCTGATGATGCTTCTATGACAAATCCTACAGAAGTAGGTTCGGTTACTGATTTTACAGATTTCCTTGCTCTTACAAAGACAAGTTCATCAGCAACACCGACCAGCACTTGTACATACGATTTTACTGTATCTGATCCTGTTGCCGGAAAATATTATCAGTTGGCATTTGAAATGCCTAAAACCACAAACAACGGTGTAGTCGGACTCCTTCAGATTGACTACTATGGTGTATTAGATGCCGATGCTGTTGCGGCTCCTATAATCACGCTTGGCGAAAACAATTTGGTTAGCTTGAGCCAGGAAGATGGAGCTAACATTTATTATACCACTGACGGTGTTACTGAACCGACTGTGTCGTCGACAAAATATGATGCTCCGTTCGCTATTTCAGCTATAACAACCGTAAAAGCTGTCGCTGAATCCGGTGGCAAAATGAGTTCTGTTACAACAAAGACTCTTAAGCCCAATTTGGTAGTGAATATTGCAGAGTTTATTGCAGTAGCTAACACTGAGGCAACAAAGATCAACACTCCGCTTACAGCCATTTATCAGTGTGGCCGCAACCTCTATCTCACTGATGGCACAGACTATATCCTTTCCTACAACTCAGGAAATGTCCAGGCTGTTACCGATCTCGCTGCGCAGAATGGCGATCAGATCCGTTTCATGACCGGTTCATACAAGCTTCAGGCCGGACTACCCGAAATAATTCCCTCGGCTGTCGGTGAGAAATCTGCCGGCACAGCTGTCGAACCGCAAGAACTCGCTATCGAGGAACTCAGCAACGATATCCTCAACACCTACGTGAAAATCACCGGTGTGAACATCGTGGCTGCTGCTGATGCAAACAACTACACTGCCACCGACGAAACAGGCAGCATCACGATCTACAACACATTCAGCAATGCTACCTATTATCCCAACGCTATCACTCTTCCCGACGGAACTACCGGTAACACCGTTCCCGAAGGCGAAGGTTTCACCGTATATGGTTTCGTAAGCTGCTACAACTCTACATTGCAGATCACTCCTATCCGTTTCGAAGGCGGCACAGTGATGGAAACCGTCGCAACTCCCGTATTCAATCCTGTATCAGGAACAGCTCTCAATGCCGGTGATGAAATCACTATCACTTGCGCAACTGAAGGCGCCACTATCTACATTGCTTTTGATAACGAAACACCCACCACGTCTTCGCAGGTTTACGACGGCGCTCTCGTCTTCTCTGAAAATGTCAAGATCAACGCTATTGCCGTAAAAGAAGGCATGCTTGACTCCGATGTCGCTACCGCAAGCTATACTCTTAAAGTGGCCGGTGAGGAAACCGCAATGTTTGATTTCACCACGACCGGCAATGCCGCATCGCTCACCGAAAGCTCTGTTAGCGCCACGGCCGATGATAAGGTTACAACTAATGTGCTCACCGATGCCGTGTTTACAAACGGTCCTGTAGCGCTTACTGTCAATAAGGGTTCTGAGGGAACCAATGATCCGAGATGGTGGAGTGAAAAAAGCGACAACAATATCCGTGCTTACAAAAACAATGAGATTTCCGTATTCCTCATTGAAGATGGCTACCGCATCGAATCCGTTACTTTCTCACAGATTACTGGCAGCGCAAGCTGGGCTACAAGCTGGGCCATCACTCCTGCCGATGGCACATTGAATGGTAAAGTATGGACAGCCGCTGCTAATTCGCTCGTCAACAGTGTTGAATTCGTTCCCGCCGCAGCATCACGTATCGCCAAGATCGAAGTGAAATATGTGGCTGACGAAAACGGCGTTCAGGGTATCGAGGATATCGTCAACGACAATGCCAACGCCCCCGTTGAATACTACAACCTCCAGGGCATCCGCGTCAACGGCGACAACCTCACCCCCGGCATCTACATCCGCCGTCAGGGCACCGAAGTCACCAAAGTTTACGTAAGATAATCCAACCCCACTCCCATATAAAAGGAGCGCCCCGGCGCTCCTTTTTTTTACCCTATCTTTATGCTCGAAAAATTACAACTCCCCATCATGCGCCTCAGCAACAGCGTTGATGATTATCTGAAGAAGTATGGCGGCTATCTAGTGAATGACAACGTCAAAAACGGAATGGATATCGAAGTAAAATACACACATCAATTTGGGAATGATCGCTCAGGTGATGTTGCCGAGTTGGCCGATACACATTCTGACGTGCCCACTGATACCAATCCGCATGTCGAACTTTCGGCCGCTTTCTGTCAGATCCTCTGGCTGATGCTCTATTATGCGTTAAATCATATTGATAAAGAGATCATTGCCAAACAATGTGAAATTAAGAATCCGGATAAAAAACACCAACTCCGCCAAATCATTTCTTCGGGCGAACTGTCGGCGATGCCCGGCATAAATAAAGAAGAAAAAGCGATGCTCAACTATATGCGCAATGTGCTTAACAGTGATGATGGCCATATACTCTCTACGGTGGAGAATTTCCTGCCACGGCTTAAAAACGGGCATCTTTCTTATCGTGAGATGCTGGAGTTGCATTGCGAGTTCCCGATGAATGACGTTTATGACCTCATGGTCAACGGTGCCTATTCATTCGGAGTGGTCTTTATACTTTTTCATGAACATGGACACTACAGCAATGAAAACAGTTTGAGCAAAGCCGAAATCCGGAATAACGCGATGGTTCTCGAATATAGCGCTGATATCGTAGCCATGCTTAATGCCATAGAGTCAACAGATGAGCATAGCCGTGAATTGAAAAGTTTTTGCATCGGCGCTATCGGTGCCATACTCTGTTCGCGCTGGATAGGCAGCGATATCCCCGACGACGGCATACACCCCGATGAATTTGATCGGCTGGATAAGATAGTCGGTGAAGTGGAGCGCTCGGGCAAACTCAATGATGAGGAAATGGCGAAGCTGCATCATGTCCTCGAGCAGTGGAAATTGCTTTTCGCCTCGCTGTAACCCCATCATTTTCAAACTGCCGACCGCGTTGTGCGGTGCCGGCTGAAGGGTTATTCTTCGGTCGGCTCTAAGTCCTCGTCGGTCGACGAGGCTTCGCGCAGACGTTTGGATGCCTTCACGCCTAATTTCCGGAGATTTTCGGCACGTGTGATGAGGTTGCCGCGTCCGTCACGTAGTTTGTTCATGGCGCCGTCGTAGGCTGTGCGGGCTGCCGTCAGACCCTTCTCGATGCGTTCCATGTCGGTGACGAAGCCTACGAATTTATCATACATCTGACCTGATTTTTCGGCTATATCGATGGCGTTGCGCGTCTGGCGGTCGTGGCTCCACAGCTGGCTGATGAGGCGCAACGACCCTACGAGCTGCGTCGGCGACACGATGAGCACTCGCTTGTCGTAGGCTTTCTGCCACAGCGTCGGATCCAGCGTCATGGCTGCCGAATAAGCCCCCTCGTTGGGGATGAACATCATCACGAAATCGAGCCGCTCACGACCCACATAGTCCTGATAGCTCTTGTCGCTCAGCTCGTTGATATGTTTCACCACCGACGCCAGATGCAGCTTGCCCTGCGCTTCCTGCTGCTCGGGATCCTCGGCGTTGACATAGTCGGTGAATGCGGTGAGCGACACTTTCGAGTCGATGACCATGGCGCGGCCGTCGGGGTAGTGCACAACCACGTCTGGACGCAGCATGCGGCCGGCCTCGTCGCGCAGCACGCTGCCGTCGGGCGCCGTCGTCTCCTGCACGGTGAACTCTTCGCCCTTGCGCAGGCCGGAGCGCTCGAGGATCGACTCGAGGACAAATTCGCCCCAGTCGCCCTGCTTCTTGGAGTTGCCGCGAAGGGCGGTGGCCAGCTCGCGCGCCTCGCGCCCGATACTGTTGTTGGCCTCGATGAGGTCTTTGATCTTCTCCTGCAGCGAGAAGCGCTCGCGGGCTTCGGTGTTGTAGCATTTGGTCACATCTTCGCGGAAGCGGTCGATGTCGTCCTTCAGCGGCTTCAGTATCTCGCCCATGCGCTGCTCGTTCTGCTCGCGCAGGGCAGTGGAGTGCTGCCGCATGATGTCGTTGGCCAGCACCTTGAAGCTGTCCTCGTTTTGCCGCAGCATCTCTTTCTGCTGCTGCTCGGCCGTCTTTCTGGCCTCCTCGGTCTGCGCCTTGAACTCGTCGAAGCGCTGCCTGAGATTGTCGGCTTCGGCACGGCATTTCACGAGCTCATCGTGCTCCGAGGCCAGCTGCTGCTCGGCGTCGCGGGTGGCGGCGGCCGCTTTTTCGGCGGCGGCTTCAGCGTCGGCGAGGCGCCGGATGAGGGCACTGTTGCGTTCTTCGGCAACGGCACGGGCCGAATCGGCCGTCGCGCGGGCGCTTTCCGATGCCGAGGCTTTGCGCATCATGGTAAGCACGGCGATAATGAGAAGGCAGCACAGGGCTGCAAGAATGATCAGGGCAGATGTCATGGCGTAGGTTGATTGTTGATTGGAGGATTCAATAATTATATGTGTAAAGGTAGTGAAAAAAAAAGCAATTGTCAACTTTTATGATTAACTTTGCACGGATAAGTGTGACTATAAGCAATATGATAAATACTTTCGATGTCATTAAAAAAGCGCGTAATGATGCAAACTATTGATATTGATGGCGTAGAATTGCATTATGAGGTGTCGGGCTCCGGCTACCCCATGATACTCATGCACGGCTGGGGCTGCAATCACACTACGGTAGCGTCGATAGCCGCCGTGGCCGCACGCAGTCACACCGTCTACAGTGTCGATTTCCCCGGCTTCGGCAGCTCGCCTGAGCCTCCCGAAGTGTGGGGCGTGGAGCAATACACTCGTCTGATCGAGGAAATGGCCCGGCGCCTCGGCCTCAAAGCGCCAGTGCTTGCCGGACACTCCTTCGGAGGCCGCGTGGGCATACTCTTCGCCTCGCGCAACGAGGTGTCGAAGCTCATCCTCATCGACGCCGCCGGCGTGAAGCCGCGCCGCAGCCTGAAATATTATTTCAAGGTCTACAGCTTCAAAGCCATGAAGCATCTGACGCGCCTGCTGCTCGGCCGCAAGCGTGCCGAAGCGCGCATCGAAGCCGCCCGCGCCCGCCGCGGCTCGTCGGACTACGCCTCCTCGACGCCCCGCATGCGGGCCATTCTCAGCCGATGTGTCAACGAAGATCTGCGCTTCGTGATGCCATCGATCAAAGCGCCTACACTCCTCATCTGGGGCGAGAACGACACCGCCACGCCGATGCGCGATGCCCGCATCATCGAGCGCCTCGTCCCCGGCGCCGGTCTCGTCAGCTTCCCCGGCTGCGGCCACTACAGTTTCCTCGACAATCCGGTGCAGTTTGCCGCTGTGCTCAACAGTTTCCTCCAGTCTTGATAATTCTTAAACACGACAATGTCAACAGCTCTGATTATAATATGTGTGATAGCCGCCGCAGCGGCAGCGGCCAATATGGTGGCCGAATATATCCGCGTCATCATGATGATGCAGCAGAACTCCTACCGCCCCGACCGCTACATGCGCTGGCTCCGTTCATCGGGCGACTCCACGTCCTATCCCCGCATCGTGGGCATGCTGGTGTTCTTCGGCTCGCTGGCCACTTTCACGGCTCCCGTCTGGGGATTCATCCTCATGGCCCTCTTCGGCGCGGGCTCGGCTCTGACGCTTTTCAACAGGAAATATAAGAAACCGATAGTGTGGACGCCGCGCGTGCGCCGTATCTTCTCCGTGATGTTGGTGCTGTCGGTGATCATCGTAGCCGGCGCCTCCGTGTGGGGCTTCCTTGGCGGCAACGGCGCCGAATCGGCATTCCTTTATGGAACCGTGGCGCTGACCGGCCTCTACTGCGCATCGCACATGGTGGTGCTCGCCGCCGTGCACCTGCTCTCGCCCGTCGAACGCCGCATCAACCGCCATTATTACGACGAGGCCGCTTCAATCCTCGCTTCGATGCCCGGCCTGAAGGTGGTGGGCATCACCGGCAGCTATGGCAAGACGAGCACCAAACACTATCTCCACCGCATCCTCTCGGAGCATTTCGAGACGCTGATGACCCCCGGCAGCTACAACACCACGCTCGGCGTCATCCGCACGGTGCGCGAGATGATGAAACCCTACACCGAAGTGTTCATCTGCGAGATGGGCGCCAAGCAACGCGGCGACATCAAAGAGATTTGCGACCTCGTGCACCCCGACATGGGCATCGTCACGGCCGTCGGCCCGCAGCACCTCGAATCGTTCAAGACCATCGACAATGTGCAGGCCACAAAGTTTGAGCTCGTCGACGCCCTCCCTGAAGACGGCCTCGCCGTAGTCAACAACGATTTCGCTCCCATAGCCTTGCGCAAGGTCGACAACGTCGAATGTCTCCGCTATGCCGTCAAGGATGCCGATGCCGATTACCACGCCTCCGACATAGCCTACGGCCGCAACGGCACCGACTTCACCATCATAGGCCCCGGCACTGAGATGCGCCTGCACACCCGCCTGGTGGGCGAATGCAACGTGTCAAACCTCCTCGCCGCCGTCATCATAGCCATCCGCCTGGGCGTGCCCGCCGACCGTATACGCCGCGCCGTGGAGCGCATCGAGCCTGTCGAGCACCGTCTGAGCATGAAGCGCACGGCCGGTGGAATAACCATTATCGACGACGCCTTCAACTCCAACCCTTCCGGCTCGGCAATGGCTCTCGACGTGCTCCGCGCCATGGACAGCGGACGCCGCATCATCATCACCCCCGGCATGATCGAGCTGGGCGACCGCCAGTATGAGCTCAACCGCGACTTCGGCGCCGGTATCGCCCGCTCGGCCGACATTGCCATCGTGGTCGGCGAATACAACCGCGAGGCGATAGTGGAGGGGATAGGCAGCGTCGGCAATTCCGGCATCGAGGTGATCGAAGCTCCCACCTTCGCCGACGCCCAGCGCCGTCTCGCCGCCATAGTCCGCGCCGGCGACACCGTGCTCTACGAAAACGATCTCCCCGACACATTCAAATGATATATATCCTCTAAAAAATACATTCAACGAAAATGAAAACAAATATCGGAGTGTTTTTCGGCGGTTGCTCCACCGAACATGAAATATCGGTGATCTCGGCCTCGCAGGCCATGAGTGCCATTGACCGCTCGGTCTACGATGTGACGCCCGTCTACATCACCAAACAGGGTCAGTGGTACACCGGCGATGCCCTCTTCGACGTGGCCAACTACCGCGATATCCCAGCGCTGCTCTCGAAATGCCGCAAGGTGTATATGCGCCCTGAAAAAGGCGATTTCAACATCTACGAATGCCGCCACCGCATGTTCGGCTCGGAAGTGGT
>OHHH01000470.1_pt1 | contig 14861 bp, 14 predicted proteins | sample 1567951 | NCBI WGS metagenome assembly OHHH01 (sample SAMEA3879550, study PRJEB24766) | human gut metagenome | biome: human-associated habitat; feature: feces | place: USA | collected 1985/1987 | reverse complement strand
AAAAACAGGTAAAGTATACATTTCTTTGGACAATGTTTCTTTAAATCCGGATATACGTGTCAATAGTAAATATTTGAATTGGCATTATACAAACGGAGTAACGAATATGGCTTTGATGGAGTTGGGTGATAAAATACAGAACCGGAAATATGAGGATTATGTGCTGAAGAATATGAAGTTTATTTTTGACAAAACTAATCAGTCTTATTTTCATCGTTTGTATGATAAGACTTTCCGTGAAGGAGGATGGAGGGCGGTTCCCCGTCTTACTTGGCATATGATTTATAGAAACAAGCGCTTGGATGACAACGGTCCTATGGGGGCTAGTTTGATAACTTTGAACCAGCGTCATCCAGATGATGCTTTTCAAAAATATATTGAAACAACCAATCATCATATTATGGTTTCAGAACCTCGTTTGGCCGATGGAACTATAGCCCGTTTATGGCCTCATGAAAATACAATTTGGGCAGATGATGCGTTTATGGCGGTGTCTTTTATTTCCCGAATGGGAGAGGTTACTGGTGAAAAGAAGTATTTTGATGATGCGGCCAATCAGATATTGAATTATACACGATATTTGTGGTGTCCTGAAAAACAGATTTATTATCATTGCTATCATACGGATAATAAGGAACATGGAGTGGCGCATTGGTCCCGGGCCAATGGATGGATTTTTATGGCGACAGCCGATCTGTTGGCAAGAATGCCGGAAAATCATCCTATGCGTGAGGATGTGATAAAGAATTTCCAGATGCAGGCTAGTGGGGTAGCGCGGTATCAAGGGAAAAACGGTTTGTGGCATCAGTTGTTGGATAAAGAAGATTCTTATGAAGAAATTACCGGTAGTTCTATGTTTGTATTTGGCATAGCTAAAGGTGTGAAGGAAGGATGGTTGCATCCGGATTTCATTTATGTAGCATGGCAGGGATTCAAAGGAATGTTGTCAAAAATTTCAGAGAATGGTGATGTGACGGCTATTTGTGTCGGTACAGGTATTATGCCTTCCACCGTATTTTATTATAATCGTCCCACTCAGGAAAATGATCCGATGGGTGAAGGGCCTGTGTTACGCGCTTTGGTGGAAATGATTGATGCGCCTAAATACACGGAGATTAGTGCGAATGATCAGTATGATAAGATAAAATAAGAAAGAGATTAATTTACCCGTTGGCAAGCTGAGTTTAAGTTGTCAACGGGTATATGTTAGAATGTTAAATCAAAACGCCCTTCTGTCACTCTTCTTCCTTCAAAAGTTCCGCTGATTATTCTGTTGTTCAAATCAAAGCGGGTAATATTGACAATGCCGTCTTCCAGTCTTTCTTCTTGTTTATTACCATCTTTGAATACGGCGTCGGTATAGATAGTCTGGTCATTATCCATCTTTTCAATATCACTGTAAACGGTGATATTTTTTTCTTTCGGGTCAATGATATTGAAAGAAATACATGGACTGTTGCTTTTTCATCTTCATTATAAGCAGGATAGTAGGATGCTTTATGGTCCGGTCCATAGCGTTGTCCTGTATATACCCAGCCGTCTATCAGACAGCCAAAGGTATTGGCGCCTGTCTGAGTGGCAGGTGGCATGAGAGTAGGATCTGCTGAAAAGTCTTCTCCATCGCAGGCACAGCATAACGCGACAGTTAATACTATTGTACTAAGATATTTAATCATGGTCTGAATTTTTTAAAAGTGATAGTTAATACCTGCCGAGAAAGATAATTGAGAAATGTCATCCGAACCGTTCATCGGATAATGTGGTTGTACCATCCATTCTTTATGATGGTAGCGGACGGAATATTCACCGGAATACGCCAGGATATAGCTTATCCTTGCACTGATCCCCCAATGGGTGAAAAGGTGGTATTCTCCGCCTACTCCAAAGTTTGCCGCCCATTTGTTCATGGATACTTTTCGTGGTTTATCATATACCATACTGTCGTCTTTATATAACTGGTATCCGGTTCCGGTAGTAAAATACCAATCGAATTGTTGTTTCAGCCAATGCAGGGAGAACTGTGGAGCAAAATAGTGTGTTTGAATCTTGTCTGTGGTATTTGTCGTGTTGCCTGTATACCGGCTGCCTTGATAAAGTATTCCGAATCCGGCTCTAATGGCAGGCTTGTTTCCTACCAGGTAAGTATAACTTCCTGACCAACCTATGCCGTTGCGCAAATTCGAGGAATATCCTGCTATTCCTATCAGCTTTCCGGTGTAGAGGGTAGGACCTGTCTGAAAGGATAGAACGGATCGTTTGTCAGTGCCGGATTGTGCATATAGCGATGTTGGACACAGCAGCGTGGCTACTATAATAAAATATAGTTTGTTTTTCATGGTCATTGTGTTTATCTAGGTGGGTACAAAAATAATAAATCATTGGAAATAACAGCATTAATAGTTTTCTTATTTTAAGTAATCCGTGAAAAATGTGATAGATTAACACTTTCCTGCCATCTTTATTCCATTCATTCTGTTTTCTTATGAAGATTATTCACTTTAAAACCTTATAGTTTATGAAACCAGTAGAATCAGACCGGTTGGATGCCGAAGAGCGTAGAGAACTGAGCAGTTCTGATTTCGGAATTCCTGAAGAGCGTGCTTTCCCGATGCCCGATGCGGCACATGTGCGGGCGGCGGAAGCCTATTTCCGTTATGCTAGTGATGATCAGAAGCCTGAGTTGGCGAGGAATATACTGGAAAAAGCGGCTGAATACGGAGTGCGTGTAGAGAGTCCTGTGGTGCTGTCTTGGGCCGGGAAATAGTTGTTGTATAATGATTTGACCTTTTGTGTTGCTGAATATTGTGTAAATGTAGGTGCCGAATCGTGAAGGAAAGTTATTATTTAAATATTTTCCTAAGGAAATTTGTTATATAGGAAAGTATGGAATATATTTGGAAAAAGTTTCCTGAGGAAATAATTAAAGGAGATAACATAACAGAGTCCGGTTTTAATTATGAAGAAGAGTATGAAAAAAGAGTTTATAAAAAGGTATGGATGGACATTGCTTGGTATTGTGGCAGGAATGGTAGGAGGATATTTGTATTGGCGGTATGTAGGTTGCACCACTGGGACTTGCCCTATCACTTCTTCTCCTGTCAACAGTTCCATTTGGGGGGCGGCAATGGGGGGATTGTTGCTCAGTTCATTTATGCCGGAGCATAGAAAGATAAAGAAGGAGGAATAAGTATGAATAAAACGATTTTATTTTTTTTAGCCCTTGTGCTGGCTGCCACAACAGCTTGCGGCAGAGGAAGCAGTAATAATAACCCTGTAAAAGAAGAAACTATGGCAACAGAAGGAAATGGAAAGGTCATACATTTGACTAAAGCTGAATTTTTGGCGAAAGTATATAATTTCGAGAAAAACCCGGAAGAGTGGAAATATGAAGGTGACAAACCGGCTATTGTGGATTTCTATGCTGATTGGTGTGGTCCTTGCAAAATGGTAGCTCCTATTTTGGACGAATTGGCAAAAGAATACGATGGCCAGATTGTGATTTATAAAGTGGACACGGAGAAAGAACAGGAACTGGCAGGCGGAGTATTCCGTCCATTCTGTTCATCCCCATGGAAGGAAAGCCGGAGATGGCACAGGGGGCTATGCCCAAAGCGTCATTTAAAAAGGCTATTGATGAGTTTTTATTGAAAAAATAAGTACTTTTGTGCAATAGCATCAAGAAGAAAGAGCAATATGGAAACTTTATGTAAAATAAGAGATCTCTATCGCGCTATTGCAGAATTTGAAACACGGTTTGAAAAGGCGCACCACCTTTGTCTGAACGAAGGAATGTTGCTGTGCTGTCTCTCCAGAAAGAAACGCCTGTCCTCGGGAGAGATAGCAGAGCAATTGGGGCTTTCTAATTCGAATACTTCTAAGGTTATCAGATCTGTAGAGGATAAAGGCTATATAGAGCGTAATTTGGGAGATTGTGACAAACGCCAGATGTATTTCTCGCTTACGGCGGAAGGAAAGAAAATACTGAAGGAGATGGAATGCTGTAATATTGAGATTCCTGAGTTACTGAGGTCTGTATTATAATAGTAAGAAAGATACCGCTGTAGATGAAGTCTGTTTTTATTTTTATATCATTGCTGATAATGCTCTGTCCCGCTTTCTCGCAAAGCAGGATGGAGCATTATCTTGATTCTTTGGGATTGGTGAATGTAGGCCGGATGGACCCGACATTGAAAATAGATTTGATGTATACCCGTGCCGACAATTTTACCGGGAAAGTCCTTTATGAGGATTTGCAGGAGGCCTATCTTCATCCCGAGGCTGCCAAAGCCTTGTTGCAAGCGCAAAAGCGGTTGAAAGAGTTGTATCCCGGTTATTCTCTGATTATTTATGATGCCGCCCGTCCCATGTCCGTGCAGCAGAAAATGTGGAATGTGGTAAAAGGTACTTCCCAAAATATATATGTATCCAATCCGGCCCGGGGAGGAGGGTTGCATAATTATGGTTTGGCGGTGGATGTGAGTATTGCAGATGAAAAAGGAAATCCTTTGCCTATGGGGACCAAGGTGGATCATTTGGGCAAGGAAGCACACATAGATACCGAGGCGGCAATGGTACAGCAGGGAATCATTACAGCGCAGGAACGGAAAAACCGTTTGCTGCTGCGCCGGGTCATGACGGATGCGGGTTATAAACCTTTGCGCAGTGAGTGGTGGCATTTCAACTTCCGCAGTCGTGAAGAGGCAAAACGGAACTATAAAGTAATTAGATAAAGGATGGAAATATCAACAAAAACACTCCATTTCATCGAAGAACACAGAGAGGACGATACGCGTACACTTGCTTTGCAAAGTAAGAAATATCCCGATGTAGACATGGCGGCAGCTGTCACACAAATTGCCGGACGGCAGGTGGCGGCCCGCAAGATACCTTCATGGTATCCGGTTTCTGCATTATGGTATCCCCCTCATTTGTCTATGGAGCAATGTTCTTCCGAAGCAACTGCTTTGTATAAGGCCTCTTTGTTGGAAGGCGATACTTTTGCCGATTTAACCGGAGGTTTCGGTATTGATTGCAGCTTTATCTCCCGGAATTTCAAGCAGGCTGATTATGTGGAAAGGCAGTCAGGACTTTGTGAGCTGGCTTTGCATAATTTCCCTTTGTTGGGGTTGGGGCACATTCGGATACACAACCGGGACGGGGTATCCTATTTGCAGGAAATGCTTCCGGTAGATTGCTTGTTTTTAGACCCTGCCAGAAGAGACGGACACGGTGGAAAGACGGTTGCCATCTCTGATTGCGAGCCGGATGTTACTGTTTTGGAGCCTTTGCTGGTTGATAAGGCAAAGAAAGTGATGGTGAAATTATCGCCTATGCTGGATCTGTCATTGGCATTGAACGAGTTGAAAACAGTTCGTGCGGTACACATTGTCGCTGTGAATAACGAGTGCAAGGAGTTATTGCTGATACTGCAAAAAGAGTCCGTTTCATCGGAGGTAAGCATCCATTGCGAACATATTGTAGGCAACGGGGAGAGCCGGCATTACACCTTTACCTTGAAGCGGGAAAAAACATCGCCCTGTCTTTTGGCCGATGAAGTCGGAACTTATTTGTATGAACCGAATGCCGCTATATTGAAAGCCGGTGCTTTTCGTTCTCTCACACAAACCTATCCTGTGGCGAAACTTCACCTCAACAGCCATTTATATACCTCTGTTTCTTTGGTTCCGGATTTTCCGGGACGTCGTTTCCGGGTTGAGGCCGTATCGGGTTTTGGAAAAAAGGAATTGAAAGCGTTCTTGATGGATATGGACAAGGCGAATATTACGATCCGCAACTTTCCATTATCGGTTGCGGAACTTCGCAAACGTTTGAAACTGAAAGAGGGAGGAGATGATTATATCTTTGCCACTACCTTGTCCGGCGGGCAGAAAGTCTTGATTAGAGGGAAGAAGTGTTAGTTTATAATCAGTTTGTAACCTATTCCCCTTACATTCACAATCCGTATGCTTTGGTCTTTGGACAGTTTATGGCGTAATTTCGTAATAAATACATGCAGGCTGCGTGAATTGAAGAAGCTGTCATCTCCCCATAGCTCCAACAAGATGCTTTGGCTGTTCACCACTTCATTCCGGTTCTCACACAGGCGTTTTAGGATTTCCGATTCCCGGTGGGAGAGTTCTTGTATGTTCCCTGCAAAATCCAGTTGTTGGGTGACGGAGTTGAACTGATATCCTCCGATGGTGTAGGTATTGGTTATTTCTTTTTCCACAAAAGCTTTGTGCATCAAGGCTTTGAGGCGTACAATAAGCTCCTGCATACCGAATGGTTTTTTCAGATAGTCATTAGCTCCCAGTTCAAATCCTTTTACTACATCATTGATGGCAGACCGGGCGGTGAGGAATAATACCGGGGTTGCTTTATCCGATTGGCGGATGCGGCGTACCATTTCAAAGCCATCCATACGGGGCATCATGACATCGGCTACCAATACGTCCGGTTTCTGTTCGAAAAACTTTCTTAAGCCTTCTTCACCATCTCCGGCGGTAGTAATGATAAAATCCTGTTCTTCCAGTGTGTCCTTGATAATCATGGCAAGAGTCTGTTCATCTTCTACTAATAAAACGTGTATCTTTTCCATTTGCTTATTCGGGAATTTTAAGTGTAAAGGTACTGCCTTTTCCTGTGCTGCTTTCCACGGAAACAGTTCCTTTATGCTGTTCTATCATTGTTTTTACATAATAAAGTCCTAATCCATATCCTTTTACATTATGCAGATTACCGGTCGGAACCCGATAAAACTTATCAAACAGATGTTTTTGTCTGTCGGCAGGAATACCTATTCCTTTGTCTTGTATCTTTAGCATTACATAAGCGTTACGGTCACCGTTGTATGGATTGTTGCAGCGTATTGCAGAAATGTAAATATATGCCTTTTCATCGGAATATTTTATAGCATTGTCTATCAGATTGCTGATCATGTTATACAGGTGCAAGCGGTCTGCACGTAGGGTTATGTTTTCTTCCATAATGAGTTTGAACTCAGTCGGCTTATCAGCTTTCAATCTATGTTGGCTGATCAGATTTTCCAACATAGGCCTCAGTTCGACAGGTTCATAGTTCAGACGGAAGTTCTTCCGTTGCTCCATACTCATGGAAAGGATCTGTTCCACCAGTCCGCTGAGCTGTTTCAGCTGGGTTTGGATAATCTGAAGATAGTTCTGTCGTTTCGTCAGGTTTTCTGCTCCGTTGAAGTTCAGTAATGCATCGTTGGCGGCGTAGGCTACGGCTATCGGAGTTTTCAGTTCGTGAGTAATGTTATGCGTGAAGTCCTCTTTCATTTCTTCTACACTTTTCTGCCTTAAGATGATACGGATAAGAAACCAGAATGATACCCCCAATATAATAATGATAAAGAAAGAGGTATAAAGTATCCCCTTCATTTGTTGCAAGACGATGGTATTTGTCGGTTCCACCCATAACCGGTATGCCATTTTGTTGTACAAGTCATAATTGTAATAGTAGCTCACTGCTTCTTTGCCCGGCCTGTATTTTTGAGGTGAGCTGAGTCCTTGTACGACCGTGCTGTCTTGACGTAAATTCACTATTTCGATGCGGTGAGGCAGGTAGATGATTCCGCGCATGGCAAGTGTCCTTGTAAAAAGGCTGTCGAAAGTGTGCAGGTTGATTTCCGTGAAAAGGTCCAGCTGGCTGTGGATACCCCGTTGGAAGTATTTGGTGAGCAGTTCCAGTGTACCGTTTTTGTCGATGGTAGTAGATACCGGTTCATTGATTTCCAGACCAAATCTTTTTTGCTGTTTGAAAGGCTCGGTTTCTATAACTTTGGTAATCAAAGCACTGCTGTCCAGATTGATACTGGATTCGATATAGCCATTTATGGTTTCGTTGCTTCGTTTCACGGAGTCGCACCGTTCCATCATTTCATTGTAGTCACTCACCTGTAATGTTTCTATCAGGCAATTGTCCATATCCTTCTTCATCGAGGTGTATAATCCTGTCAACCAATATGCCTGATAGGCAAAGACGCCTATCAGCGAAAGGATAATCAATGCGGCTATGGCTTTAAACGGTATCTTCATGGTTTGGCAAAAATAGGTACAAAATAAGTATTCTCTTTCTTTTGATAACACTAAATAAGACTTCATAAGCCGGCGGTAACACATACGGCACATTTTTCACCTTTACTTTGCATGGACATTAAAAATAAAACGATGATGAGGACAGTGATTATCTTTTGTTTATGCTTGTCGGCATTTGCGGCACAAGCGCAGAATGATGTGAATTATACCTATATGGACAGCCTTTTCCAACAATTGCCGGAGGTGTTGGTCAAAGGGGAGCGTCCGGTGGTAAAGGCCGAGCGGGGAAAGCTGGTCTATGACTTACCCCGTATGGTAGAGCGGCTTCCGGTGAATAACGCCTACGAGGCGGTAAAGGAACTGCCCGGCATCGTGGAACAAGATGGCAATCTCACTTTGGGGGGGCGCAGTATTACTTTGGTAGTAAATGGAAAAGTAAGTACACTGGACAAGGACGATTTGAAGTCCGTGCTTCAGAATACCCCTGTCAGTCGTCTGGAGAAAGCGGAAATCATGTATGCTGCTCCGGCACGTTACCGCATTCGTGGAGCCATGGTGAATGTTATTCTAAAATCGAATATAGGGCAGAAGCCTTCTTGGTCCGGTGAAGTGGCGGCTATGTATGAACAGTCCCGCAGGGAAGACATTGCAGGCCGTGGAAATTTGCTCTACACTTCCCGGCGCTTTTCGGCGGATGTGATGTATTCATACGGGTTCAAACATACCACTTTCGGATTGGACAAACAGTCATGGCACACTATGGCGGGGGACGTACACGAGTTGGATTTGAAAACAGAGGCTAAAGGGTATGGCGGCCGGCATAACCTCCGCTTGGGGGCGGATTATGATTTCGGGAAGAAGAACTTGTTGAGTGTGGTTTACAATACACAATACCGCTATGGGCAGGACTGTACAAAAATGCGTGGAACAGCCCACAGTGATAAAACGGATGACGGTGACCGCCAGTTACATAATGTGGCGGCCGATTATCAATCTTCTTTCGGCCTTTCGGCAGGAATGGATTTCCTTTTTTTCTCCAATCCGTCACAGACCTTTCTGGAGAAAGATATGCAGGATGTCAGCCGGACATTGAATTATGACAGCAACCAACGTATCAACCGCTGGTTATTCTATGCCAACCAGCTTCATTCCTTGCAAGGTGGAACCGAGATAAATTATGGTGTAAAGTACACTGCCACACATGATAACAGCTACCAGTTCTATCGGGATGGTGAAACAGGAGCCTTGATTCCCGATAATTCCGAGAAACTGCTTCGAAAAGAATATACTCTGAATATGTACACCGGCGCTTCACATAGTTTTGGGAAGAAGTTCTCTGCCGAAATTTCCTTGGCCGCAGAGCTTTATCATGCCGGGGAACGCCATAGCTGGATGCTGTATCCCACTGTAAACACAACTTATACTCCGGCAGATGGCCATACCTTGCAAATGTCTTTCACCAGTAATCGTAAATATCCCGCTTACTGGCAGTTGCAACCTATTATACAGTATGTGGACAGCTATACCGAGGCTCATGGAAATCCCGATCTGAAGCCAAGTTCCAATTATTCGCTCGACTTGAATTATCTGTATAAGAATAGATATATGATAGGGGTGAATTACAATTACACACCCGATTACTTTGTGCAGCTCCCTTATCAATTGCCCGACCGTCTGGCGGAGGTGAATCAGTTTGTGAATTATGATTTTCAGAAAAGATGGACCATACAGACTATGGCTTCTTATAAAGTGAGTACATGGTGGAACGGGCGCATTTTTGCTTTCGGCCTGTTCTCTCATGACAAGAACAGCCATTTCCATGATATTGCATTCAACCGGCATAAATTCAGCGTCATTCTGAATACCACAAACACATTCATCTTATCGAAGAAACCGAATATCATAGGTACGTTGGCTGGTTTTTACCAATCACGTGCCATACAAGGGGTGTATAACTTAAGTCCTATTTGTAATGTTTCGACTTCACTTCAGTGGGCTTCTCCGGATGGAAAGACAAAGGTGATATTGAAAGGAAATGATATTCTTAATACATCGAATATGACCACCCGGCTGGCGTGGGGGCAGCAACGGAACCGGACAGAAATGAATTGGGACAATCGTAGCTTTACATTTTCATTCCTCTATAAATTCGGCGGATACAAAGAGAAGAAACGTACCGATGTCGATACCAAGCGGCTGGGACGATGATTTTTTAGTGGTTAGTAATCACTAACCACTAATCACTAGTTCGCCATTTTTGCCTTGAAAGCCAGCGCATACATACGCATCTGTTTTACCATTGCCAGCAAGCCATTGCTGCGGGTGGGCGACAGATGTTCTTTCAAACCTATCTTCTCTATAAAGTATAAATCACTGCTTAATATTTCATCCGGAGTATGTCCGCTGACTACTTTGATAAGCAGGGCAATGATACCTTTTACAATCAAGGCGTCACTTTCCGCCTGGAACACCACTTTGCCGTCTTCCATATCGGCTTGCAGCCATACGCGGCTCTGGCAACCGTCTATCAGGTTTTGTTCTGTTTTATATTCGGGGGCGAGTGGTTCCTGCTCGTTACCCAAATCTATGAGCAATTGATACTTGTCCATCCAGTCATCAAAATCACTGAACTCTTCTATCACTTCGTTCTGAAGTTCGTTTATTGTTTTCATTATTTTATCATTTATTTCTCATTATAAATCACATCCATCACTGTTTGTCCTACCGCTTTCAGCGTGTTACGGTCAATGTTTTCCATCGTATCGTTTACCGTATGCCAGAAAGAGCCGAAAGAACTTTGCGGATTGTCGGCATCATAGTTAATGATGTCCACACACGGGATACGCGCCAACTTGTTGACATAGATATGGTCGTCCACCGTCTCACCGCCGTCTTCTTTTACAAAATATTTGCCATATCCCAGCTCATGTGCCTTTTTCCAGATTTTCTTCATTTCGGAACGGGCGGTGCGGGCCGAGTAACCTTCATAATAGAACGTGGCATCTTTTCCTCCTACCATATCCAGCAAGATTCCATAGCGTGCATTATAGTTCTGAACATGTGGGGTACGTGCCCAGTATTGTGATCCAAGACACCAAGTGTCTTGTTTGTACTTGCCGTCATAAAATTCGGGAATTCCATAATCCTCCGAATCGAAAAATACGATATCTATACCTAGGGCAGGTTGTTCCTTCTGTATCTGACGGGCGATTTCCAGCAGCACCCCCACACCGCTGGCACCATCATTCACTCCCAGTATAGGAGTATGGTGATTCTTCGGGTCGGGATCATTGTCGGCATACGGGCGGCTGTCCCAATGGGCGCAAAGCAGGATACGTTTTTTACTTTCGGGCTTGTAAGCACCGATAATGTTGCGTGATTTCAGTATCGTACCGTCGTATGCTATCAGATCGGCATATTGATTGTATACCTTGGCGCCGAATTTTTCCAATTGTCCTGCCAGATATTCCCCACATTCTTTGTGCGCCTGTGTGTTGGGAACACGGGGACCGAAGTCTGCTTGTACCTGAATGTACTGGTAGGCGCTGTCTGCATCGAACTCGGGAGCCTTGATCACTTCTTTGTCTACGGTTTCTGTCCGGTCGTTTCTGCTTTTACTGTTTCCGCACGAAACGGCTGTCAATACAAGCAGCAAGAACGGGATTACTAAAACATTTCTTATCTTCATACTTATTCTTCTGTTATTTATTTGTGCATTATCCTTTATATAGAAGGGGGCTGCGCCGCAAAGTTACGTTATTTTCTTTGTACTTCTTCCATAACGCGCAGGAAGTTTCCACCCCAAATGAGGCGGATATTTTCTTCACTGTATCTTTCCAACAGCAGCCGGCGTGTAAAGTTTATCAATTCTGATGCTGAAGCGCAGCCTGTGATGCCGCCGTCACCGTCAAAATCGGTTCCTATCCCTACATGTTCTATGCCCATGACATTTACCATGTGGTTCAGATGCTCGATGGCATCCTTGATGGTAGCTTCTCCGTTCTTGCGCAGGAATCCGCCATACATACATACCTGTGCCACCCCCCCCTTGGCTGCCAATGCTTTCAATTGGTCATCCGTCAGATTGCGCGGATGGTCGCAAAGGGCACGGGCCGAAGAATGAGAGGCTACGATCGGTTTGCCGCTGATTGCCAGTGCATCATAGAAACTTTTCTCTCCGGCATGAGAAACATCTACCATCATTCCCACACGGTTCATTTCTTTTATCACCTGTTCACCGAATGTGCTTACGCCCAGTCCTTCCTCATTATAACGGGCAGAGCCGCAGATATCATTATTTCCGTTGTGGCAAAGTGTCATGTACACCACGCCACGATGGCGGAAACGTTCTACATTCGTGATATCCTTGCCAATGGCATATCCGTTTTCAATGCCCAGCATGACAGCCTTTTTCCCTGCTTTTTTCAAACGGCACAGATCAGCGGGAGTATATGCTATATCTACGGCTGTACAGTTCTTGGCAACCATCTCCTCTATTTCGTTCAGGATGCGGTCTGCTTTGGCAGTAGCGGCCGATAAGGCTTCATCGGTACGTTCCAATTGCTTCAGGTAAGCCACCATGATGGTCGCGTCCAGATGTCCTTCCGTCATCTTATGCAGGTCTACCAGGATTTTCTTGTCACGGGTGGCGAAGTTTATTCCTTGATCGAAGAACATGGGAGTGTCGCAATGTGAATCCAGCGTTATCATGCGGCTGTGAAGTTTTTTGGCTTCTCTGAAAGAAGTGGATTCCTGTATAAGCCAGTGGAATACCGGCATCATACAGGTATTGTTTTCCAGAATGAAACATTCCGGATGCCATTGTACTCCCATCATGGACTTGCATTCGGTAGATTCCATCGCTTCAATGACTCCGTCGGATGAGCGGGCAGTTACCCTGAAACCCGGCGCAACCTCCTTTACCGCCTGATGGTGAAACGAATTGACCGGCAATATTTCTGTTTCAAACAATTTATAGAGTAAGGAATCTTTCTCTATCCGGACCGTATGCGAGGCATATCCCCGTCCCAAATCCTGATCGTGTTTGATCCGTTCCCCTTCCATCTGTACGTGGATATCCTGATACAGGCTGCCTCCAAAAGCGGCGTTCATCACCTGTATGCCGCGGCATATTCCCAGAATCGGTATCTGCCGGTCGGCGGCCAGTTTGGCAAGCAATAACTCCTGACGATCCCTCCGGGGATTTATACTGTGTAATTCCTTTATCGGTTCTTCTCCAAGGAACAAGGGATTGATATCCGCACCGCCGGTCAGTAGCAAGCCATCCAATGCATTCAGTGAGTTTATCAAACTGTTAGTTTCGTCAACAGGAGGAATAATGAAAGGAATACCTCCTGCTTTCAGAATGGAAGTGAAATATCCTTCCAGCAAAGTACATGCGCCTTCCTGGAAGTTTCCGGTAAGCCCTATGACTGGAGCATCTTTGTGGCAGGGAAAGGTGCGGTGTATGGCATCGTACTCGGCTGAAATGTCAAATGTTTGAAACGTTTTCATAAGTTAAATTATTCGTAGAAACTAAGCAAAGATAGGGATAAATTCAGATTTATTTTTCATATTTGCTAAAAATCTAATGACCATGGAACCTATACAAGACTTCGCCGGCCTGATATGCCGTTTGCGTTCGTTGAAGGAGCGGAAACGTGTGGTGGTTGTTTGCCCCAATGACCCTCATACCGAATACGTTATAACCCGCAGTTTGCACGAAGGCTTTGCCGATTTCTTATTGGTGGCGGATACGCCCCATTTGCTGAACTCGGAATATATCCGCCTTCAATATCCGGATCATGTGAAAGTATACGAGGCGACAAGTCCCGATAAAGCAGCCCAGGAAGCTGTTTCGCTGATACGTGAGGGACATGCGGACGTGTTGATGAAAGGGATTATCAATACGGATAATTTATTGCGGGCCGTGCTTAATAAGGAACATGGTATCCTGCCGAAAGGGAATGTGCTGAGCCATATCACGGTGGCACAGATCCCGATGTACAAGAAATTGCTGTTCTTCTCGGATGCGGCGGTCATTCCCCGTCCTACCTTGGAACAATTCGAGGCGATGCTGCGGTATGATCTGGAGGTATGCCGCCGCATGGGAATAGAAGCTCCCCGTGTGGCCTTGATTCATTGTACGGAAAAAGTAAACGAGAAATTCCCTCATACACTGGATTATGTGACTTTAAAGGAACGTGCCGCCGCCGGTGCTTACGGAAACATGTACTTGGACGGGCCCATGGATGTGAAGACGGCATGTGATGCGCATAGCGGTGAGGTGAAAGGAATCAGCTCGCCGGTGGTGGGACATGCGGATTTGTTGATCTTTCCCAATATCGAGTCGGGAAATACATTCTATAAAACGGTGTCGTTGTTTGGTGACGCCAACATGGCAGGCATGTTGCGAGGTACTACTTCTCCTGTAGTGGTTCCTTCGCGTGCCGATTCCGGTAATTCGAAATATTATAGTCTGGCATTGGCCTGCGTGGCCGGATAAAACCTTTAAATTATGAAGATATTTGTGATTAATCCGGGCTCTACTTCTACCAAAATAGCCCTTTTCATCGATGAAAAGCCGGTGTGGGCGGCAGGGGCCCATCATACTGCGGATGACTTGTCGGAGTTTCACCACGTCAACGAACAGTATGCGTACCGTAAGGACTTTGTATTGCGATTGCTTGCCGAGGCGGATATTCCGTTGGATTTTGATGCCGTCATTGCCCGTGGCGGTCTGCTGAAGCCTACGCCCGGCGGGGTGTATGCCATTAACGAACAGATGAAACACGATTTGCTCAA
>OHHH01000446.1_pt1 | contig 15504 bp, 12 predicted proteins | sample 1567951 | NCBI WGS metagenome assembly OHHH01 (sample SAMEA3879550, study PRJEB24766) | human gut metagenome | biome: human-associated habitat; feature: feces | place: USA | collected 1985/1987 | reverse complement strand
CGTCCGGCTGGTAGTAGTCCGGTGTCTTTCGTTGTACCCTGGGTGGCGTTGCCTTACTGGCGGGATTGTAGGGAATCAGCAGCTCTTTGTCAGCCTGGGCCAGAATGGTGGAGATTAGCCGGTGGTGTTCCAGGATTGTTTTCTTTGCCAGCGGAGTCGGGTCATTCTGAACAGTGAATAGTTCCTTGCGCGTGTAGCCCAGTGCCTCGGCAATTGCGTCCGCCGAAGCCAAACGCAGAGGCTTTCCCGCAGTGGCCGCTGTAATGGTACTGGCAGCTACCCCAGCTCTGCGGGATAGCTCTGCCTTAGAAATCCCTGCCCGCTTGAATTGGGTCATGAAATTTCGCTTCGCAATTGCACGACAGCTGTCCTCCCGGATGGCATTCTCGGTCATGTCCTTGTAAAAATCATTGAGGTGCTGGGGGCGAATATTGCACAGCTTCAGATTGCCGATTGCCTCGTTGATTCTGGGCAGCATATCGATATACCGATCCAGGGTGCTTGTTTTCACACCGATGCGCTCCTTCAGCTCCAACACATATTGGGCATATTCCGAAAAGGTCTGGGTATTGTCCAGCACATATCCATTTTTGATTTGTTCCTCAAATTTGTAGGCAGCTGCCGTGGCCTCTTTCAGCATCTGTTGGTCGCTTATATTCCGGTTGGGTGGAATCCACAGCATCCGGCGCTTGATTTGCTTTCCCTCCCTGTCCAGCCCGCCGGAGACGATTAGACGATAGCTTGTAACAATGCCGTTTTGATTTCGGCGAGGTTCAATAGATGGCATAATACCAGCCCCTTTCTGCGTTCAGAATACACACAACGCAGCCTTTTTTCAAAGCTGCGGCCAATTCAGATTATCACAGCCATCCACACAGTTGACCCAGCTCATCAGCTTCTCCCAGCTGATTAGGTAGGTGCGCCCTACAATGCGGCAAGGAATTTTCCCGGTGCGGATGATCCGGCGAAGGGTGTACTCGCTGATATTCATTCCTTCTGCCTTGGCACGGGCTGCGGCTTCTTTGATATTCAGAATGTCTCTGTGCTGAAAATCTGTCATGCTCACCGCTCCATTGCCCGCTGGCGGCGCTTATAATCCGCTTCTACTAATTTGAGAATTGCCGCTTGGATTTCTCTGGGGGTGTATCGTCTTGGAAAGAATCGACGCAACTCGCCGTAATCCAGGCTGATTTTTTCCGTCTGGTTGACTTTCGGCTGGCACATGATTTGCAATGTACGGTCAGCATCCAATTCGCCGGATTGGCTCAATTTCCGCAGCTGCTGTGCCTGGGAGAGAGACGACGTTCTGTCCTCACTCTGAATTGCCTCCAGAAGAGCATACTGCTCCTCTTGGCTCAAATAGGAAATCTCCACAGCCGGTGTCAGCGAAATTCTTCCATCGTCTACCAGCGTCAAAAGCTCCGGGGTTAATTCTGTCAACCGGATATACCTATGTATCTGCCGTTCGCTGTCAGTACCCGCCTCACTGATTTGTGCGACACTCAGCTTCTCGCCAGGTTGGCGAGAAGTGCCCTGATGCCGCAGAGCATCCATTTTCAGTTTATAGGCAAACGCTTTTTCGCTGGGCAGGATATGCTCCCGGTGGAGGTTGCTGTCCACCAGAGCAATAGCCGCTTCTTCCCGGCTCATAGGTACGGCAAAGGCAGGAACCGTCTCGATTCCTGCCCGTTGGCACGCATATAGTCTGCGATGGCCGGAAATAACCTCATAATGTCCGTCATCTAATGGGCGGACAGTCAACGGCGTAAGAATTCCCTGAATCTGAATGCTTTCAATCAGCTGGACCATTTCCGCATCGTCTTTTACCTGGTAGGGATTTCCCTCAAAAGGGCGCAGCTGGTTTACAGACAGCTGCAGCACTGTTTTCTCTTTTGTTTTTATCAATCGCTTAATTCCTTTCTTAAAATTGTAAATAAAGTGGAAAGTACATGTACCAAGTGTACCATGCGTACCGATTCGGTACACTTGGTACGGATAGTACACGTACTTTTGAGTTTGTTCTTATTTTTTCAGAAGCTGAATACCCCAGAAGCCTCTGGCAAGGCGTCCGTCGCCTATGGAGATTTTGTTGGTGTACTCCAGTTTATACTGACGGCTGTTTTGCTTTAAGTAGTTGATAACGGTTTTCTGCGCCAGGGGGCTCAGGGCATTGTCCATGCACCACTGTAAATACACAGCGTAAAAATCTCTGGACGAAACTTCACTGTCCGCTTGGAACTGGAAATATCCCTCGGATTGCATGAACTCCACCAGATTATTCCCCTCCGCTATGGCAACTGCCATATTCTCTTGCGCCTGCTGGCTTAGGGTAAAGTGGAAGTCATTTGCCACCAGCCTCTGCAATCCCGCAAAGGCCCAGAGGAATATACTTTCTTTTTCAGCGCATAGCCGCTGGGCCAGGTAGGGATCATCCCGCCGATCCGGTGGCCGCTCCTTTGCCTCCAATAGAATTTGTCTGCGGAAGAAGCCATAGCTCCGGTCATGGAGGGCCTGCATTCTGCCATTGCCCAGTGCTAAAAAGCGTACCCGCATATCCGCCTGATAGCTCTGCTGCCCCTTTCGCTCCAAATCCATGGGAAGCTCTGCTGTGACGATGGCCTTGATATTGTTGGTCTGGGTCAGTGCCTCCATCTTCATGTCATCGTCCAGCATCACCAGGGATTCCACACAGCATTCCATCCGCAGAACCTCCAACAACCCGGACACTTTTTTGGAAAGCCCAGCGGTGACAAAAGCTTTCAGTTCCTCATAGATTTGCTTTTTCAGCAGGGCTTCATCCGACACAATACCATCTTTTGTAAAGAAGCTGCCGCCCAGACTTACCATGGGGTGCGTTTGCAGGAACTCCTGGCAGAACTGGACTTCATTCAGCCTATCGCCGGAAAACCATGCAGGCTGTTTATCGTCCTCGATTTCGATTCACCTCCATTCTTTTGGTCTTCTCGTACTGTGGATGCTCTGCCTCAAAGGCACGGTCCAGTGTGTCCTGGATTTCCAGGGAACGCTGCTCAATCTCCTTGCTGTCACGAATGTCTTTGCGGAGTGCTGTAATTTGGGCAGTAACTTCCGCTTTCTTCTTTCGGAGCGTGACCTTCTGTTCCGGAGACGCACGGCGAATCTTATTCTGGAGCTTGGTGCGCTGATCTACCAGGGATTCCAGCTTCGTCTCCTTGGTAGAACGGTCTGCTAGCAGGTCCTCCACAGTCTCGATATTATGGCTTGCAAGATACTGGGTCTGTCGGTCAATATCATCCAGGTACCGGAGATCAGCCCGCAGCTGTGGGCTGGTGGGATGGTAGGTCGTCCCTTTGGGCAGGATTCCAAGCTGATAGCAGTAATAGAGGTACAACCGATAAATCTTTGTGGTGCGCTTTCGAGGCTGATATACCGTTTTCAGCCAGGCAGGCATTTCAAGCACCTGCGGACGCTCCGGGCGGCCAAACTCGGATATGTCCCGGTCATAAATCAGGCGTTCCAGGCCCGTATTGGTCCATCTGGGATTCAGCGTGTCCAGTCGGGTGAAATGCGGGTACTGCGGCAAGCGGATTTTCAAGCATGGCCCTGTAGTATCCACAATGTACCCCATCTTTCGCAAGTGCTGTAGAACCTGTTTTCCGGTGGCGTTGCAGTCGATGGCTTTCTGCACGTCTGCCCGGTAGATGTTGTACCGGGTGGGTTTCCCCGCCTGTTCATCCAACCACACCTGCCGGGATGGGGCTTTGTGGGGATGCTCCACCACCGATAGGCCATACTCCCGGCACAGGCGGTCAGAGGTGTCCCGCAGACGATTTAACTCTTTCTTGGAAAAATTGTACTTGCCGCCGTCCTTGAAGGACACGGAGTTAATGCAAAAGTGGTTATGCAGATGCTCCTTGTCCAGATGGGTGGTAACAATAACCTGAAACCGATCCCCCCACATCTGCCTTGCCAGTTCCACCCCCAAAGCGTGGCACTGTTCCGGCGTAACTTCTCCCGGCTTGAAGCTCTGGTAGCCGTGCCACGCAATATAACCGTCCTCCTTGCCGTAACGCTGTTTGGTGAGAATCATCTGCTGCAAGGCAATGTCTTTCTGGCAGTTGATGGCGGTAACGAATTGGCCGTCCGCTGTTTTATCCGGATTTTGGGTGTAAGAGAACACATTGAAGAAATCCTGCAATCCGGGCTTCACCGTCTTTTCCGGATTTTCCACATAATCCACCAAATCTTTTAACCGTCCCTGGATATGCCATAGCTTTGTAGTCGCCATTTACACCGCCTCCTGTAGGCGCAGAATCAGACCGGAAAGCCGATCCTGTTCCGGTTTGGGAAGTAGTGTGGCTATGGAATACAGCTCGTCCAGAAGCTCCCAGAACACATCCGGTGGTTTGCTCCTCGGCTCCCTGCCCAAGCAGCACTGCCGGACATACCCGGACACGCTCATACCGCAACGTCTGGCGTTGCGCTCCATTTTTTCTTTCTCTTTCAGGCTCAACCGCAATTGGAGCCTTGTGTCGTTTTTCTTCATATACCTCCTGTTGATTCTTAGAATAGTCCACACCCGGAAGCGGTGTGGATTCTGGATTTGTGCCAACAAATCCGATGCTCGTTACCTCTAAGGACATACCCTCAGACTTCTTGGCTTCGTGGATAAAATGGAACACACAGGCCGGACACTATGTGTTCCACTGGGAAACGAGGACGACGGAATCATTTACACCGACTGCTCCCAATTTCACTATTTTCCTGACAGCAGGATGAAATATGGCACTCTCATCTGCCTTTCGACTGCTGTCAAAAAGCTACAGGATTTGCATCTAATTTTTGCCATTTGCCTGCAATTTTCGGAGATTCTTGCAGTCAGAAGAAGCTTTTCAGGAAATTCCCAGCCTTTTCCGCACTTCTTTCCGCAGTCTTTTGATTCCCGGACGAAGCTTCCGGTGCGGCTTCCGCTGGAACAGTTCGGACAATGGCATTCCCTAATACTTCCAGTAACGTCTTTCGCAGAGAATCATTGACCTGCTGAACAAAGTGCTGCTTCGCTTCTTCCTCGTCCAGATAGCTCCCATAGGCATTCACCGCTGCAATGATAAACTGGCTCATGGATCGTCCGCTGCTGCTCAAAATCTCGTTGGCTCTCCTGGCCTCCGGCTTGTCGAGATTCAAGCGGAGCTTGATATTGCGAATGTTTTCAGCCATTGCTCAGATGATATTCCGTCAGGAATTCGTAACCCTTGGCAGTGGCGCAAATGTCATCATCGAAGGTGACACGACTGCTGTCCAGCTTGGCGAAATTCCGAAGCAGGCAACCACCACCGCCCACCACATACAGCCGCATGAGGGACGGCGTATAATCATGTACCTGAAGCCGCCGCAGAATTTCCTGAGCATACCGGCTGGCTGCTGTTTTCATAATTTTCAGATATTCCTTGGATACATCTGCCTCGCCAGTACGCAGATACGCCTCCACGATTCCCTCGTCCATGACCACCTGGTACTTGTTCATAACTGCTTCCAGGACGGCGTTCACACATTGCTGGGTTCCGAATTTCTCCGTGTACATTTTATCAGGAATGGCATCCCCATCCCGAAGATACATGAGATTCATGGTGCCGTTGCCAATATCGCAGAGCATTGTCATCCCTTTCAGGTCATCCAGCTTGTCCGCAATGGCGGCGTACCCCTGGGGAAGGATGTCCGCACCGACTATGCAAATTTTGTATCGTACTCCCTTAAACGAAAATTCCACTTCCTGATTCTTCAGCAAGTAGGCAAGATAATCGTCCTTTTGCTCCAGTACCCAGCTAAGGGGCAGCCCGGCGGAGAGATAAACGTCTGCCTCCGTCAGATGTTCCCGGTTCAGTTCCATGGCAATGGCGGCCAAAGTGAGAATGTAGTAATCCTCGTCCAGGGTTTTCTCGGCGGTGTAAGTCTTGTGGCCTTCCCCGATCAGGTAGTAGCGGCCCTCGTAAACCAGCATATTCTTGGTGAACAAAGGCTCCGTGTCGTAGGCGGACAGGCCGGTGCGGAAACGGAAATTTGCCGTTTTCATGTTCCCATACCCGGCATCCACGCCGATGATTTTGATGTTGTTGATTGTTTTCATTCGATTTTCCTTTCAAAATTTAGATTTTTGCGCACCTATTCGCCCTCGCCCCTGTGCGCTCTGGATTCTTCTGATGCCCGACAGCGAATCGGGGCCATGGGAGTTTCACCCCTGCGCTTCCGCCCAGCTCTTTCGAGAAGTATCATTGTCCTGCCCCCGCCGTCGTCGCCTTGCCGGTTGCTAGCCGACATTTGAGGCCCGTGGTTGTCGCTCGCATAAAATGGTCATGGCGCACGGCCTTCCGGCTCGGGTGGGGGAGAATGTATCAGATGAATGAGTATAAAATTGTCAAGGTACATTGAGAGGGACAATACTCCTTCACCTATCGCGGTGAAAACGGGGTTTTGTTAGGGTGTTTTGGGAAAGATACTTATTTTTCATTGATATTCCACAAAAGTCGCATTGAAAAATTAGTAACCATTACATTTCTTTCACGCTGTTCCTATTCCCCCTTGACGTACCTTTTTATGCTGCCCTATTCCAATGTCGTTCCTGCCCCGGAGTTTCACCGCAGCGTTGCTTTGCTCTTATCCTCGCAAAGTCGTATCCCATTTTCTGGCGGGTATGAACTTGTCAAGCTGCATTGAGAGGGACAATACCCCTTCACTTATCGCGGGAAAAACGGGGTTTTGTGAGGGTGTTTTGCAAAAATATTTTCGGGCCAGAGATACCTCTCATGTGGTAGGCATTCAGAATGGGCAAAAGTAAAGGGGTTTCTCAAGATTTTTTCAATTTCATAAAGCCTGCACAAATTCCCTCATATATTGAGCCCACGAAACAGGCCGATTTTTTACATGTTTCGGAAAATAATTCATTTTTATAAAATTCGACGAAGCACCGTGGAATACTATCCCCTCACCTATCGCGGCAAAAATGAGGTTTTGTTAGTGTGTTTTCCTAAAATATTTTTCCCCCTCACTTAAGTAGCCGTCGAGGCGGGCCATTTTTTAATATGATTTCTGAAAATAAATTATTTTTGTGAGAAATGACAAAAACCGCCACGGTGCGACTGACAGAATCAGTACACACCATGGCGATTTTGCTATATGCTTTTTCTAGGCAAAAATCAGTTCATTCAACACAATTTCATCTGCCCGATTTCGAATGTTGTTCATCCGGGCAACCCAATCCATTTGATTTTCTGCTTTCAGTTGCTCGGTAACACCCTCCTGCTGTGCCAGCTGAGAAATAAGGTGCTACTCCATTTCCTGTGCCTGACGGTCAATTTCTTCCAGATGGGGGTTCAGCGTGCCCTCCATGAGCATTATAGTGTAGAGTGCCTCCCGATGCTTCCTTAAATAGTTGAAGCGCAGCATTCCCCAACGGCCTACCTTGGGGCTTTCCGGTGCAACCAGATTGGGGAGATAATAGTCCCCGACACGGGTATAGGTGATTTTCATATGTGTCCCTCCAATTTTTTCAGATGGTACGCATATTATAAGCCCACACTCTACGCCTCGCAAATGTACCATCTTCTCACCGCCCTATTCCAATGTCGTTCCTGCCCCGGAATCTCACCGGAGCGTTGCCCCGCTCTTATCCTCGCAAAGTCGTATTCCATTTTCTGGCAGGTATGCACTTGTCAAGCTGCACGGCCTCACACCGCTGATATTCATTTCCTCAATTTCGGGCAAAACAAAAGCACCGTAAGATGCCAACCACACAGGCAGAATTTCTTCTGTCTGAAGGTAAGCCTCTTACGGTGCTAGGGTAGTCTCAATGATAATCTATCATTGGCTCCGCATACGCGAATCGAGAACACGAATATTCAATTGCAGTATTTTAACCTGCTTGCATTATAGAACATATTTTCGCAAATGTCAAGCGTTTTTATGTGGGTGTTCAATCTTTTTCACACTGGTAAGGACACCCGGAGCAGTCCAAAGCGATAGATTGCATTGCCAACTTGCAATGGAAGGATTTTATTAGATACTTTCAATCCAATGCTAGATTTCTTTCTCCGGGGTACAGAGATGGTATTGATTATGACAAGCTCTCGAAAGAGCAGTTCGTATCGCTGATTGAAATAATCAAACTGTCCAAATACTTGAAAAGCCCAATCAACCAGTACGGGAAAGCACGACCGTAGGTGCCGCGTGGGAATGGAAAAGGAAATGAAAATAAACGAGTGCCATATCTTCTATGAAGGGCTGATATGGCACTCGTTTACAACTTTATAGAACTGCACAAATATGACCGCTATTTCTTACCGATTAGCAATACCCACCGATGGTCAAACTGAATTTCGCCATTATGAATATAAGGGCTAAAACCCGTTTTGTCTTCACCGTTGATGTCGCTAAGGAGTGTTTTTGCAAAGCGATCGCAATACGCATTGACAAGTTGCAAGACTGGCGCTATAATAATAGCGTTATCAATAATGACGTTATTGCAGAACGTGAGGTGGAAGCATGGCAAATAAAGATCACTCCCTGGATGACGGGATCGTTCAGGCTGCATACTCGGAGTTTCTTACTTACGGCTTTCAGAAAGCCTCTCTTCATAAGATAGCAGAAAAAGCCGGTGTCACAACAGGGGCAATCTACACAAGGTACAAAAACAAAGACGCGTTGTTTGCCAGTTTGCTTCAGGATTTTTTTGAGACAATGAAGACCTTGTTTACGCCCATCGCTGAAGAATACGAAAAAGCAAAGCGCAGCGCGCAGCCGGAAGACATCCTCCGCGCCATAAACGCCGAGGAACAGGTATATTTTCGTCTGCTGACCGAACATCGTGACGACTGCACTTTATTTTTCTGCCGCAGCGATGGCAGCTCCATGGAAACCGTGCTGCATAAACTAATGGATCAAAAAGCGAAACAAACGGTGGAATTCTTTTCGCATATCTATGGGAAAGCGCCAAATGCCGATGCGATCCGTCTTTTGATGGGCTCACAGTTCTGGTACTTCCGCCAGCTGCTGGATCAGCGTATGGAGGAAGGCAGAATGCTTACCTGCTTACAGGCAGTCCTTGATTTCACCAACGCTGGCTGGCGGCAGCTATGCGATACCTTGCAATAAATCCGAAAAGTTGATTCGGACGGTCCATCCGTCCGTTTCTTACGGCCGTCGGTTAGAGACGGCTAACCAATAAGAAAAGAGTTTGCGATGATAGAGTTTGAATTTGAATTCCAATATGCGGAGGCAAAGCTGCCCATCCTCCGACAGGTCGGCGGCGGCATCCCGGCGGGACGCTGCGTGGTACTCTGCGGAGGCAGCGGATGCGGAAAATCCACGCTGCTGCGGTGCATCAACGGACTAATCCCACAATTTTACGAGGGAGAGCTGAAGGGCTTTTGCCGCCTGAACGGGCAGGACACCGCCGGGCTGCGTATCGGCGAGATCGGCGAGCTGGCAGCATCGGTATTTCAGGATCCGCGAAGTCAGTTTTTTACCGTGAACAGTTCCAATGAAGTGGCCTTCGGTCTTGAAAATCACGGTCTGCCGCAAGATAAAATCCGTCAGCGGGTGGAGGAGGCCTTCCGGATCTTTCATCTGGAGCGGCTGAAGGATCGCAATGTCTACGAGTTGTCCAGCGGTGAACGGCAGTTCATCTCCATCCTCTCGGCATGGGCCATGGATACGGACATTTTTCTGCTGGACGAGCCCACGGCCAATCTGGACTTCGCAGCCACGCAGCAGTTAAAAGAGATTCTGCTTGCCCTGAAAAAGCAGGGCAAAACGCTGCTGCTCAGCGAGCACCGACTCTACTATCTTGCCGACATTGCCGACGAATTTTGGGTCATGGCAGACGGCGAGATCAAAGGAAAATACACTGCCACAGAGACAAAGGCGTTCTCAGTGGAGCAGAGACAAACACTTTCTCTGCGCACACTCGACCTTGCGGAGATCACCGTGCCGGAGAAAGAGCCGCTGCCGAAAACCGCGCCGACGGCGCTTGCCGTCTCAGATGTCCGCTATACATACGGTAGGAAGGCCGGAGATACCCTCTCTGGTGTCAGCTTTTCCGTCCGTGAGCATGAGATTGTCGGTCTTGTGGGCGCAAACGGCTGCGGCAAGACAACGCTCGGCAAGCTGATCGCAGGGCTTTACCGCCCCTCCGGAGGCAGAATCACGCTTTTCGGAAAGCCGCAAAATCCAAAGCAGCTGCAAAAGCAAGTGCTGTTCATCCTTCAGGAGGCGGAGTTCCAGTTCTTCACCAACTCCGTCCTGCACGAACTGCAATACGGCCATGCGGTGACACCGGAGTTTGAAGCAAAAACGGAAGCGCTGCTGAAAAGTATGGATATGTGGGACTGCCGCGACCGGCATCCCTTTTCCCTCTCCGGCGGGCAGATGCAGCGTCTGACGCTGATGATGGCGTATCTATCCGACAAGCCAATCGTCATACTGGACGAGCCGACAGCAGGACAGGACGCGGAAAGTCTGGAGCGGTGCGCGGCGCTGATCCGGGAGATGCGGAAGGAAAAGACGGTTCTCATCATCACCCACGACCTTGAACTGATTGCAGATGCCTGCGACTACTGCATTGGGCTGTCGGATGGGCATGCAGAAATAGAATTACCCGTTCATTCGGAACGAGATTTGCAAGCGGTACGGCAATATATGGAGCGCTTCCATCCTTCCGATGCTCCGGCGAAAAAACAGCATAAAGAACGATTCCACCCGGCAACGAAGCTGCTTTACTGGCTGACCCTGCTGGTCGTGATCTCCACATCCAACAACCACTTAGTTTATGCCGCATATGCGGCACTGATCCTGCTGACCGCAGCTGACGGCTGGTTCGGAACGGCGCTGGCAGGCGGGATGAGCTTTGGGGCACTTTGGGCGGCAAACGCTCTGCTGCCGGGCACGGTGTTTTCCTTTATGTTAGTGCTGTTCCCGCGTATCATTGCCGTTGGCATTTCCATGCGGACGCTGATCGGGCGGAATGAAGCCAGCCGTACCCTGGCGGCGCTGCGTAATCTGCACCTGCCGGAACGGCTCATTATGATCGTCGCTGTAATCTTCCGCTTCTTCCCCGTTCTGTCGGGAGACATGAAGCTGCTGCGGCAGTCCATCCGCACGCGGGGCGCATTTGCAACACCGCTTCAGAAGCTGCGAGCGCTGCCATCCTATATCGAAATACTGACCGTGCCGATGGCTTTGCGCGTTATCCGAATCGCCGAGACGCTGTCCGCCTCCGCCGAAACACGGGGCATCGACTTAACCCGCCGCAAAAGCAACTATCTGTCGCTTCGGTTTTCTGCGTGGGATGTTGTGTTCTGCGTTTTGCTGGCAGCATCCATCGCCGCCGGTCTCATTCTGTGATCGCCGTCTCTGCGACGTTCAACCATATTTCATTCAAAAAGGAGTCTTTACCATGAGTACTGCAAACCCCAATAAACTGAAAGTCAAGGACATCATCACCGTTGTCCTGCTGGCTCTGATCAATGTGGTCATTTTCTTCGCCAGCTCCGTCCTGTACGCAACGCCCATTACCATCATTCTGATGCCGGTATTTTTCGCCCTGCTGGAGGGCATCGTCTACTTCATCATCGGCACGAAGGTGAAAAAGCCCGGTGCGATCCTCATTTACAGTGTCGTCCGTGCCATTATGGGCGGATATCTGCCGTACATCATCCTCTTTATTCTCTCCGGTGTCATTGCCGAGCTGCTGCTGCGGAAAATGGGCTATGGCAATGCAAAGGCGCTGACCGTCAGTTATGTCATCAATCAGGTGCTGGCCGCATTCGGCAGCACTATCATTCCCTACGCCATCGCAGCCAAGGCTATGGCGGATCAGATGGTCACTGATGGCCGTCAGGATGCCATCCTTGCCGCATCCCAGATGCTGCAGTCCTGGGTATCCGTGGCACTGGTGGCCGGTGTGATCGTGGCGGCCTTTATCGGTGCAATGATCGGCAAGCGGATCGTGAAAAAGCATCTTGCTGCGTAATGCAGTCGAAAGGAGTTCACCATGAAAGAAATTGAGCCAAAGCACTCCGCCGCCTCATGGCTGGCAGAGCTGGCAAAAGGGCGGTACGGCGAGTACGCTTTGAGCGTCCTTACGGCGCTGCTGGGCGTCGCCTGCTCGCTTATTCCGTATTTCATCATCATCCGGCTCATCACCGCACTGGTAAACGGTACGGCGGAGCTTCCCCGCTGCCTGACCCTCTGCGGCTGGATGGCGGGCTTTTGGGTGCTGCGCTATGTGCTGCACAGCGTGTCCACCTCGCTTTCTCATCATGCCACCTTCCATGTGCTGGCGCTCACCCGCACGCGGCTGCTGGACAAGCTGGCGACGCTGCCCCTTGGCACAGTGCTGGACCGTTCCTCCGGCTCCTATAAGAACATCATCGTCGAGCGGGTCGATTCCATCGAAACCACCCTTGCCCACCTGCTGCCGGAGATGACTGCCAACATCGTCGGTGCGCTGGCAGTGCTGGTGCTGCTGTTCCTCGAGGACTGGCGCATGGGGCTTTCTATGCTGATTGTCGTGCCGCTGGGAATCCTCTGCTTCATGTCCATGTTCAGCGGGTACAATGAGAAATTTCAGCGCACCGTGACCTCCACGAAAGCCCTCAATGACACGGCTGTGGAGTACATCAGCGGCATTGAGGTCATCAAGGCCTTCGGTCAGTCCAAAACCAGCTACGCAAAATTTGTCTCCGCCGCAAAGGAAGGGGCAGACTGCTTCATCGACTGGATGCGGGGAAGTTTGTTCGGTCAGGCGGCGGGGATGGCAATTTTTCCATCGACACTCCTCGGCATCCTGCCGGTGGGCTGCCTTCTTTATATGCACGGCACACTGTCGGCAGAAACATTTCTGGCTGTCATCGTGCTTTCCTTCGGCGTTATGCAACCGCTGATCACCGCATTCTCCTACACAGACGACATTGCGCAGGTGACGACCATCGTGGGCGAGGTGGCAGAGGTGCTGTCCGGCGAGAATATGCAGCGCCCGGAATGCGCAGAAAAGCTGCCTGCGGACAACTCCATCGAACTGAAAAACGTCCGCTTCGCCTATCACGATAAAGAGGTGCTCCACGGCGTCAGCCTGCACATAGCGCCGGGAACGGTCAATGCCCTCGTGGGTCCCTCCGGCAGCGGCAAATCTACGATTGCCCGCCTGATCGCCTCCCTTTGGGACGTGAAGGACGGCGCGATCGAGCTGGGCGGCGTGGACATCCGTACACTTCCGCTGGCGGAGTGCACGAAGCGCATCGCCTATGTGTCGCAGGATAATTACCTTTTTGACCTTTCTGTCATGGACAATATCCGCATGGGCAGAAAGGGTGCGACCGATGCGGAGGTTATTGACGCCGCGAAGAAATGCGGCTGCCATGCGTTTATCATGGGGCTGGAGAACGGCTATCAGACCGTATGCGGTGCATCCGGCGGTCACCTGTCCGGTGGTGAGCGGCAGCGCATCTCCATTGCCCGGGCCATGCTGAAGGACGCGCCGATCGTCATTCTCGACGAGGCAACGTCTTATACAGACCCGGAGAACGAGGCGGTCATTCAGGCAGCCCTTGCCAAGCTTGTAAAGGATAAGACGCTGCTGGTCATCGCCCACCGGCTGTCCACCATTGCGGATGCCGATCAGATCATTGTTGTCAATCAAGGCAAGATCGAAGCGACCGGCACGCAGACGGAGCTTCTTGCTTCCTGCCCGCTTTATCAAGCCATGTGGGAAGCCCACATCAGCGTCAAGGACGATGGGGAGGTGGCGTAATGCTCAAGACACTGAAAAAGTTTTTTGCCTTCTGCGGTGAAGACAACCGCAAGCTGTTTATAACATCTATCTGGCTGGGCGTGGTCAGCGCTATCTGCTCCGCCATGCGTATTCCGGCAGCCGCCATCGTCATTCAGGCGCTGCTGCAAAAGAATGTCACCATGGCGACACTCTGGACGAGCCTTGAAATCATCGTCGCTTCTCTGATCGTGACGATCGCCATCAACATGAAGGCTACCATGCTTCAGACCGAGGCGGGCTACCGCGCCTGCGCCAACAAGCGGATTGAGATTGCGGAGCATCTGCGGTATCTGCCAATGGGCTGGTTCAATGACAACAGCCTCGGCGAGGTCACGTCCGTCACCACCAACACCATGGAAAACATGGCGAATGTGGCTACCCGCGTGGTAATGGTCACGACCCGCGGCTTTCTGACCTCCGGCATCATCGCGGTCATGATGTTCCTGTTCGACTGGCGCATGGGGCTGATCACACTGACGGGACTGGTGCTGTTTTTCGCTGTCAACGCTGCCATGCAGCGGGCGGAGCAGGCCCTTTCCCAGCGGAAGTTCAATGCCGACGAGCGGCTTGTGTCCAAGGTGCTGGAATATGTGCAGGGCATCGCCGAGGTCAAGAATTTTGACCTGACCCAGGATTCCGCAACCCAGGTCCACGGGGCTGTAGAGGAAGCCCGCAAGGCGTCCTTTGCCATGGAGCTGCCATCGGTGCTTTATATGCTGGCGCAGTTCATCGTCAACAAGCTCACCGGCGTTGCCGTCTGCGCGGCCGCTATCGTCTTTTACTTCAGCGGCACCATGGAGCTTACAAATTGCCTGCTGATGCTCATCTGCTCGTTTATCCTTTTCGAGCAGCTGGATTCTGCCGGGAGCTTTTCGTCCCTGTTCCGCTCCATCGACATCGGCGTGGACAAGGCAAATGCCATCCTGCGTGTGGAGCCCATGGATATTGATGGGGAGGATCTGTCGCCGGAACGGGAGGACATTGCCCTGTCCTATGTAGATTTCTCCTATGACAGCAAGCCCATCCTGCACGACGTGTCCCTGACCATCCCGGAAAAAGCCACGGTCGCTATCGTCGGTCCCTCCGGCTCCGGCAAGACCACTCTCTGCAATCTTATGGCGCGGTTCTGGGATGTGCAGTCCGGCAGCGTGCGCCTCGGCGAACGGGATGTACGGGAGTACAGCTATGACAGCCTTATCCGCAATTTCTCCTTTGTGTTTCAGCGGACCTATCTGTTCTCGGACACCATCGCCCACAACATTGCCTTTGGTGTGGACGATGCCACCCCGGAGGACATCGCCGAGATGGAATCGCTGTACAACCTCATGGAATACCACATCCTGCATGGGCAGGACTATCTGGACGAGGATATGAAGTTCCACCGGACCATTGCCCGCGCCAGCGGCAATCTGGTGGCTCCCCAGCTGGCTCCCATCATCACGGCGTCGGTGGAGGTGTTCACCGAGGGCACCCACCGCACTCTGCTGCAGGAGACCCTGGACACCCACAAGGCTGTACTGGAGGCCATCAAGTGCGGCGACAGCACCTGGGCACGGGATGCCATGACCCTGCACCTTTCCTACAACCGCGACCTGTACCGGAAGATGCACCGCGCCCGCAGCGGTGAACCGCCCCTTGCTCCCAAAGTGCCGGAATGGGTGCTGCAGCTCAAGGAGCTGACCAAGCCCGAAGAACCGGAAGAA
>OHHH01000445.1_pt1 | contig 15508 bp, 15 predicted proteins | sample 1567951 | NCBI WGS metagenome assembly OHHH01 (sample SAMEA3879550, study PRJEB24766) | human gut metagenome | biome: human-associated habitat; feature: feces | place: USA | collected 1985/1987 | reverse complement strand
AACTTTCCTTTGGGTATGAAAGAGACTTTTTTCTTTCCTGTACCCATTCTCAGGCTTTCCTTTGGGTATGAAAGACTCTTTTTCTTTCCTGTACCCATTCCCGGACTTTCTCTTGGGTATGAAAGTTACTTTTTCTCTCCTGTACCCATTTCCAAGCTTTCCCTTGGGTATGAAAGCCGTTTTTTCTCTCCTGTGCCCATTCTCAAGCTTTCCCTTGGGTATGAAAGACTCTTTTTCTCTCCTGTACCCATTTTCCAGCTTTCCTTTGGGTATGAACGCTGCTTTTTCTTTCCTATACCCATTTCCAAGCTTTCCTTTGGGTACTGGAAACTATTTTTCCTTCGCGTATTCCCTGCCGGCGGCAATGTCCTTCTGCATCTGTTCTTTCAGTGCCTCAATGTCGGCAAATTTCTGCTCGGGGCGGCGGAATTCGTAAAGATATACGGAAATATCCTCGCCGTAGATATCCTCATCAAAATCATACACATAGGTTTCCACACACATCACCGGCTTGTCCTGCTCAATGGTGGGCTTGTAGCCGATATTGGTGGTGGAACTGTAGTAGCGGTTCCGTATCATAACGCCGGAATAATAAACGCCTCTCGGAGGCAGCATTTTGCTCTCATCCGGAATCAGGTTTAATGTCGGCATCCCCAGGGTGCGTCCAAGCTGTCTGCCGTGTGTTACCTTGCCGCAGATAAAATAGGCTTCGCCAAGCAGGGTTTCCGTCAGGCGCATATCCCCCTTTTCCAGTGTTTCCCGCACGTAGGTGGAGCTGATTTCCCTGCCTTCATACAAAAGCTTGTCAATGATTTTCACCGTCATGCCGCATTCCGGCGCCAGAATCCTTAAAAGCGCCGCATTGCCTTCCCCTCTTCGACCGAAAGAAAGGTCGCTGCCAGCCGCCACATAAACGGCATTGATGCGGTTGCAAAGCACATTTACCACAAAATCCCTTGGCGACATATCCGCCACCTTACGGTTTAAGGGGTACTCCACTAAAATATCAATTCCCAGACGTTCAAAGATTTCTCTCTTTTCCTCTCTGGTGGTGAGCTGTTTTTCCTTACCGTCACCGAAGAAAACAGCCGGTGAAGGGTCGAATGTGAATACGCATGCTTTTTTGCCGTTCTCCTTCTGCTTCAAGATTTCGTCAAGAAGCGCCCGGTGCCCAATGTGCACACCGTCAAATTTTCCGATTGCCACTGCTGTCTCATCATTAATATAAAAATCCGCTGTACCGGTAATGATTTCCATTGCTGTATTTCTCCATCACATTAAGTCATTTTCCAGAAACATCTTTTTCGGTACGAAACGGCCTTCCTGCCGTTTCATGGTATAGACGCCGTAAAATCTGCCTGCTTCATCATAGACACGCACATCTTCGCCGTCTCCGAACATTCTCCGCTCCTTTATCTGCTGCGGATAAAAGGAATTTCCGTTTTTGATATACTTTATAAATTCATCCGGGATATGCACCGGCGCCAGTTCCTCAAAGAAATGGTCCACAGGCACCACGACTTCGCCGACTCTTTCTTCATCCCGCAATTTTTCCAGCTCTGCCAGGGTGATGGCGCTCTCTTCTCTAAATACCCCCGCCTTGATGCGCTTTAAGCTTTTCATGGCGGCAAGGCATCCGCATTTTACACCGATGTCATAACAGAGTGTCCGGATATAAGTACCCTTGGAGCAGGATACCCGGAAGGTCACCTCCGGCAGCTTCATGTCCAAAATGGTTATATCGTAAATGGTAACCGCTCTGGGCTGACGCTCCACTTCCTTACCGGCTCTCGCCAGTTCGTAAAGCTTTTTGCCGTTGACCTTTAATGCGGAATACATGGGGGGAATCTGGTCATAGTCCCCGATAAAAGAAAGAATGGCATTTCGTGCTTCTTCTTCCGTTACCGTGACAGGACATTCCTTTAGTACCTCTCCCGACAAATCCTGGGTATCCGTGGAGATACCAAGCTGCATCACCGCTTCGTATTCCTTGTCCCGGTCCGTCAGCATGTCGCAGAGCTTGGTGGCGCTGCCTAAGCACACCGGCAGTACACCGGTGGCATCCGGGTCAAGAGTGCCGGTATGTCCGATTTTTTTCTGTCTGAGTATTCCCCGCATCTTGGCTACCACATCATGGGAGGTAAAGCCTTTTTCCTTATAAATATTGATAATGCCGTTGTACAATGCTTTTCCCTCCCTTGTCAATTCCCATGTGTTCAGTCAGCCAGACTGCCTGCCGCACTTCTTTTATTCCTGCCTGTCTTAACCGGAATGCAATCCGTTTCTCACTTATATTACTGTCCTAACTGCAGTGCAATCTGCCCGGACAGGTTGTTGATCACGTCATGCATGGTGCCGCGGATGGTGCATCCAGCTGCCCGGACATGTCCGCCGCCGCCGAAGAAGGATGCTACCTTTGCCACATCCACATATTCATCGGAACGCATGCTGACCTTGTATTCCATGTGTTCTTTTTCGTAAATAAAAATTGCGCAGTGCACGCCGGCAATGTTCCTGAGCTGATTGACAATGCCGTCCAGGTCGGAGGGTCTTGCTCCGTAAAATGCCATTTTTTCCTGATCCATGCAGCTGAAAATACACTGTCCGTCCATAAATCGGATGCTTTCAATCAGGGCTCTTCCCAGTACCTGGGTCTGCAGATAGGTCTTCTGGTAAAAGCTTTCCTCTATAATTTGTGCAAAAGGGAAGCCGTAGCCAATCAGTTCCGCGCCGATTTGCATGGTCTTCGGAGAGGTGTTGGTATACTGGAACACACCGGTGTCATGAATAATGCCGGTATAGAGTGCCGTAGCAATCTCCGTATCCATATCCTCCTTGGGAATTAAGCCGTAAAGCACCTCTGCCGTCGAGCTGGCATCGGGCACTACTAAATTCACATCCCCGCAGCCGGGCACATTGCTGATATGATGGTCAATATGCACTTTTTTTGCCGCACAGTTGAAAAATTCTTCCGCGCCACCCAGTCTCTCCGCATTGGTGTCCAGTGCAAAGAACACGTCAAAATGCTCTTCTTTCCGATACTCCGTATCCGCTTCGGACAAATGGGGAAGATGGGTAAATCCATCGGGTATGCCCTCTAAATACCAGTGGATTTTTGCTCCCGGCATCTTCTTTTTCAAAAACAGATACAGTGCCATGCCGGAGCCTATGGCATCTCCATCCGGTCTTACATGGGCGCTGATACCGATGATCTTTGCCCCGCTACACTCCTGTAAAATATCCATAACCTTATGCCTTCCCGTTCTGTTCTTCCATGACTTCATCAATCTTTCTGGACATATTGACACCGTACTCAATGGACTGGTCCATGATAAATGTAATTTCCGGTGTATTGCGCAGATTGATGGTCTTGGCAAGACGGTTACGGATGTAACCTTCTGCACTCTTTAAGCCTTTATAGGTGTTTTCTCTCGCCTCTTCATCCCCAAGGACACTGATCCATGCCTTGCAGGTTTTAAGGTCGGGAGCCACTTCTACCGCAACGACGCTTGTAAGCGGACAAATCCGGGGATCTTTGATTTCTCCCCGGATAACTTCCGCCAAAACGCGCTGCACTTCCCCGTTAATACGGGTATTCTTCACGCTGTTTTTTCTCATATTGCTATATTCCCTTCATAATCTGCAAACTTTGGGCTTCTGCCCAATATTTGCAAAGTGAACTCTGTTCACTTGTGAAATTTATCTTCACACTATTACTGGCGCGGTACTTCAACCATGATATAAGCTTCTACGATATCAAGCTCCTGCATCTTGTCGAAGCCGTCAAATACCAGACCACATTCGTAGCCTGCTTTTACTTCCTTTACATCATCCTTGAATCTCTTTAAGGATGCTAACTCGCCTTCGTAAATCTGCTCGCCGCCTCTGGTGATACGAACCTTGCAGCCTCTCTGGAAGACACCGTCCTGTACATAGGAACCGGCAATGTTGCCCACTGCGGATGCCTTGAAAATCTGACGTACTTCCGCATGGCCGATAACCTTTTCCTCAAATACGGGATCAAGCATACCCTTCATGGCTGCTTCGATATCCTCGATAGCCTGATAAATTACCTTATACAGACGGATATCCACGCCTTCTCTTTCGGCTGTTGCCTTTGCGGTTGCGTCAGGACGTACATTGAAGCCGATGATAATTGCGGAGGATGCGCTTGCCAGCATAACGTCGGATTCGTTGATTGCACCTACACCGCCATGGATGCATTTTACCACAACTTCTTCGTTGGAAAGCTTAAGCAGACTCTGCTTAACGGCTTCCACACTACCTTGAACGTCAGCCTTTACAATCAGGTTCAGTTCCTTTAAGTTACCTTCCTGAATCTGGGAGAACAGATCATCCAGAGACATCTTGCTCTTGGTTTCTTCCAGCTTCTTCTCCTTGTTCTGCTCAAGGTAGGTATCGGCAAAGGATTTCGCTGTTTTATCGTTGTCATGTGCCAGGAATACTTCACCGGCGCTGGGTACATCGTTAAGGCCCAAGATTTCCACAGGTGTGGAAGGTCCTGCTTCTTTTACTCTTCTGCCCTTGTCGTCAATCATGGCACGTACTTTACCGTGGCTTGCGCCTGCGGAAATAAAGTCACCCACATGCAGGGTACCCTTCTGTACCAGAATGGTGGCAACGGGACCGCGTCCCTTATCCAGCTCGGCCTCGATAACAAGACCTCTTGCCTTTCTGTTAGGATTAGCTTTTAATTCCAGAATATCCGCGGTAAGCAGAATGGTTTCCAGCAGATCTTCGATACCCTCACCGGATTTTGCGGATACAGGTACAAATTCTGTGGTTCCGCCCCAGTCTACCGGAATCAGTTCGTATTCGGTAAGTTCCTGCTTTACACGGTCCACATTGGCATTGGGCTTATCAATCTTGTTGACTGCCACAATGATTTCAATGCCGGCTGCCTTGGCATGGTTAATTGCCTCCACGGTCTGGGGCATAACGCCGTCGTCGGCCGCTACTACCAGAATGGCAATATCCGTTGCATTGGCACCACGCATACGCATAGCGGTAAACGCTTCATGTCCGGGTGTATCAAGGAAGGTAATCTTTCTGTCATTGATGGCTACGGTATAAGCACCGATGTGCTGGGTAATACCGCCTGCTTCCCTGTCGGTTACGTTGGTCTTACGGATGGCATCCAGGAGGGATGTTTTACCGTGGTCAACGTGACCCATTACGCAGATAACGGGAGGACGGGAAACCAGATTTTCATCGTTTTCATCATCTTCCTTCAGCAGCTCTTCGATAACATCGACCTTGACTTCCTTTTCGCAGAGAATGTCGTACTCCATGGCAATGTTTTCGGCTTCTTCATAGGAAATTTCCTGGTTTACGGTAACCATTTTGCCCTCTAAGAAGAGCTTCTTGATAATAGCGGAAGACTGCACCTTCATCTTGTCTGCCAGATCCTTGATGGTAATGGTTTCGGGCAGCACGATAACCTTGATGACTTCTTCGGCTGCTTCTTCCTTCTTCTTTTCCGGTTTAATAAATCTGCCGGGCTTGTTCTTTAACGGTTCCTCTTCTTCATACATGAAGTCCTTGCGGGAACGTTTATCTTTCTCCTGGCTGATACGGCGCTTTTCTTCATCTCTGTGCTTCTCCGCATCCTTGGCGGTTGTTTCGGGAGCAAAGCCCTTGCTGCCGCCCTGGCCGGGTTTGCGGAATCCGCCGTCTCTTCCGGCGCCGTTCCGGTTGTCGCGATTGCCGAAGGAAGGTCTGTCACCGCCCTGGCCGTTTCTGTTATCTCTGTTTCCGTAAGGTCTGTCGCCGCCCTGACCGTTACGATTGTCACGGTTTCCGTAGGAAGGTCTGTCTGACGCATTTGCCTGTACGGGTCTGTCTGCCTGACGCTCTGCAGCCGGTCTATCCGCTGCGGGTCTTTCTACAGCGGGCTTAGGAGCAGCAGTGCCTGCTGCAGCCGTATTGTCTGTCTGGCTCTGAAGCTTCTCTTCCCTTGCGGGTTCTTCCTTGGGAGCTGCCTTCTGGGGCTGACGGGACGGTACCATCTGCACACTGGGTGTGGGAGAAGGAGGTGTCAGCGGTTTAATGGGACGGACCGGTGCCGGCTGTCCGGAGCGGACATTCTGGTTATTTCTCTGGTTCTGACCCTGATTACCGTTCATACCGCCGCGGTTTCCCTGACCCTGATTGTTTCTGCCGGAGGGCTGACCGGGTACGCGGGAATTCTGCGGATTGCTGACAAAGATAATTGTCTTTTTCTTCTTGGGTGCTTCCGCATTTTCCTTTCCTGCTTCTTTGTTCTCCGCTGCCTTTACGGTTTCTTTGTTTTCCACGGGTTTACCTGCTTCCTTTGTATCTGTTTTGACTGCTTCTTTCGTTTCTGCCGGTTTGGTGCTTTCCTTTGCTTCGGCTGTCTTGACCTCTGCCCTGCTTTCTTTTTCCTCTGCTGCGGGCTTGGGCGCTCCACTGCCGAAGTGCTTTCTTACAAGGCCGGCTGCATCATCCTCTACCGCACTCTGTGCCGCTTTGGCTTCGATGCCCTTACTCTGCAGAAAGGCAATGACCTCTTTGCTTTGTACACCAAATTCCTTTGCAAGTTCATGTATCTTAATTTTTGCCATGCAATTATTACCTCCTAATTTTCGGATGCGTTCAGATATTGAATCATTTTTTCTGCAAGACCTTCGTCCACGACGGCAAGGGCGGCTCTTTCGTCCTTTCCGATACAATGTCCTAATTCCGCCTTCATGCCGTAATCAAAAACAGGCACTTCATAGAACGAACATTTGTCATGGAATAGTTTCCGGGTATTGTCTGATGCATCCTTCGCTACAATAACCAGCACAGCAGAACCGTTTTTCACTGCATTTTCCGTTGCAAACTCGCCGCTTACCACATTTCTTCCACGCGCTGCGAGCCCCAGCAGTCCATATATTTTATTCTGCATTTGTCTCACTAAACTCCTTCTCCAGTTCCTCATATACCGCATCCGGTATGCTCATTTTGAACGAACGCTCGATGCCTTTGTTTTTGCGTGCCTTCTTTAAGCATTCTCCACTCTTACAAAGGTATGCGCCTCTTCCGTTCTTTTTACCTGTTAAATCCAGTACGATGGTATCCTCCGGTGTCTTTAAGACTCTCATCATTTCTTTTTTATTCTTCATTTCACCGCAGCCCACGCACTGTCTTAAGGGAATTTTTTTATTCATTGTCGGTATCAGCACCTTCCTCTTCGGCCTCTCTTACCTCTTCCTCGTACTCCTCAGCATCGTAGCCGTCATCTTCGTACTCATCCATATAGTCTTCGTAACGGAAGCCCGGTGCATCCTTTGCCTGGGTTTCGGACTTGATGTCAATCTTGTAGCCTGTCAGTCTTGCTGCCAGTCTCGCGTTCTGGCCTTCCTTACCGATGGCAAGAGATAACTGGTAATCGGGTACGACTACCTTTGCGGTCTTTTCGTCCGGATCTGCAAATACGGCTACAATCTTGGCGGGAGAAAGGGCATTCTGAATCAGGTTGCCGGGGTTCTCATCCCAGTTTACAATGTCAATCTTTTCTCCGCGGAGCTCTTCTACAATGGCGTTTACTCTGGCGCCGTTCATACCGACGCAGGCACCTACGGCATCCACGTTGGGGTTGTTGCTCCATACGGCAATCTTGGTACGGCTTCCGGCTTCACGGGCAATGCTCTTGATTTCTACGGTGCCGTCCTTGATTTCCATAACTTCGGACTCAAACAGTCTCTTTACTAATTCCGGATGCGTTCTGCTGACATTGATGCGGGGTCCCTTCGGGGTGTTCTTCACTTCCAGAATGTAAACCTTAATTCTCTCGGTGGGCTTGAATACTTCACCCTTTACCTGTTCGCTCTCATTTAACATGGCATCGGCTTTTCCTAAATTGATGCTGATGTTTTTTCCTACATAACGCTGTACCACACCGGTAACTACGTCATGTTCTTTTTCATAATACTGGTTGAAGATAACGCTTCTTTCCTCTTCGCGGATTTTCTGTAAAATCACGTTCTTGGCATTCATGGTGGCAATACGTCCGAATTCCTTGGACTTGATCTCCACATGCAGGATGTCTCCCACCTTTGCCTTCTTGGAAATTTCCTTTGCGTCATCCAGTGCAATCTGCAGGCAGTCGTCTTCCACATCTTCCTTTGTGGGTACGACTTCCTTTTCCGCATAGCAGAGGAAATCGCAGGTATCCCTGTCAATTTCGACCTTAATATTATCTGCTTTTCCGAAGTGATTCTTGCATGCTGTCATAAGGGAATTTTCAATCGCATCGAACAGAGTTTCCTTGCTGATTTCTTTCTCCTTCTCCAGTATGTCAAGTGCCTCCATTAATTCTTTATTCATTTTCCTATATCCTCCTTGTTTTTGCGAAGCAAAAATCCGAGTCCTTTGACGAGGAGAGGATTTATACTCCTTGTTTTTGCGGAGCAAAAATCCGAGTCCCATGACGAGGAGAGGATTTATACTCCTGTGTTCTATATTCTATATATCCGCTAAAAATCCAGTGCCAGCCTGATGAGCGCCACATCGCTTCTTTCAAAGGTCTGCTCACCGTTTTCTGTTTCAATGGTAATGCTCTTGTCATCGAAGCTCTTTAAGATTCCTGTAAATTCCTTACATTTTTCAATGGGCTTGTAGGTCTTTATTTCCACTTCTTTCCCTATGCTTTTCTGAAGGTGCTTATCTTTTTTCAAGGTTCTGCCCAGTCCCGGACTGGATACCTCCAGGATGTACGCATCTTTGATAAAGTCCTCTTTGTCCAGTGCATCCGACAATGCCCTGCTCACTGTTTCGCAGTCATTGATGTTTACACCTTCCGATTTGTCAATGTAGGCGCGCAGATAATAATCCGCTCCCTCTTTGACGTATTCCACATCATAGATTTCCACCCCGCAGCCTTCTGCAATGGGTAAAAGCAGCTTTTCCGTTCTGCTTTCGTAGTCTTTTCTTGACATGTCTTTTTCCTTTCTCAATATGAAGTTGTAAGTGACTGGAACATATGCCCCGGGCATTAAGAAAGAGTGGTACGCGACCACTCTTACCTTATGTTCCATATTTAACTGTATTCAGTGTAAACCTTTAAGATTGAAAAGTCAATGGTGAAAATGTAAAAATGTACTATTTCTCACATTTTTCTTCCTCATCGGTCAGAACCAGTTTCTGTTCTACCGTAACTTTTTCTTCATAACATTCAAAGATTTCGTTTACCTTATCGCCGGAAAGCTTCGGGGTGATAAGGCTTACCACCGGCACTACGATTAATCCTGCCACCATGGCTATGGCTCCTGCGTTGATGGGAGAAGCAATAAAATGGAAGAACATGTTGGACACGGTAATGCCCACGCCACAGATAAAGCTTGCCCAGACAGCGGATTTCGTCACGCCCTTCCAGTACAGTCCGTACATGAAAGGCGCTAAAAACGCACCGGCCAGAGCGCCCCAGGAAATACCCATGAGCTGTGCGATAAAGGTGGGCGGGTCAAGGGCGATCACAACGGAAATTACCACAAAGAACACTAAGAAAATTCTCATGGTGAGAAGCTGCTTCTTCTCGTCCATCTTCTTGATGATATTTCCCTTTAAGAAGTCCAGTGTCAGGGTGGAGCTGGATGTCAGCACCAGGGAGGACAGCGTGGACATGGATGCGGAAAGCACCAGCACAATCACGATACCGATCAGGATATCGGAAAGGGAATTTAACATAGTAGGGATAATTGCATCGTATACAATACCGCCCTGCCCGTTCCGGATGGCATCGGAGTCAAACAGTCTTGCAAAACCGCCCAGGAAATAGCATCCGCCGGATACCACAATGGCAAACAACGTGGAAATCACCGTACCGGTCTTGACTGCTTTTTCATCCCGGATGGCATAGAATTTGCTTACCATCTGCGGCAGACCCCAGGTACCTAAGGAGGTCAGAATGACAACCCCCAGTAAGTTAAGCGGGTCGGGTCCGAAAAAGGAAGTAAAGGCTCCCTGCTGTCCCATGGTTACGGGAATATCGCTGGGAATTTCAGACAGTTTAAAAACTGCCTGCATAAAACCGCCCTGCCCGTTTAATACGGAAGCAATGACTGCCACAATGCCGACCAGCATAACGATACCCTGTACAAAATCGTTAATGGCCGTTGCCATGTAACCGCCTAAAATCACGTAAACGCATGTAAGGGCTGCCATAACCACAACACACACCGTGTAGGGCACATCGAACGCCATTTCAAACAGACGGGAAAGTCCGTTGTATACGGATGCGGTATAAGGAATCAGAAAAACAAAAGAGATGACGGCTGCCGTGACACGAAGGGCATTGCTGTCAAAACGCTTCCCAAAATAGTCCGGCATGGTCTTTGCCTTTAAGTGCTTGCTCATAATTCTTGTTCTTCTGCCCAGCACAATCCAGGCAAGCAGGGAACCGATCAGGGCATTGCCGATACCGATCCAGGTGGCGGAAATTCCGTATTTGTAGCCGAACTGTCCTGCATATCCTACAAAAACCACAGCACTGAAATAGGACGTGCCATAGGCAAAAGCCGTCAGCCACGGACCGACACTTCTGCCTCCGAGTACAAAGCCGTCCACGTTGGTGGCATGTTTACGGGAATAAAAACCGATTCCTACCATTACGGCAAAAAACAGTATTAGAAGTAATACCTTCACTATCATCTCTTTACCCTCATTTTCCTATGTTTTTATTTCCTGTATTTCTTTTTTTTCACACCGTTGTCCGGTGTATTAAACCGTCTTCCGGATTTCATCCTGTGTGACAAATTCCACATCGGTTTCTTTTAAGAGCTCTGTTGCTTTTTCCAGATTGGAAGTCTTCATGACGATGGAAGCATCATCGTTTCCGGTCTCAAGCGCATACATGTACTCAATGTTGATATGGGATTTGCAGATTACCTCCAAAAGCTCCTGCAGGCAGCCCACCTTGTGGCGGAGCTTTACCCCCAAAACATCCGTAAGCATGGCGGAAAAACCATTTTCATTCAAAGCTTTCCTGCCTGCTTCCGGTTCGGTAACCAGAAGCCGTAAAAGCCCATAATCACTGGTATCTGCCAGACTTAAGGAAACGATATTGATGTTGTTTTTCTTTAAGACATCCAGGACCTCTTCCAGTCTGCCTTCCCTGTTTTCGATAAAAACGGATAACTGTTTCAAATACATACAGCCGTTCTCCTTCCTTAATAAAGCCATGCGGGCACCGGACGTGCCCGCACATTTTCCTGTTCTTAAATCAGCTTTCGGTTGTCGATTACATGCACGGATTTGCCCATACTGCGCTCAATGGTCTTGGGCTCTACCAGTTTTACCTTTACGGCAAGACCGATGGCGTGCTGGATGACCGTTGCAATCTTCTTTGTCAGCTTTTCTAATTCCTTGATTTCATCGGAGAAGAAACGCTCCTCTACCTCCACCTGTACCTCCAGGGTATCCAGGTTGTTCACACGATCCACAATCATCAGGTAGTGAGGCGCCACTTCGCCCATTTCCAGCAGTGCAGACTCAATCTGGCTGGGGAATACATTGACGCCGCGGATAATCAGCATGTCATCGGAGCGACCTTTGAAACGGCTGATACGCGCCGTGGTTCTGCCACATTCGCAGGGTGCATAATCGATGCTTGTCAGGTCCCTGGTGCGGTATCTTAAAATAGGAAGTCCCTCTTTGGTAATGGTGGTAAATACCAGTTCACCCGTCTCTCCTGCCGGCAGGGGCTGCAACGTATCCGGGTCAATAATTTCCGGAATAAAGTGGTCTTCCTGCACATGCAGTCCTCTGTGATATTCACAGTCGCATGCCACGCCGGGTCCCAGTACTTCGCTTAAACCGTAAATATCATGGGCATGGATGTGCAGCTTGTTTTCAATCTGCTTACGCATGTTTTCCGTCCAGGGCTCCGCGCCGCAGATGGCGGTTTTTAACTTAACCTTGTCAAGGTCTCCCATTTCCTCCAGGGTCTCCGCAATATGTAACAGATAGGAAGGGGTGCAGGCAATCGCCGTTACATCGAAATCCTTCATCATGGTAGTTAATTTTTTCGTATTGCCGGTGGACATGGGCACAACCGTGGCTCCCAGTCTTTCCGCACCCGCATGGGCGCCTAAGCCGCCGGTAAACAGACCATAGCCGTATGCAATCTGGATGGTGTCCTCTCTGGTAACACCTGCCATGGTAAAGGCTCTTGCCACACATTCGCTCCAAAGATCCAGATCCTTTCTGGTGTATGCCACTACCGTTGCTTTTCCGGTGGTACCGCTGGAGGCATGCACGCGCACAATTTCAGAACGGGGGACTGCCAGCAAGCCGAAGGGATAGTTGTCTCTTAAATCGCTTTTGGTGGTAAAGGGAAGCTTGGTAATGTCTTCAATACCCTTGACATCTCCTAATTCCAACCCCATTTCCTGCATTTTTTTTCGGTAAAAAGGCACATTGTAATACACACGCTCCACCATTTTTACCAGTCTTGCACTCTGCAGGGCATGCATTTCATCCCTGCTCATACATTCTTTCGACTCATTCCAGATCATGCGTTTTCTCCTCCGTCAAATCCTAACAGGAAAGCCTTCTTATTGATATCCACGGTCTTGGGCGGAACTGTTTTTTCGATTACGGAAAGCCATGTCTCTTTATCGAAATCCATGTGCTTTGCCGCAAGTCCCAGTACAATGACGTTGAATGCTTTCACATTGCCGATTTTTTCTGCCTCTTCCATTGCATTAATGGAATAGACCTTATGTTTTTTTGCCAGATTTTCAATGATATCGTCCGGATAGGATGCCGCACCCGTCACAACGGTAATCGGGTCAATTCTCCAGTCATTGACAATAATAACGCCGTCTTTTTTTAAGAAATGGGCATAGCGCAGGGCTTCCAGTCTTTCAAATGCAATCAGCACATCTGCCTGTCCTTCTTCCACGATGGGCTCTGCCACTTCACTGCCGTAGCGTACAAAGGTGACCACGCTGCCGCCACGCTGCGCCATTCCGTGCACCTCCGATAATTTTACATCATAGCCGGCAGCCTTTGTCATTCCGCCCAGTATACGGCTGGTAAGAAGGGTTCCCTGTCCTCCCACGCCTACAATCATAATATTCTTCGTCTTCACTGTTTCGCCCTCCTATTACTTTGCGCAGGTCTCAATGGCCTGGAACATACAAAGATTTTTACAAAGTCCGCATCCGTTACACATGGTAGTGTCAATGGCAATCGTGCCGTCTTCCTTCTTTGTCAGGGCAGGACAGCCGGGACGCAGGCAGGCGCCGCACTTCTTGCATTTTTCGGGAATGGGCTTGCATACGTTGGGGAATACATTTCCTTTTAAAAGTACGCAGGGAGACTTGGTAATGATAACGGAAACTTCATCCCTTGCCACTTCTTCCTTAATAACTCTTTCCAGTTCCTTTAAGTCAAAGGCATTTACTTCCACTACATGCTCAATGCCCATGGATTTGCACAGATAATAAATGCTGATGGCCGGAACGATTTCTCCCTTTAAGGTCTTGCCGGTTGCCGCATGATCCTGATGACCCGTCATACCGGTGGTGGAGTTGTCCAGAATCATAACGGTACCTGTTCCCTGGTTGTAAACCATATTCATCAGGGAATTGACACCGGTATGCATAAAGGTGGAATCGCCGATTACGGCTACCCAGTTTTTAATGTAATCCTTGCCCTTCGCCTTTTCCATGCCGTGCAGGGTGGAAATGCTGGCGCCCATGCAGACGGTGGTATCAATGACGTTCAAAGGCGCTACGGCGCCTAAGGTATAACAGCCGATATCGCCTGCGGCGTGGATTTTCAGTTTATTCAATACGGAAAATACGCTTCTGTGAGGACATCCCGGGCACAGAATAGGAGGTCTTGCCGGAACCTGTGCCGGTGTTTCTACGGAAAATTCTTCCGGCTTCAGGGCTTTTCTTAACATATTAGCGCTGTATTCGCCCTGAATGGTAAAAATTTCCTTGCCGATTGCCTTGATACCCCAGGATTTTACCTGTTCTTCAATGACCGGCTCCAGCTCCTCGAATATGTACAGCTTATCTACCTTGGAAGCAAATTCCTCGATTAATTTTCTCGGCAGCGGATGTACCAGACCGAGCTTTAATACGGAAGCATCGGGACAGGCTTCTCTTACATACTGGTAAGGAATGCCGCTGGTGATAAAACCGATGGAGGTATCTCTGTATTCCACACGGTTAACAGGAAAATCACAGCCGTCCTCCGCCATTTTTTTCATTCTTTCTTCTACATATAAATGACGCTGTTTGGCATTGCCGGGCATCATGACAAATTTCGCCGGATTACGGGTATAGGGCTTGTCTTCGATTTCCTGTCTGTCGCAGAGCTCCACCGTTCCCTGGGAATGGGAAAGTCTTGTGGTGGTGCGCACCATAACCGGAGTATCGTATTTTTCACTGAGTTCAAAGGCATACTTGGTAAATTCCTTCGCTTCCTCGCTGTCGGAGGGCTCTAATACCGGCACAATGGCGGCTCTTGCCACGGCACGGGAATCCTGCTCGTTCTGGGAGCTGTAAAGTCCCGGATCATCCGCTGCCACCAGCACCAGACCGCCGTTTACACCCGCATAAGAAATGGTGTAAAGAGGGTCGCTTGCCACATTGACGCCTACATGCTTCATGGAAACAATGGCTCTTACACCGCTGATGGAGGCGCCGATTGCCACCTCTGTTGCCACCTTTTCATTGGGAGACCATTCTGCATAAATCTCCGGGTATTTTACAATGTTTTCACTGATTTCTGTGCTGGGAGTACCGGGATATGCCGCGGATACTTTCACACCTGCTTCGTAGGCGCCTCTGGCAATAGCCTCGTTGCCCAACATGATTTTCTTTTCTGACACGATTACTCTTCCTTTCTCCTATGGTTCATTTTACATTCTCTCTTTTCTCCGATTGCATCTGCAATTTTGCGCAGAAACAGATACAATAATCATACCACGCATTTTTAGTACTGTAAAGCGTTACTGATACAAAGCATCCAACAGCTGTTTCATGGTTCTGTGCAAAACAGGGTGGCGGAAATTCGGTGCGATTTCTGCCATGGGTTTCAGTACAAAATCCCTGTTTTCCATATCCACATGGGGAATGATGAGATTTTCATCCTCATAGATTTCCCTGCCGTAAAAAATAATATCCAGATCAAGAGTTCTCGGACCCCAATGGATTTTGCGCTCCCTGCCCGCTTCCTGTTCGATTTCGTGCAGCCTGTCCAGAAGCTCCGTTGGCGTATAAAGTGTTTCGGCAAGAAGGACGCCGTTTAAGAAGTCCGGCTGTTCCACTCCACCGTAAGGTTTGGTGGAAATAATGCTGCTCACCTTTTTTATCCGGATATATTTTTCTTCCAGTTTTTTTATGGCATCCTCTATCAACTTCCTGCTGTCACCTAAATTGGAGCCGAATGCTATATACACATCCGTCCGGCCTCTGTGGATTTTCACAGAAACCGATTCAAAAGGCAGAGGGATGGGGGCTTCCGG
>OHHH01000439.1_pt1 | contig 15672 bp, 10 predicted proteins | sample 1567951 | NCBI WGS metagenome assembly OHHH01 (sample SAMEA3879550, study PRJEB24766) | human gut metagenome | biome: human-associated habitat; feature: feces | place: USA | collected 1985/1987 | reverse complement strand
TTAAGGCTCTGCCTTAAAAATCCGCAATCTTTTGTAAAAGATTGATTAAAACTTTTAATTCCCTATTTCAGCGTTTATTACCGACCGTTTCGCTAACCTCAATAACGCACCAGTCTTTAAAAAGGTCGGAACTTGAAGCTGCTCACAGCCGCCCGCCGCATTTTTTATTTGATTCTTAGCTAAAGCTGTGGTATACTTATAAAAGATACATGCAAAATAATCCATAGAAATTTCGACAGTAAACAATTTCATGTGAAAGGATAAATATGGGATTTCTTATTATAGACGGCAACAGCATATTAAACCGTGCATTCTACGGTATCCGTGTGCTGACAAATTCAAGAGGTGTTGCCACAAATGCCGTAACAGGCTTTATGAACACTCTGCTTATGCTTGAAAAGGACGTAGATCCGGATATGATAGCGGTAGCTTTCGACCTTAAAGCGCCGACATTCCGCCATAAGATGTATTACGGCTATAAGGCAAACCGCAAGGGTATGCCGGAAGACCTTGCACAACAGCTCCCCTATATGAAAAAGATAATAAAAGCGATGGGAATAACCATTATCGAAAAAGAGGGCTTTGAAGCCGATGATATAATCGGAACTGTTTCAGCCGCCTGTGCGGATAAGAAGATACCCTGTACAGTGTCAACGGGTGACCGTGACTCGTTCCAGCTTGTAAATGATTACGTTACCGTAAGACTTGCCAAGACAAAAGGCGACATTTACTATACGCCCGATGTTATTATGGAGGAGTACGGCGTGACTCCGAAACAAATGATAGAAGTAAAGGCGCTTATGGGCGATTCGAGCGACAATATTCCGGGTGTTCCCGGCATAGGTGAAAAGACCGCTCTTTCACTTATAAAGGAATTTGCAAGCGTGGACGGAGTTTATGAAAACATCGGCTCAACGCTTATCACAAAGGGTATACGCACAAAGCTCGAAAACGGCAAGGAAAGCTGTTATATGAGCAGACAGCTTGCCGAAATATGCCTTACCGCACCTGTTGATACCGAGCTTTCGCATTATGTTCCGAAAGAACGTGACGATACCGAGCTTGCAAGATTGCTGTCGGAGCTTGAAATGTACAAGATGCTCCAGAAGCTGAAGCTGCACCCGACTTCCGCTCCGGCAGGCTCAAAAGAGGCTTTGGAAGAATCCGCCGCAAAGCAGATACCCGCAATGCCTGCAGGCGATATAGTTCTGACGCAGGAGGGAAGCGTATACGCAGGCGCAGTAGGCGCTCCGGTAAAATTGTCCGACGGGGAGCTTAAAGCCTATGCCGACAGCGACAGCACGAAGTACACCTTTGATATAAAGGAAACGCTGACCGTTACCGGCTGTGAAAGGCTTAAGAACAACCGTTTTGATACAACGCTTGCGGCTTACCTTACCGACCCCGATTCAAACGATTACAGCCTGTCAAGGCTCTGCGCTCAGTACGGAGTTCCGGAGGGAAACAGCATACAGGAAAAGTCGATAACCGTTGCCGCCCTCAACGATATACTTAATTGCAAAATCGGTGAAACAGGCTCTGCGGCAGTCCTTACCGATATAGAGATACCTCTTGCCACTGTGCTTGTAGCTATGGAGCGTGAGGGCGTAAGCATTGACGCAGACGGTATAAAGGCTTTCGGTAAAGAGGTTTGCGAAAAGGCTGAAAAGATCAGCCGTGAGATTTATGAATACGCAGGTTATGAATTCAATATAGGCTCGCCCAAACAGCTCGGAAGCGTGCTTTTTGAAAAACTTGCATTGCCCAGTGCAAAAAAGACAAAAACAGGCTATTCCACAAACGCTGATGTGCTTGAAAGCCTTATGGACAAGCACCCTATAGTTCCGCTGATAACCGAATACCGTGCGCTTACAAAGCTGCAGAACACTTATGTTACAGGACTTCTGAAGGTAGTAGGCGAGGACGGCAGGATTCATTCGACCTTCAAGCAGACGGAAACAAGGACAGGAAGAATTTCAAGCGCCGAGCCGAATATTCAGAACATCCCCGTAAGAACGCCGCTTGGCAGGGAGATGAGAAGATTCTTCACCGCAAAGGACGGCTACCTGCTTGTCGATGCCGACTATTCACAGATTGAACTGCGTGTGCTTGCTCATATTTCGGGCGACGAGATAATGAAGAAAGCGTTCCTTGACGGTGTGGATATTCATACCGTTACCGCATCTCAGGTGTTCAATCAGCCGATAGAGTGGGTAACGCCCGACCTCAGAAGCAAGGCGAAAGCGGTCAACTTCGGCATAGTCTACGGAATAGGCGCATTCTCGCTGTCAAAGGACATCGGCGTTTCAGTGCCGAAAGCAAGCGAATATATCCGCTCCTATCTTTCCAAATATTCCGGCATAGCTCACTATATGGAGCAGACCGTTGCGAAGGCTAAGCGTGACGGCTATGTTGAAACTATGTTCGGCAGAAGAAGATATATCAAAGAGCTTGCCGCAAAGAATAAGAATCTGCAGGCTTTCGGTGAGCGTGTCGCAAAGAACACCCCCATACAGGGTACAGCCGCCGATATAATTAAAATTGCGATGATAAAAGTTTACAACAGACTGAAAGAAAGCGGTCTTGATGCAAGGCTGATACTTCAGGTTCACGATGAACTTATTGTTGAGGCAAAAGAAGATTGCGCAGAAAAGGTAGCCTTACTTTTAAAGGAAGAAATGGAGAATGCCGTAAAGCTCACCGTTCCTATGACGGTAGATGTAAATATTGGCAAAACGTGGTATGATACTCATTGAAAATGACTATTTGACAGATAAAGGCAAAATTACGGCTTTAAATCATCATAATTCATCAATCTGTAGCGACATTGCAGTGATTGAAAAAAAGTGTTTTTCGGTGCCGTGGACAGAGCGAAGTATTGAGTCGCAGGTGTTCACTGAAGGCTCGATAAATGCCGTTATTCGTGATGATAAAGCCGAAAACAAGCCGGTAGGCTTTATCTGCGGTCAGAGTGTATCCGATGAATGCGAGCTGTATCGCATTGCAGTGCTTCCCGAATACAGACATCAGTGCATTGCCACACAATTAATGGAATATTTCATAAATAAATGCAAAAATAGCGGCATAAAAAGCATTTTTCTTGAAGTCCGCTGTGATAACGAGCCGGCAAAAAAGCTGTATGAAAAGCACGGCTTTTCTGAGGTCGGCAGACGCAGAAACTATTACACAGAGCCGGTTTGCGACGCTTTGATATATAAAGCGGAATTGTAAAACGTCATATTTACGGCAGGGCGGTATTTCTCCGCACCTGCCGTTTTTCATTCAATAAACCCGAATAAACCGCATAACAAAGCCGTTTACGGCACTTCGGCAATAGCAGGAATATCTCGCCCGAAATCGTACATTCCCATTCCTGCCGTATTACCGCTTACATTCTCCGATTGTCTCAAACCGCACAACAAAGCCGTTTATGACGCTTTGGCAACAGCAGGAATATCTCGTCTGTAACCGTGCATTACCGTTCCTGCCGTATTACCGCGTACATTCTCCGATTGCCACAAACCGCATAACAAAGCCAAATGCGGCAAATTTCAACTGTAAACACAAAAACGGCAGACACATTTTATCCGTGCCTGCCGTTTTATTTTGATCAATATCACGCTGTCAAACCGCATTGTAAAGCCAAATAATCGCTATACACGGCAATCCGCTTCACACGATTTTCTGTTTTACTCTGTGCCTGACAAATCATACGTCTTAACCGCCACAAACCGCATTGCTATGCGATTTGCAGTGCGTTCAGCCCCGCAGTTTCATTATCCTGCGGATAACTCCGACAATGCCAAAGGCGGAACAGCCACCTTAGATCATGCTTTCCTGCCAGCAGTCAGGCGCTGTAAGACCGAGCATCTTAACGATGGTGGGAGCAACGTTTGCCAGACCGTACTTGGTGGGAACGCCGGGAGCGTACTTTGTATCGTCCTTGATAGTGTACTTGACTTCCTTATCATAGATGATGAAAGGAACGGGGTTGAGCGAGTGGGCTGTTCTTACCTGAATCTCACCCTTCTTGTTCTTTTCAAGCATCTCGTCTGCGTTGCCGTGATCGGCGGTTACAACGAGCGTAACACCGTACTCATCGCAAACCTTGATAAGTCTTGAAAGGCCGAGGTCAACCGCTTCAACACCGATTATTGTTGAGTCGAGACTGCCTGTGTGTCCTACCATATCGCCGTTGGGGTAGTTACAACGGATAAAGTCATACTTCTTGCTCTTTATTACTTCGATAAGATCATCTGTTATCTCAGCGGACTTCATCCACGGACGCTGATCGAACGAAACATTGTCAGAAGGAATCTCCTTGTATGTTTCAAGTTCTTCGCTGAACTTATCGCTCTTATTGCCGTTCCAGAAGTAAGTTACATGACCGTACTTCTGTGTTTCGGATACGGCATATTCGTTAAGACCTGCGGCAACGAGTACCTCTGTGAGAGTGTTTGTGATCTCGGGAGGATTTACAAGGAAGCGTGCAGGAAGTTTTAAGTCTCCGTCATACTGCAGCATACCTGCGAAGCATACGTCGGGCTTTGCGCCTCTGTCAAATGCAGTGAAGTCGTCATCGTCGAATGCCATTGAAAGCTCGATAGCACGGTCGCCTCTGAAGTTGAAGAGGATAACGCTGTCCTTGTCAACTATCTTGCCTACAGGCTCGCCGTTCTCAGCGATTACGAATGCAGGGAGATCCTGGTCGATGATGCCGTCGTTTTCCTTACGGTAGGTTTCAACAGCTTCCATAGCTGATGCAAACTGTCTGCCCTCGCCCTTGACGTGAGTCTTCCAGCCAAGCTCAACCATAGGCCAGTCAGCCTGGTAGCGATCCATAGTAACCTTCATACGTCCGCCGCCGCTTGCTATCTTACCGTCAAAAGCGCCGTCCGCATTAAGCTCCTTGAGGAAGCTCTCAAGCTGTTCGATATATATCGGAGCAGAAGTAGCAGGTACATCTCTTCCGTCGAGCAGAATGTGTACTCTTGCCTTCTTGATGCCCTCGCTCTTGGCTTCTGTCAGCATCTTGAACAGGTGCTTGATATTTGAGTGAACGTTACCGTCCGATAAAAGACCGATGAAGTGCAGGGTGCTGTTGTTAGCCTTGCAGTTGTCAACGAGTTCCTTCCAAGCCTCAGACTGATACATCTTTCCGCTTTCGATAGATTCGTTAACAAGCTTTGCGCCCTGTGAGTAGATCTGACCGCAGCCGAGTGCGTTGTGACCTACCTCTGAGTTGCCCATATCGTCATCTGTAGGCAGACCTACAGCGTCACCGTGAGCCTTTAAACGAGTGTTGGGGCATTCTCTTAAAAGTCTGTCAAGTGTAGGAGTGTTGGCGAGCGTAACTGCGTCGCCAAGACCTGTCTTTGAAAAGCCTACGCCGTCCATAACAACGAGTAAAACGGGTTTTGCCATTTGTTTAGTCGTCCTTTCGTAAATATCCGATTTTTGATTAGCCGTTTACGGCAGCCTTGATGATAGTTGTGAAATCAGCAGCCTTGAGTGAAGCACCGCCGATAAGACCGCCGTCAACGTTTGTCTTTGAGAGCAGTTCTTCAGCGTTCTTTGCGTTCATAGAGCCACCGTACTGGATTGTGATTGTTTCTGCAACATCTGCACCGTAGAGCTTAGCGAGTGTAGCACGGATGAAAGCACAAACCTCTTCAGCCTGATCTGCTGTAGCTGTCTTGCCTGTACCGATAGCCCAAACGGGTTCGTAAGCGATTATGCACTTCTTGAGGTCGTCTGCGGAGATGCCGAAGAAATCGAGCTTAATCTGACGTGCGATAACTTCTTCCGTAATGTTGCATTCACGCTCCCAGAGAAGCTCGCCTACGCATACGATGGGCTTTAAGCCTGCTTCAAGAGCAGCCTTTGTTCTCTTGTTTACTGTTTCGTCTGTTTCAGCAAAATACTGACGGCGCTCGGAGTGACCGAGTACAACATATTCAACACCCATTTCAGCGAGCATATCAGCTGAAATTTCGCCTGTGAAAGCGCCGCTCTTTTCAAAGTGGCAGTTCTCAGCGCCTATCTTTATGTTTGTGCCTGCTGTTACAGCGAGAGCTGTTTCAAGGTTTGTAAAAGGAACGCAGGCTACGACCTCAACGTCCTTTACATCAGCAACCATAGGCTTTAATTCTTCTAAAAGAGCCTTAGCCTCGGGTCTTGTCTTATTCATCTTCCAGTTACCTGCGATAACTGCTTTTCTTACTGTCTTTTTCATGATACAGTGTTCCTTTCGTTTTTTATTATAAATTGCTTATTACACAACAATAAGGGCGGAGAATATCCGCCCTCAGAAATGTCATCAACTTTATAAATGAAGTTTAATCGGAATATCCCTAACCCCATACCCCTTCCCCCTCGGGAAGGGGCTGAGAGTGGGGGCTATCGCCCCTCAACCCTATCGGGGGCTTCGCCCCTGCGACCCCATTTAAATCAGATGCTTTATGACAATCTGAGGGCAGAATAATCTGCCCTCGTTATTTTTACTTGTCCTGAATGCAAGCGATACCGGGAAGTACCTTACCTTCGAGGTATTCAAGAGAAGCACCGCCGCCTGTTGAGATGTGGCTCATCTTGTCTGCATAACCGAGGTTGATAGCAGCTGTAGCCGAGTCGCCGCCGCCGATGATTGTTGTAGCGTCTGCCTCTGCAAGCGCTTCACAAACAGCAACTGTACCCTTCTTTAATACGGGGTTTTCAAATACTCCCATAGGGCCGTTCCATACAACTGTCTTAGCTGACTTAGCTGCATCAGCGAACAGAGCCATTGTCTTAGGACCGATGTCAAGACCCATCATATCAGCAGGAATCTTGTCAGCGTCAACAACGCTTACTTCGATCTCAGCGTCGATAGGATCGGGGAATTCCTTTGCAATTGTTGTATCAATGGGGAGAAGGAGCTTCTTGCCGAGCTTTTCAGCCTTTTCAATCATTTCCTTGCAGTAGTCGATCTTCTCGTTGTCAACGAGTGATGTACCTACCTCATAGCCCTTAGCCTTTAAGAATGTGTAAGCCATACCGCCGCCGATGATAAGTGTGTCGCACTTTTCGAGGAGGTTTGATATAACGTTCAGCTTGTCTGCAACCTTAGCACCGCCGAGGATAGCAACGAAAGGTCTTACGGGGTTTTCAACAGCGTTGCCTAAGAACTCGATTTCCTTGTTCATAAGGTAGCCTACTGCTGTTTCCTTAACAAACTTTGTAACGCCTGCTGTAGAAGCGTGTGCTCTGTGTGCAGAACCGAAAGCGTCCATTACGAATACGTCGTCGTCAACGAGGTCTGCAAGCTCCTTAGCGAATGCTTCACCGTTCTTTGTTTCTTCAGCGCCGCGGAAACGTGTGTTTTCAAGAACAACTATCTCGCCGTCCTTCATTTCTGCAACTGCCTTCTTTGCGTTCTCGCCTACTACTGTATCGTCCTTAGCGAAAACTACCTTTGTATTAACAAGCTCTGCAAGTCTTTCAGCAGCAGCCTTAAGAGAGAACTTGTCCTCGGGACCGTTCTTCGGCTTGCCGAGATGTGAACAAAGAACTATCTTTGCGCCGTTCTCAACTAACTTATTGATCGTAGGAAGTGCGGCCTGGATTCTGTTGTCGTTTGTGATCTTGCCGTCCTTCATAGGTACGTTGAAGTCTACACGAACAAGGACTTTTCTGCCCTTTACCTGTAAATCTTCTACATTCTTCTTGTTTAATTTGCTCATGGTAATGATCCTTTCGCTTTTACTTTATTTGTATGAGGCTGTCCTCAAGAAATACAAATTTCACGCATATTTTTATACTTCTGCGCTCATATTTTATTTTACCAAAAAAGCGGATAAAATGCAAGTACTTTATATAAATTTATAGTGGCAGATTAAACAAAAGATTTTTACACGCCGGGACACCAAAACAACACCGAGAAATGCCGTCCTGCACAAATAACTATAATATGTAAACCGTGTTGCTCTTGACACAAGCTCCTCCCCTACTAATATTCCTGCAATCTATCACTACCATTCACAAGCCGCTATTTCCTTGGCTCCATTGCTAAAAGTGAGCTTCTGTGGCTGTGCAAAGCACTGCCGATTATTGAGGGAATGTCTGCTCTAACCTTTACCGCACCAACAAACAACAGCACCAACCCACTTTTATAAAAAAGAACCGACCTTTTCAGTCGGTTCAAAGAACACAAAAATATTGCTCAAAACTTTCAATTTTTCCTCTTTCAACGTTCATTACCGCCGGTAACGGAGGTTAAGCAATTCGCCGACCGTCAGAACGGCAAAACGGGAGCGGCTCACAGCCGCACGGCGAAATATCGTTTATGCCCAACCGTTTCACAAATCTTAGCAGCTCACCAACCTTTAAAAAGGTCGGAATTTGAGGCGGCTCACAGCCGCACGCCGCCCGCAGGTACCTTACTGTGATACATTCTTGTCTTTTCGGTTGTTGTACATGAACATCGCAATACCTACTCCGCATATTATCACATATCCGATAAAACTCCATATATCAGGCAATTGTGAGAACAAGATAAATCCGAGCAGTGCCGAGAATATAATCTGCGAATAATCGTATACCGATATTTCCTTTGCAGGAGCGAATTTATATGCCGCTGTGATGCTGAACTGACCGCCTGCCGCCGCAAGTCCGGCACAGAGCAGGACGAGCCACTGCTGCCATGTCATAACGTGAAAATCGAACAGTAAAAACGGCAGTGTTACAAGGCAGGAGAAGCCTGAGAAGAAGAACACGATATATGGTCCTTTCTCGCCTCTGATACCGAGCCACCTTACCGCCGTATAAGCCGCACCTGCGCCCATACCGCCGAGAAAACCGAGCAATGACGGCACAAGTTCCAGATTTGCAAGGCTCGGCTTTATTATAAGCAGACTTCCTGCAAATGCGACTATTACACCGAGCGTCTGCACTAAATTTGTACGTTCCCGAAGGAACATTGCCGAAAATACGATAACGAAGAACGGCGACATTTTGTTCAGCATTGCCGCATCGGATAATGCCAGATGGTCTACCGCATAGAAGTTGCAGAGTATTCCGAGCGTACCGCATACCGAGCGTATCAGCAGTGCGCCGATATTGCTTTTTTTCTGCGGCAGAAACGAGCCTTTCTGCCTTATCAGTATCGCCGCCGCAAATATGAAAGCTACAAGATTTCTGAAAAAGCTCTTTTGTACAGACGGCAAATCGCCTGCCAGCCTTACGAAAGCACCCATAAAAGCAAAGCAAAAGGCGGAGCTGATAATGCACAGCACGCCTTTGTGCTTCGGGGATATTTTACTGAGAATTTCCGCCATACTCAACCACCTGTTTTTGCTTCGTCAAACGGCAGTAGTACGGTTTCGGGCAGTGTTATTTCTCCGCCCGATGAGAAAAGCTCGGGGCGGTCGAACTTGTAGCTTATCTTGAGCGAACTTACAGCCTTTGTTATTTCCTCATTTGTAAGTCCCGACCTGTCGATAACGAATATGAGCGAAACCTTACTGCTGTTGAAACGGTCTATTGACGAAATGTTTGTTTCCTTCAGTACAAAAGCCTGTTTGTCATACGGTATATCGTCAATGGAGAACTGTATGTTGCTTATTTTATACATACCGATGTTTGTAAAATCAAACACCATCTCAACACGCAGATAGTTTTCGGATTTTGTCATATCAAAATCCGTGTCGCTCAGCAGCTTGCTTGTAGACCCACTGTCAAGGTGAGTGCCGTCCTTCAGCTTATCGTATACGTTTTTTATCATATTGTCAAAGCTCTGTCCGCTGTAGCTGTACAGCCGTGTGTACGCATATTGTGCCTTTACGGGAAAAGCAAACTGCGTAACCACGACTATAACCGCAACAGCCACGACCAGCACCCATATGAGCGCCTTTTTAACTGCATTGTGTCCGAAAAGATTTGTCAGCGTCTGTTTAAAACTCATACTTTCTTTACGCCGAGAGTTACGTTCTCGCCGTTTATATCCTGTTCCTTTGTAAATCCGTCTGTCTTGCCGGTCACTATATCGTCAGCAAGGGTATCCTCTGAGATGCTGTCCTTGTTGCGTGTCAGTATCTCGGCTACCTTGTCACTGCCGTTGCAGTAGATAACGATATGATCCATAACCTCAAAGCCTGCGTCCTTACGCATCGTCTGGATCTTGCTCACGATCTCTCTTACATTACCTTCTTCGATAAGCTCGGGTGTAAGCGTTGTGTCAAGAACTACCGTGTAGCCTCTGTCGGTCACTACCGCATAGCCTTCCTTCTGATGCTCATCTATAAGCAGGTCATCCTTTGCAATCTGAACATCGCCTGTTGAAAGTGTAAGCGTCATAGCGCCTGTTTCACGGATCTCGTTCATAGCCTTCTGACCGTCAACCTCAGCAAGCTTTGTTCTGACCTCGCCTATCTGCTTGCCGAAACGAGCGCCGAGCGTCTTAAGCTGGGGCTTGAAGGTGTAGCTTGTGAAGTGGTCGGTGTTATCTATAAAGCTGATTTCCTTGATGTTAAGCTCATCCTTGACAATATCGGCATACATAGGCTCAAGCGTCTTGTCGCCCTTTACCATTATCTTTGATATAGGCTGTCTGTTCTTGATGTTAGCGGCATTTCTTGCAGCACGTCCGAGCGTTACAACGGTCAGAACGGTGTCCATTTCTTCCTCAAGGTGCTTGTCGATAAGCTTTTCATCTACTGTGGGGAAGTCGCACAGATGTACGCTTACAGGTGCGTTCTTATCGAGCGAGCAGACAAGGTTTCTGTAAATATCGTCGCATACGAAAGGAGTCATCGGAGCAGATGTCTTTGCGATGGTTACGAGCGCTGTGTACAGCGTCATATATGCGTTTATCTTATCCTGTGTAAGCTCCTTTGACCAGAAGCGTTCTCTGCTGCGGCGGACATACCAGTTACTCATCTCGTCTACGAAATCCTGTAATGCTCTTGCGGCTTCGGGGATCCGGTAGTTTGCAAGGTTATCGTCAACCGCACCTACAACTGTGTTCAGTCTTGATAACAGCCACTTGTCCATAACGCTGAGCTTGTCAACATCAAGCGTATACTTAGTAGCGTCGAAATTGTCTATATTAGCGTACAGAACGTAGAATGCGTAGGTGTTCCACAGAGTAGAAATGTACTTTCTCTGACCCTCGTTTACTGCTTTTGCGTGGAATCTGTTGGGAAGCCACGGAGCAGAGTTTGTGTAGAAGTACCAGCGTATAGCGTCTGCGCCGTGTTCAGCCAGTGACTCGAACGGGTCTACTGCGTTGCCCTTTGACTTTGACATCTTCTGACCGTCTTTATCGAGTACAAGGCCGAGAACTATAACGTTCTTGTAAGGAGCCTTGTTGAATAAAAGCGTTGAGATAGCGAGCAGTGAGTAGAACCAGCCTCTTGTCTGGTCAACCGCCTCGGAGATAAAGTCTGCAGGGAACTGCTGTTCAAACTTTTCCTTGTTCTCGAAGGGATAGTGATGCTGTGCGAAGGGCATAGAACCGCTGTCGAACCAGCAGTCGATAACCTCGGGAACTCTCTTCATCTGCTTACCGCAGTGAGGACACTTTATCGTAACCGCATCAATATAAGGACGGTGAAGCTCTATATTGTCGGGGCAGTTGTCAGACATTGACTTAAGCTCCTCGATACTGCCTATAGCGTGCTTGTGACCGCACTCGCACTCCCAGATATTAAGAGGAGTACCCCAATATCTGTTTCTTGAAAGACCCCAGTCCTGAACATTTTCAAGCCAGTCACCGAAACGGTTCTTGCCGACGCTTTCGGGTATCCAGTTTATCGTTTCGTTGTTTCTGATAAGGTCGTCCTTGACAGCGGTCATCTTTATGAACCACGATTCTCTTGCATAGTACAGCAGAGGAGTATCACATCTCCAGCAGTGCGGATAGCTATGCTCAAACTTGGGTGCGTCAAACAGCAAGCCCTTTTCGTCAAGGTCCTTAAGCACCATAGGATCGGCTTTCTTTACGAATACGCCTGCGTAAGGTGTTTCGGCGGTCATATTGCCTTTGCCGTCAACAAGCTGTACGAAAGGCAGGTCATACTTTCTGCCGACCTTAGCGTCATCTTCACCGAATGCAGGAGCAATATGAACGACACCTGTACCGTCTGTCAGCGTTACATAGTTGTCGCATACTACATAATAGCCCTTCTTGTGCTGCTTTTCACATATCTCAACGGCACAGTCGAATAAAGGCTCGTACTCCTTGCCTTCAAGCTCTTTACCTGTGTATTTTTCGATTATCTCGTAGGGGGCTGTGGGCTTGTCGCCGCCGAGTACCTTATCGCACAGAGCCTCTGCAAGATAATATGTGTAGCCGTCTGCTGTCTTTACCTTTACATAGGTTTCATCGGGGTTTACGCAGAGCGCAACGTTTGAGGGAAGTGTCCAGGGAGTTGTTGTCCACGCAAGGATATAAGCGTCCTCGTCCTTTACCTTGAAACGTACAACCGCAGAACGTTCCTTTACATCCTTATAACCCTGAGCTACCTCGTGGCTTGAAAGCGGAGTTCCGCAACGGGGGCAGTAGGGAACTATCTTGAAGCCCTTGTATAAAAGACCCTTTTCCCATATCTGCTTTAATGCCCACCACTCGGACTCGATGAAGTTGTTGTCGTATGTTACATACGGATCGTCCATATCAGCCCAGAAGCCTACTGTGCGTGAGAAATTCTCCCACATACCCTTGTACTTCCATACGCTTTCCTTGCACTTTGTAATGAACGGGTCAAGTCCGTACTTTTCAATCTGATCCTTACCGTCAAGACCGAGCATCTTCTCAACTTCAAGCTCAACGGGAAGTCCGTGAGTGTCCCAGCCCGCCTTACGGGGAACGTCATAGCCCTTCATTGTGCGGTATCTCGGAATCATATCCTTGATAACACGGGTAAGAACGTGACCTATGTGGGGCTTACCGTTAGCCGTAGGCGGACCGTCATAGAATGTGTAGGTCTTGTCGCCCTTTCTCTGCTCCATGCTCTTGCGGAATATGTCGTTGTCGTGCCAGAACTTCTCTGTCTGCTTTTCTCTCTCGACAAAATTTACCGAGGCAGGTACTTTTTCATAAAGTGACATTTTTTCTCCTCCTGTTTTTGCAATTCACCCTGTCATATAAATCTCTTCGGCAAAAGCCGGAAGTTATATGGGGTGGGGGTCAGCCCATTGCATATTATTTTATTCTTTGCGTTTGCGGAAAATAAAAAAGCCCCTATCCTCCGAAAAGGATAAGGACTATAATTTCATAACAGTCTTTATAACCACCGTTTCGTCATTCCGTCAAATGCGTTCCTTTTAACGTTGGAAAAACGTCCCGTTCTACTCTCGCCTTAAACGGCAATTTCGGCGGGCAGCTTGGAGGTGATATTCATACGGTAACTCTGCACCGACCTCTCACCGTCGTCGGCTCGCTTTGGCTTTATATCCGCACTACTGTCCTCGTCACAGCCTTTAAATATCATACACATTGATTATACAATCAAATTTTCCCTTTGTCAAGCGTTTTGTCAATTTTATTTTAAACGGTTTTGTCGGTTTGTCAATGATGTGTTACAGAAAAATTAAAAACTTTGCCGTTAGTCGAACCTGCATTTATAAATTTTCATAAAAAAACGGGGGCGGTCTGATGGTATCCGCTCCCGTTTAATATTCATCCTATGTTACTTAGTCGCTTTATCGAGCGCCTGAGAGATATCCGCAATAATATCGTTTATATCCTCGATACCGATAGTAAGTCTTACTGTACCCTCGCTTATTCCTGCGGCTACGAGCTGTTCGGGCGATAACTGGCTGTGCGTTGTTGAAGCAGGGTGAATAACCTGACTTCTTACATCGCCGACATTCGCTACTATCTGTAAAAGCTCAAGGCTGTTCATGAACTTCTCGCCTGCGGGCTTGCCGCCCTTGATAACGAATGTAAACACACCGCCTGCACCCTTGGGACAATACTTTTTGCAAAGCTCGTAATACTTGTTTGAGGGCAGTGCGGGATAATTTACCTTTTCAACAGCAGGGTGGGCTTCAAGGAATTTTGCTACCGCAAGTGCATTTTCGCAATGACGCTGCATACGCAGAGCAAGCGTTTCCATACCTGTAAGGCAGGTATGAGCCGCAGACGCTGAAAGGCAGGCGCCTATATCTCTTGTTATGAGCGCACGCAGTCTTGAGATGAATGCCAGCTCGCCGAGATCGGCGAACACTACGCCGTGATAGGATACGTCAGGCTCGTTGAAGAGCGGGAATCTGGGATTGCCCTTGAACGTGAACTTTCCGCTGTCTACTACAACACCTGCCATTACACTGCCGTGACCGCCCAAAAACTTTGTTGCGGAGTGGATAACAAGGTCTGCGCCCCACTCTATAGGTCTGCAAAGATAGGGTGTTGTGAAGGTGCTGTCTACTACAAACGGGATACCGTGCTTGTGGGCTATCTTGCCGATCTCCTCAATATCCGCTACGTTTGCGTTGGGGTTACCGATAAGCTCGGTGAAGAACAGCTTTGTCTTGTCGGTTACGGCATTTTCCCAGGCGGAAAGGTCATCGGGGTCAACGAACTTTACCGTGATGCCCATTCTCTTTAATGTGATTCCGAGCAGGTTTATCGCACCGCCGTAGATGTTTATGGACGAAACAAGCTCGTCGCCCTCACTGCAAAGGTTTATTATAGTATTGAATATAGCGGCATGTCCGGATGCAAACGAGAGTGCCGCAACACCGCCGTCCATAGCTGTTACCTTACGTTCAAGAATATCGCAGGTGGGATTCTGTAGTCTTGAGTAGATGTTGCCCGGCTCTTTAAGCTCAAAGAGCGTTCTTGCGTGTTCGGCATCCTTGAACACATAGGCGTTTGTTTCGTACAGGGGCGGAGTTACCGACATTGTAGCTTCGTCTGTTTCATAGCCTGCGTGAACCGCAAGCGTTTCTATTGAATAACTGTTCATTTTTATCCTTCCTTTTACATCAGCGTTAAATACCCCGTTATACATAGGGAATAAGGTAATTCTACCACATTTTTCTTTGTTTGTCTATAGAAATATTTTATCAGCAGGCCTTTATCGCTCAGCCGCAATATTGACACCGATTATTCCGCCGATACAGCCGCATAGCGCTGAGCATATCAGCTTAGGCAGAAATTCCGTTCCGGTAAATCCGCCGGATATAAGTGTGACGGCAAAGCAAAGGGCGAACATTGCAAGGCCGCCGAGCGTTCCCCACGCAAAGCCGTTTTTTCCTCTGCCGCCGCCCCAGAACATTCCGCAAGCCGCCGCAGACACCCCAAGAGAAATATATCCCATTATTATATCAGAACCTTCCGGAGCATCGGCTATATTAAAAATCAGCGCACCGATAACGGTAAAAAGCGCCGCTGTCACTGTTCCGGCTGCAGCTCCTTTCACAAAAGGTCTGAGCTTCTTTATCGCCGCTTTGTAACTTCTGCGTTTTACCATAGCGTTACCTGCTTTCGTTTTTTAGTACAAATATATGTTGCGGGAGGGTGCTTTATTACTTTGTCCGGAAAGTGCGAATGTGGGATGAATGACGGAGACTTTGGAAGAAGTCTTTTAATAGATGTGCTTCTTATTGCATCGTTCAGCTTTGACAATGATAGCAAGCTACCGATAGTTCTTTTTGTCGGACAGCACTTCTCGGGTTCGCTATTCGAAT
>OHHH01000435.1_pt1 | contig 15750 bp, 10 predicted proteins | sample 1567951 | NCBI WGS metagenome assembly OHHH01 (sample SAMEA3879550, study PRJEB24766) | human gut metagenome | biome: human-associated habitat; feature: feces | place: USA | collected 1985/1987 | reverse complement strand
CCGCGTTCTTCGCCAATGGTACATATTCTTATATGGGCCGCTACACCTTGAACGGCACAATCCGCTACGAGGGTACCAATAAGCTTGGAAAGAGCCGTCAGGCCCGCTGGCTTCCTACATGGAACATCTCTGGTGCGTGGAACCTTCATGAGGAGGAATGGATGAAACCGCTCAACGCGATCTCTCACCTTTCCCTCAAGGCTTCTTATTCACTTACCGCCGACAGAGGTCCTTCGACAGTGACCAACTCGGCTGTGGTGATCTCTTCCAAGAATCCGTGGAGACCGTTCACTTCCGTGAAGGAATCCATGCTTTACATCTCTGACCTTGCGAACACAGATCTGACTTACGAGAAGAAGAAGGAACTGAACCTCGGTCTTGAGGCCGGTTTCATTGACAACCGCATCAATTTCACCTTCGATTGGTTCACACGTGACAACTATGACCTTATCGGTGTCATCAACACCCAGGGTCTCGGCGGTCAGGTTGAGAAACTTGGTAACATCGCTTCCATGAAGTCTGACGGTGTCGAGATTTCTCTCACCACCAAGAACATTGTGAAGAAGAACTTCACTTGGACGACCAACTTCATCTACTCTCATTCTCACAATGAGGTGACCAACCTTAAGACGACCATGAGAGCCATCGACCTTATCACTGGTAACGGATTCGCGCAGGAGGGTTATCCTGTTCGAGGAATATTCTCCATTCCGTTCACCGGTCTGAACTCAAACGGTCTTCCTACCTTCATCAATGAGGACGGCGAGTCCACTGTCAGCGGCATCAACTTCCAGTACTCTGACTCTGAGGGCCTTTCCAAGTGGCTTAAGTATTCCGGAAACGCAGATCCTACCGATGTCGGATCTCTCGGCAACATCTTCGAGTTCTACGGCTTCCGCTTCAATGTGTTCATGACGTACTCATTTGGAAACGTTATCCGTCTTGACCCTGTCTTCAGCAACACCTACAATGATCTCGACTCCATGCCTAAGGAGTTCGCCAACCGTTGGACTGTCCCTGGAGACGAGAACACCACCAGCGTTCCGGCCATCGCGAGTGTATGGCAGAACAGGCAGGACACCAACCTCCGCAAGGCTTACAGCGCCTACAACTACTCGACCGAGCGAATCGCCAGAGGTGATTTCATCCGTATGAAGGAGATCTCGCTTTCTTACGACTTCCCGAGGAAGTGGATTGAGAAGATTAAACTTAATTCGCTGTCACTCAAGGCTCAGGCCACCAACTTGTTCCTTATCTACGCCGACAGCAAGCTCAACGGTCAGGATCCTGAGTTCTTCAACACCGGCGGTGTGGCTGTCCCGGTTCCTAAGCAGTTCACATTCACTTTGAAAATTGGTCTTTAATCTGGAGGGAAAGATATATGAAAAACAAATATTCCATAATAGCCATTGCGGCGGTTGCTTTCAGCCTTGTCTCATGCGACAAGTTTCTGGATGTGATGCCTGACAACAGAACGGAGCTTGACACTCAGGAGAAAATCCGCTCCTTGCTGGTGTCCGCTTACCCGGAGACAGACTATCTGCTTGTCAGCGAGTTCTCCTCGGACAATGTCGATGACTTCGGCCCTGAGAACCCTAACACAGATCCTTTTATCGATGAGGTTTACGCGTGGAAGGATGTCACCAACACCGACAACGAGGACCCGGAGAACATCTGGCAATCCTCCTATTCGGCAATCGCGGCTGCCAATCAGGCAATAGAGGCCATCACTAACATGGTCGGTCCGGATGCCGAAGGGTATGAGCCGGAGATGGCGGAGGCTCTTCTTTGCCGTGCCTACAGTCATTTCGTGCTTGTGAATATGTTCTCGCAGGCCTACACTGAGGCGACAGCGGATCAGAAACTCGGCGTCACTTACATGAGCGCTCCTGAGCAGGGACTAAATCCTAAGTACGAAAGGGAGTCTGTGGCTCAGATCTATGCAAAGATCGATCAGGATCTCCAGAAGGCTCTCCCGCTCGTCAGCGACAATTACTACACTGTGCCTAAGTACCACTTCAACCAGAAGGCCGCGTATGCTTTCGCCACGCGTTTCTATCTCTATTATGAGAAACCTGAAGAGGCTGTCAAGTACGCAGACGCTTGTTTGGGAAGCGCTCCTGCGACAATGCTCCGCGACTGGCGCGCACAGGCAAAGATGACTCAGGACGATGAGGTTCTGACCAACCATTTCATCGATGCCACACTGTCGGCCAATCTGCTTCTGATCACGGCGTATTCGAAGATGGGTCTTTGCTTTACAGGGCCGTATTCAGTATATTCAAAATACGCTGCCGGAAACTATCTTGCCACGAATGAGACCGGTATTGCCCTTGCCACCCTTTTGGGAAAGGACAACCAGTCGTTCTTCGCTGTGCCGATGAAGGTTTACCAAGGCACAAACCACGACAAGACCACTTTCTGGAAGTTGCCTTACCTGTTCGAATTCTCAGACCCTGTCGCCCAGATCGGTTATTACAGGACAGTCTATCCGGCCTTCACTTCCGACGAGGTTCTTCTTGAGAGGGCTGAGGCAAAGCTCCTCCTCAAGCAATATGACTCGGCTGTGGCTGACATGAACCTCTGGCTCTCCAACATCTCGAAGACTGATTGGAACCTCAGCGCCGAGGAGATCAACAATCTTCTGAAGGATATTCCTTACTCAACGGCATTGGCTTCAACCGTCAAGAAGAAGCTTAACGCTCCGTTCCTTCAGAACCCTAGCGAGCTTCAGGAGAATCTGATTCACTTCTGTCTGCTTCTTAAGAGGGTTGACACCTACGCCCAGGGACTCAGATGGTTTGATGTCAAGCGTTACGGCATTGAGATCCAGAGACGTGTCATGGGATCTGACGGCAACCCTCGTACCGCTGGTGATGTCCTCAAGGTAGATGACGAAAGGCGCGCCATACAGGTTCCTAGGAAAGTTATTGACGCAGGATATACACCGAACCCGAGAAACTAAACTCATAAATTGACTGGAATATGAAGAAAATTATAACATATCTCTCAATCGCTGCCCTTTCTGTTCTGTCGTTTTCGGCTTGCCAGAAAGATGACCTCAACCCTGACAGTGTCATCAAGGTTGAGACGGCTCCTGCGACTGAATTGGACAAATGGCTTAACGACAACTATGTCAGGCCTTACAACATTGACTTCAAGTACCGCTTCGAACTGAACGAGTCGGACATGAACTATTACACTGTACCTGCCGATTATGATGAGGCTGTCATCATGGCCCACCTTGTGAAGTATCTTTGTATTGACACCTATGATGAGGTCGCCGGTGTTGACTTCACCAGAGAGTATTTCCCTAAGATGTTCTTCCTTATCGGTGAGTTTGAGTACAGGAACAACGGAACGTTCATTCTTGGAACAGCTGAAGGTGGCAAGAAGATCCTCCTTTCCGGTGTGAATTATCTGAGCGCCATGCTCAAGCAGGGACCGGAGGCTCTCAACCATTACTACATCAAGACGATCCACCACGAGTTCACCCATATCCTCAACCAGATCAAGGATTATCCTACAGACTTCAAGCAGGTCACCGGTTCCGGTTATGTGGCTGACAACTGGAGCGAGGAACCTTACAACAAAGAGTACCTCAAAAACGGCTTCATCAGTGACTATGCCCAGCATTCAGACGGTGAGGACTTCGCGGAGATGCTGTCCATCTATGTCACCAACACGCAGGAGTATTGGGACTCACAGCTTAAGGATGCTGGTTCATCAGCAGACTTCATCCGCGCGAAACTTCAGATTGTCAGAGATTACATGAAGTCTGTATGGTCCATTGATATTGACGAGCTTCGCTCCGTAATCATCCGTCGTCAGGATGACGTGATGCAAGGCAAGGTTGACCTCAGCGATTTAACGGTAAAATAATTGGTGATTAGATTATGAAATTCAATAAAATATTAACAGTCGTTCTGGCAGGGGTGTCGGTGCTTTCAGCCCAGTCTTGTCTCAAGGATCAGGCGGATGTCTTTGACTCTTCGTCTTCTGAGCGTCTTCAGGCTTACATTGAACAGACCCGTGAGATCTTGACCTCCAATGAAAAAGGATGGATCATGGAGTATTATCCGGGTTCCGGCCAGTCAAAGGGTGGTTATGCCTACTATCTTGCCTTCACAGATGCTGAGGTGACTGCATCCTACGAGCTCGATCCGGAGAATTCCTACAAGAGTGTTTACAAGCTTACGACGGACAATGGCGCCGTGCTTTCGTTCGACTCTTACAATCAGGCTCTTCATCACTTTGCCACTCCATCGTCAACGGAGTATCAGGCTAAGGGCGGTGACTTCGAGTTCACCATCGTGAGCGTAAGTCCTGAAAAGATCGGCCTTCGTGGCAAGCGTTCCGGAAACCATTATGACCTCTATCCTTACGATTCTGATCTGACCCCGGCCGCGTATCTTGCCAAGGTAGCTGATGTGGCTTCAAGCATGCGTGCCGCCATCATCGACGGCAAGGTCGGTGACACGGATGTCACAGGCGAGGTCGATTTCAACAACCGCAGGATAACCTTCAAGTATGTTGATCCGGCCGCCTCAGCCGAGACTTCCGAGGATGACGGGACTGTGGTTGTCGAGGCTCCGTTCATGTACACATCGAAAGGTATCAAGACCTACGAGCCGGTCGAGGTTGCAGGAGCCACGATCAACAGCATGGATTATCATTCCGACAATAACATCCTTACCAACGGATCGATTGTTTTCCAGGGCAAGCTTCCTGAGGACTACACCCAGTACAGTGACTTCGCCGGTGACTTCAAACTCTCTATGTACAACGGAAGGATTACACTTGATGTGACACTCACGCCTGACGAGGAAGGCAACGGCTTTCTCATGAGTGGCTTCGTGTCCGGCGATCACAATGTGTACCTTGGCTACGATAGGGCGCGCGGCCGTCTTACCATGAATGTCCAGTCTCTGGGCGCTGACGGCTCAAATACTGTATGGCTTGCCGCATGGAGCCTTTCCGGCGGCGGAAACCTTACTTGGGACACAACCACTGGATACGGAATGGAGATTGTCCGTGGATCCCAAGAAGGAGAGTTTATATTTGTCGACAACGGCAAGACTGACATGGTAATCGACTCGTTCATCCTTTGGGCGACCGATGCAAGCGGCAAGTCTGCCGGTGAATTCACAGGGTGGGGTGACAACCAGTTCCCTTATCTTCAGACCCTTGTCCGTAAATAACGAAAAGGCTTTATCATGAAAAAGATAATTTCAGCAATATTCATGGCCTTGGCTATAATCGCATCCTCTTCCTGCTCCAAGCAGGAGGTGGATGGGAGCGAGGCCCAGACAATATCCGTCAAGGAAAACAATCTTAAGATTCCCGCCAAAGGTGGCGAGGGTACAATCGAGTTCGTTACCGAGTCTCCTATCGAGGTGACGGTTGACAAGGACTGGTGCCAGGTTTCTGTGAAAGACAATGTGGCCACTGTCACCGCTCCTGCGAATGAAAGTTATGAGTCCAGGTATGCCACTGTCACTGTGAAGTCGGGTGACGCTAAGTCTGATTTCACGGTTCAGCAGTTCGGTTTCTACAGCACTGGTTTCAATCCTTCTGGCATCAATGCTTCCCACAAGGCTGTCTCATTCGATTTCCCTTACGAGTATGATGAGACCATTACTGCGAGTGCGGATGTGGATTGGATCACCGTGACTGTCACCGAGAACAACCTTAACGTCGCCATCGCAGAGAACACCATTAAGGGAACACCTGCTGATATGTCGCGTTCGGGAAATGTCGAGTGGAAGCTCGGCCATGACAGCGGTGTGATTTCCGTGGTTCAAAACAACTTGTCCTACATGAGTGTTGACGCCAACTGGACTGTCCGTTATGGTGGTATCAAGGATTATGAAGGCGAGCAAGCGGCTTACATTTACAATGATGTGGCTGATCCGGCTCTGTCAGGCAAGTACAGCATCTACTACGTCAGCAAGTCTGAATTCACTGAAAGTGGATTGGAAATGGATGATTTCGCAATTGAGGTGGCTGATGCCGTGAGGAAAGAGATAATGTATATTGTTGAATTTTACAACCAGATCGGAGACCCGGTGGAGTTCTCCACTTTCCTTTACGAGGATAGCGATTACGAGGTGTTCGATCCAATGGATGCCGGCGACTACATCGCGTTTGCGATCGGATTCACTGATGATGGTGCCGCCACTGGTCACTATGCCTACAGTGATTTCACTGTTCCGCAGAGGGCTATGACGCTTGGCTTGGAGACTGGACAGTCACGAGAGGATCGGCGACTGACACTTGGAAGATCTCCACGCTTGAGAAGGGGACCAGCTATACCATCACCGGCATCGAGGGACAGTCATTCCCTGTCACTGCCACTTATGACTCTGCCACAAAGGGTATTGAAGTCCGCGCTCAGGATGGACTCGGCACCGTATCGACCCAAAAGTATGGTGAATGCACCGTCGGCCTCTTCGGCGGATGGGGAGAATCAAGCTTCGCCACCGGAAAGTATGTGATCTTCACAGGAACCATTTCAGGCAGCACGGCCAAGCTTGCCGCAGGCCATGTGAGCTTCAGCGACGGATCAAGCTATGATCTTGAGAGAGTCCAGTTCGTCGCTGCCACAGCTGATGGCAAATATCTCACTATCAGTAAGGACAAGACACCTCTGCCTACGACTCTCACCAAGAAGGGTGGCAGTGGCGACAATCCTGGCGGTGGCGGCTCGGATGCCTACAAGAAATGGCTTGGGAACTGGAGCATAAATGCCGGGGCATTCGACATCGCCCTCACTCAGAAGGTGGCTGACAAGACCATCAACATGAAGGGCTGGCAGATGGATCAGGATTTCTTCGAGCCTGCCGAGGTTACATTCGACTCAGAGTCAGGCAGCATCGTGCTATACGGCAACGATGATGAGCCTATCGCGGACAATGTTGACATCGGAGCTTCTGAGGGTGCCTGCAATCTGTACTACGTAGGTAAGTTCATCCACACTGACGGTAAGGAATATTACATCACGTCCGGTGGTAATGGCGCTTACGATGTGGCGACCGGAACATTGCAGAGCGATGGTTCAGTCAAGTTCACCGGAAACTCATTCCAGCTTCAGGGTGGCGGAGACTTTACCTACAACCGTATGGAATTGATCGCTGTGCCTATCTCTGATCCAGATGGAGGTGTGTATACCTTCAAGAGCAAGCCTGACGAGTTCCCTCTTACCGGTGTCAAGTCCGGCACCACTTCTGTCAAGACTATGAGTCTGGACAAGACCAAAGGCACTTGGGTCAAGGTCGACAGGAACAGCTTCAGGACCATATCCGCTAATGGACCATTTGAGTTCTGCACCCCATATAAGGCTCTGCCTGAGGTTTCTCACTTGCTGGGAAAAAGAATTGTAGTAAAGTAAAACCATAAAACAGTCATAATATGAAGGCAATTAAAACTTTGATGGCTGCCGCCATGACCGCGACATTGGCTCTTGCTGGCGGTTGCGCTGACAACGATGATCTTTACGAAAAGTTTGATGACCTTGTTGTGAGAGTTGACGCCCTTGAAAAAACCGTCAACGAGATCAATAAGATAACTATACCTGGAATGCAGTCGATTGTGGCTGCAATCCAGGGTAATATCTACGTCACTTCTGTCACTCCTGGTGACAATGGTTACACAATCACTTTCTCTGACGGTACCACCGCTGTCATCACAGACGGTGTGGACGGAGAGAAGGGGACAAGGGCGACACTCCTGTTGTGGGTGTTGTCGAGGCTGACGGAGAGTTCTACTGGGCAGTTGACGGCAAGCCGCTTCTTGACTCTGCCGGCAACAAGATCCCTGTCCATTCGGCTGTTCCTCAGCTCCGTATCCGTGATGGCAAGTGGCAGATCTCCTATGACAAAGGTGAGACATGGGCCGACGTGGATGTACTTGGCAATCCTGGTGGCTCCACTATTTCGATCGAGGATGGAGACACAACCGTGACTTTCTTCATCAACGGCGAGGCCTACACCATCCAGAAGGAGCTTCCTTTCTATTTGGTATTCGACGCTCGCAAGGATCTCGGTGTTCCTGTAGGTGGTGACGAATATACTTACCCATATTCCCTCAAAGGTGTTTCAGAAGGAGATGAGGTAGAGGTTGACATCCTCAACTGCACCTCTGGATGGGAGGCTAGGGTGATCTCTCTTCCTAAAGGAGAGGTGCCTGGCTACATCGGAGTGAAGCATAGTGAGAACGCAACAGGAAAAGTCTTTGTCTATGCCAGCAACGGCCGAGGAAAGACCGACATCAAATCTCTTGTCTTTGAGGACGGTGTGCTTACCGCCGAGGCTGACGTCAAGCCTGTCCCTGCGGCAGGTGGTGAGGTCAAAGTTTCCGTGACCACCAACATGGACTATGAATTGTATGTCGACAGAACCCAGAAGTGGATCAGCGTGGCTCCTCAGACAAAGGCAACCCATGTCGATGTCTATACCTTGGTTTGCGAGGCAAACACGGCGGGTTCGTTCCGTTCCGCGGAGGTTGATGTCATCAACACTGTGACGGGTGAGACTCCTAATGTCTTCTATGTCATCCAGTACCCTGCCGAGACTGTGGCCACCGACATCGCTTCCCTTGCCAATGTGGCTGACAATACTCCGGTCACCCTTTACAAGGAGACCGTCCTTGCCACTTCTGATAACTCTGCTGTTGTTTCCGATGGAACAAGCTGCCTGTACGTGACAGGAGCCACCTCCGCGCTTCCTGTCGGCAAGGTGATCACTCTGAACGGTGTGAAGAAGACTGAGAAGACTGACGAGGAGACGGAGGTCGTTTCGGTTGAGGTCACTTCATACGAAGTGACGGCCGAGACATCCAGTGTGACCGCCCCGACATCTTCCTATCTCGGCTGGGTGACTGAATTCCCTGCGTACGTCATCACTTCCGGCAAACTTGAGAAGGAAGGTGACACATATTTCATCAAGGCTCCGATGGGACAGAAAGTGGTGTTTGAAGCTCCGCTTGCGTCGTTCGATCTCGCTTCCAAGGTAGGAGGATATGTGAATGTCTATGGCTATGTCTCATCATCCGTTTATCCGGAGGGTGAGAAAGCTGAGACTTGCTCTATGATCCTTAACGCCGTTTCCGCGATCGAATTCAAGGAGAACAACGCATGGACGCTTTCATACAGCACTGATCCTGAAGACAAGAAGTACCCTGAGGTCATCACCAACACTGTGAGTGGCTCAACAGTACCTTACACCCTAACCTTCTATTCTGAAGAGGATTATGCGAAACTTGGCGGATCACCTGTGAACGCCGCCTTGCGGCTCAGCGATGACGTGCTGTACTATTTCGATCTGTTTGGCGATGTCTACGGTCGTGATGAAATCTATGATATGCTTGTCCACACCGATGGCTCAACCGGTTCAGACAGCTTCGGAGAGAAGGACTTCGGCAAATATGTGGCTGTGGCCGCGGGAATCGCCGCTGACGGAACTCCTACCGGTGACTACAAGACTTATGAATTTGAAAAGAAGGAACCTGTCTCTGTCGCTACGTATGCCGACTTCATCGGAAGATGGAAAATGGGTGACAAAGTCTTGACCGTCTCTGAGAAAGTTAATGGCAGCACTTACAATGTTACCGGACTTCCAAACCAGGACGAGAACGGATTGGCGCCTGTTGAGGCTGAGTTCTCTGACGGAAAGTTCATCCTCAAGGAGCAGAAGCTTTCAGAGGCATGGAACAATCCGAAATATGGTGACTGTGACATTTATCTCTCCGGAAAGTTCAACTACAATTATAAGGTTTACGCCGCTTATGGATGGTACACCGAAGATCCGTCAGTCATTCTTACTGGTTACGTCCGTGAAAAAGGAGGCGGTATGACCGTTTACGCCGGTTCTTGTGAGAAAGGTAAATTCCTCTCATTCTGCCTGACTTGGCAGATACAGGCCGGAGAGAACGCAGGCAAGGGCAATTTCTGGCCAGAGGTGACAATTTCGGACATGACAAAGCTCAAGGAGGCCTCGTCTGCATACAAAGCTTGGCTCGGAAGCTACACCCTCAGCACAAAGTCTATAAAGACAGGTAATGACACAACCTACAATGTTGTCCTTAGGGAAGCCCTTCCTGACGAGACGATCGCTTTGGATGGCATAGGAATCGATGGCATTCCTCTCATTTATGATGCGGAAGGCGACAAGTGCTCACTGGTCTATGGTAACTTCTCTTCAAGTTCATCCTACAATTTCTATGTCTCTGGAATCACCAATGACGATTATGTCTGCACCGGTGATCCTGACACAAGAGAGATCGCCACTGTCACCAAGTCTGCGGACAAGACCATCAAGTTCGAGAACGTGGTGTATAAGCTGTCCGAAGAAAGGCCGGAGGTCTATGCCAAGTACTGGGGTGTTCTGGGGCTGTCCACATCAACTAAGGAATGGTACACTTTCTCAGATGCCGACTACATAGTAAATCCGGCGACATTGACTCCGTCAGCCGCCTCCAAGTCGGTAAAGAGCCTCTCCGCTCCAAAGACCGGCAAGAGTGTTCGTTTTGACACCAAGTCGCTTCCGTCAAGTATGACCATTGCACGTGACACTAAGTTACGCGATGCTCAAGGCAAGAAAGTGGACGCGAGAACCGCGAAATCCGGCCGCGCCAAGCTTCTTGAATTGAAATAATTTATATATCTTTGATTTTTCAAGGGATCCGGATTGTACGGTTCGGATCCCTTTTTTTCGAAAATATGAAAGTAAGTTCACTCTTATCTGCGGCTGCTCTGCTCGCGGCCTCGTCATTTTTGTTCTTTTCCTGTTCCAAATCGGAGCATGCATTGTTGTCTGACAGGGGGAATGCAAAGCCTTCCGGTCTTCAAGAGCAACGCCCCTATACTCAAGACGGTAAGCATCCGACGAAATGCATATTGTAGCGGGGAGAGATCCTCGCTACTTTTGCAAAAAATCGAGATCTTATGATGACACGAGAAGAGATTGCCGCGATCGACAGGGAATGCGAAGAGCAGCACATCAGTCAGCAGGACTATCTGGAAAGCCACGGAATAGCCAAGCATCAGTACTACAGGTGGAAGCGCAGGTATCGCGATGAGGACGAACAGTCGCTGGTTCCAGCCGGGTTCGTCCCGATGATGCCCGGAGCGGCTCCAATCCAGTCCGCGCCAACCCAGAAGTCCAAAGGCAAACAACAGAAGCCGCAGGACCAGGAAAGCTTTCTGACAGTGGAGATCCGTACGTCCTGCGGTTCTGCGATGCGCATCCAGGGAAACATGACCGCGGCACACCTGCGCGAGATAATATCGGCGAGCAATGTTTAGTCTGGACGGCAGCGTCAAGTACTGGCTGTACAACAAGCCGGTGGATATGCGCAAGAGCTTCAACGGGCTGAGCGGCATCGTAACCAACGGGATGTGTGCCAGTCTGCGGAGCGGAGACGTGTACATCTTCATGAACGCCAGCCGGAACATGATGAAGATGCTTCGGCAGGAGGAAGGCGGCCTGGTACTGTATGCGGTCCGCCTGGACATGGGCCGCATGAAGTCCGCCGTCCAGGCGTCCGATGACGAGTTGATATCCTCCGGAATCTCCTATGAAGAGATGCTCGGGATGGTGCGCTCAGCCCTCGACAGTCCTTATGTCCGGAGGATGAAGATGCTCTCGAAAAGTCTCTGAAAATCAACGGAGCAAACCGAATAAAAAGTGCCGTAGACTTGCGTATATGGCGCTTTTTTCGTACCTTTATACTATGGAAATCAAGGATATGCAGGCCCTCATCGAGGAGAACAAAAGGCTTCAGGCACAGATCGAGAAGCTCTCTGCCGAGAAGGCCGAACTCGAGAACACCGTGTCCTCCCTGAAGTCCATGATGGACTGGTTCCGCAAGAAGCTCTTCGGCAAGATGAGCGAGAAGAACCTTCCTCTCGACCCCTCGGCTCTTGAGCCGACTCTGTTCGACGAGCAGCTGAGCGAGGATGAGCAGGCCGCTCTTGACGCCGAAGTCAAGGCCATGGAGGAGCAGAACGCCAAGACCATAGAAGTCAAGGCACACAAGCGCGAGGTCCGCAAGCCGGTATACTCCAACCTTCCCGTCATAGTCACCGACATCTATCCCGAGGGGATGAAAGACAATCCGGACTATGTGGAGATAGGTGTGGAGAACACGGACAGGCTGGCCATCAGGCCCGCTCAGATGTACATCGCCAGAATCGCACGCCACAAGTTCGTCCTCAAGAGCAGCCTCCAGATGGAGGATCCCGACAGGCCGGCGTTCGAGATAGCTCCTCTGCCGGAAATGATAATCCCGAAGGGGATGGCCTCCGAAAGCCTTCTGGCGGACATCCTCATAAACAAGTACTCCTATCACCTGCCTTTCTACCGTCAGATACAGAAATACAAGGAACTGGGCGTCGTGCTGAGCGATGCGACGATAGATGACTGGTTCGCCGCTGTCTGCTCGAAACTGCGGCTGCTGTACGACAAACTCCGGGAGCAGATAATGGAGAAGGACTACATACAGGTGGATGAAAGCACGTTGCCGGTGATCGACAACGAGAAGCACCGTGCGGTGAAGGGATACATGTGGGCCGTGAGGGATGCCGTGGGCGGGAGCGTCTACTTCCATTATGATATGGGCTCCAGGAGCGGCGACACCGCCCGCAGGCTCATCGGCGGATACCGCGGAGCCGTGCAGACCGACGGATACGAGGTGTACGAGTCCTTCGAGGGTGCTCCGGGAAAGATGATGATAGGTTGCTGGGCACACGTGAGGCGCAAGTTCGTGGAAGCCCTGGACGAGGACCGCAAGCACGCCAGCGAAGCCATCGTCTATATCAGCAAACTCTACAAGCTTGAGACCGAGATGAAAGAGGCCGGACTTGATCCTGATGCCGTCAGGGAACGCAGGGAGAAGGAGGCGTATCCTATAATACAGGACTTCGAGAAGTGGATGAACGCTGTCGCCAACCGCTTCACGCCAAAGTCCAGGATGGGCAAGGCCATTGTATATACCTACACCCTTCTTCCGAGGCTGAGCCGCTATGTCCTTGACGGTAGGTACAACATCGACAACAACGGCGTGGAGAACGCCATCAGGCCTCTGGCTCTGGGCAGGAAGAACTATCTCTTCTGCGGCAACCACGATGCCGCAGTGCGTGCAGCCATCGTATACTCTCTCTTCGCCTGCTGCAAGGCTCACGATGTCGAGATCAGACCCTGGCTTGAAGACACGCTCAGGCGGCTTCCCACAGAGAAGGACATCACTGCGCTACTTCCGGAGAACTGGCAGCCAGTGACAGCAAAGTAACAGTCAATGACTGCGAGTGACGGTCAATGATGCGTCACTTGGCGAAAGTGGCAGCAAACTCTCAAAAGTTGCTGCCACTTCGCTGTTAATGGGTGTCACACGTGCTTCGTCGGAGGCTTACCTTTCTGGAATGTCTCCAAAAGCGTTCCAAGGATCGAACTTTTACTTGTGAGAAAGAGACTATTTGCAGACGGCAGCAGTCTCTTGTTCACTAATTTGAATAGTGTATAGTAATGTATACTCAAGTTTCGCAAGTGATTTAGGCCGCCGCCCCGGCGAGGTCTAGCCGGTCGAAAGCCATCTTCACTGCTTTGATTTGATGATTGTTGTTTATTACGTTTTCAGTTAACTCAAACGGATCGCAGGATAAGAACTCAGCAATGACGTTGATGACCTCTATAATGAGTCCCCAGATTCTCTGGACGACTGTAAGTTCTACGGTTTCGCCGGTTATTTCAGCGAACAGGCCGCCAATGGTCTCGTACGATTCAAAGCGCTTGACGGTTCCGAGTATGTTGTACTGTATCATGCACAGGGACAGCGCAGCAACCTGCCCGGCGAAGTCCACGCACTGGCATTTGCCCAAGTTCAGAAGTCCCTTCATCTCCTTATGAGCCACTTCGATACACCATCTTCTGGCATAAAGTTCGAAAGCCCTCTTGGCGTCAATGCCCATATCCGTCGTGATGAGGGCGTTCCAGGAACCGTTGCCCTTCTTGTAGAAGAAGAGCTGGACATCCATTCCGGCATACTTGGCCTTGATGGAGGCGCAGGTGTAGCCAATGGAGCGGTTTCTCTTGGTGGCCTTGGCTTTCTCGAGCCGTTTGATGATGTCCCGGGCACAGAGGTCGCCCAAAGCCGTCTCATATTTGGTCTTGCCCATCTTGATCATCCCGATGAGGTGGCACTTGAGGTGCCTGCTGTGGATGAACTGGAGCAGTTCAGCACAAGGGAACCAGCTGTCAACCAGCAGGTAGTCAAAGCGGATACCCTCGATGATGGCTCTGCGGATCATCTTGATGGCGTTGGCAATCTTGGACTGGAACATCTCCTCCTTGCGAGTATTGATCTTCTCCTCCTCGTTGCGCTCCTTGCTATATTGGGCGGCCTTCTGCTTCTTGGTAAGTCCCTGTGGTTTGCTGGCATCCTTGCCGGTCTCTGCCTGTATGGTGGCATCCACCATCAACTGGGTCTTGCCGTCCGTATAGCAGAGGAACATGGCCTTGAAGCCCAGGATACACTTCATCGCAGTGTGAGAAAACACCTTCCCAAGGCCCTCGGCCCTGTTCCCCCGCTTGGGGAGGTCGGTGTCATCGAGGATAAGGCAACGGGTAGCATCTTTGGCATCTGCCCTGCGGCTGATAAGGCCGATCAGCTGGCGGTTGATGGAATGGACAAGACGACGCCAGTCGATGCGACCGTCATCCATCAGGCGGTAGAACGTGTCCTTCTTGCAGGAAAACAGCTTGCCGAGGGCGCTGTCAGCATAGTCCGCCGGTGTCTTGACGGAGAAGAACGGATACAGGACGAGCAGTCTCACCAACTGGACGAAGGTGAACTTGCAGTTCGGATTCTTAACCGGACCCACCGTTTTGGCCTGTATGACGAGCCTGCCCATCTCTTTGTTTACCGCGTTGACCGCCTTACTGGAGTCATTATGTCTGAAAAAGTCTTTGAGTTCAGAAATTATTTGTCTATTTTTGTTCATGGCTAAGGGCAACCATCTATGAGTATCGTAAACACAAGATAGTGATAATCAATGAATTATCAAAACCTTTAGCCTTTTTTATTTCAATTATTTTTCACTTGCGAAACTTGAGTAATGTATATAAAACAAGTATCGATGAAAAAAAGCAGATTTTTTCTCGCGGTGATTTCACTTTTCGTGGCGATCACTTCATCGGCACAGAACATTTCTGTGACCGGTGTCGTTACTGATGCTTCTACAGGTGAGCCGATACCTTTCGCGTTCTGTCAGGTAAAAGGCTCCACCAAGGGAAGCAGCAGTGACGCCGATGGGCGTTATTCAATCCCCGTGCCAAGTGATGGTACTATCATCTTCTCATCCATGGGATATGAGCAGAAAGAGGTGGCCGTCAAAGGTAAAACCACAATCAATGTGGCATTGACCCCGGACTCTCAGCTTCTTGAGGGGGTAGTCGTCACTGGTATGCAGAAAATGGACCGCCGTCTTTTCACGGGTTCCACGGCCAAGCTGGACGCGGAATCGGCGAAGATCGATGGTCTCACCGATGTCAGCCGCTCCCTTGAGGGACGTGTCGCCGGTGTGTCCGTGCAGAATGTGTCGGGAACGTTCGGAACAGCTCCTAAGATCCGTGTCCGTGGCGCCACTTCCATCTACGGCTCATCAAAGCCGCTTTGGGTTGTCGATGGCGTGATCATGGAGGATGTTGTGGATGTCAGCGCAGACCAGCTTTCTTCTGGTGACGCCTCCACTCTTAT
>OHHH01000434.1_pt1 | contig 15841 bp, 11 predicted proteins | sample 1567951 | NCBI WGS metagenome assembly OHHH01 (sample SAMEA3879550, study PRJEB24766) | human gut metagenome | biome: human-associated habitat; feature: feces | place: USA | collected 1985/1987 | reverse complement strand
AAGCGGGTGGCGGGGTTGGTCATGCTGGAGAAGAAGATGGCCTTCAGGCTCACGTTCTGCAGTCGGCCATTCACCTCGTCAAAAGCCTCGAGGCTCTGGGCCTCGTGGCCGAAGGCCTGCACGACCTTCTGACCCTCTATCATCTCGTTGACAAGGGCAGTCTGCTCGCCGCGCACGGTGCTCTGGCTCTGGAAATACTTGTAGCTACGCTTTGCGAGAAAGCTGGCCACCACAAGGCTCAGCGGGGTGATGCAGACCACCACCAGCGTGATGGGGACATTCTGCTGCAACATGAAGAGCAGAGTGCCGAGGATGGTCAGCACACCCGAGAACAGCTGGGTGAAGCCCATCAGCAGGCCGTCCGCGAAGGTATCCACATCGGCCACCATCCGGCTCACGATGTCGCCGGAAGGATGGCTGTCGAGGTAAGAGAGGGAAAGGGTCTGGATCTTCCGCATGGCGGCGTTGCGCAGGTCACGGCTGACTGCGAAGGTGATGCGGTTGTTGCAGACGCTCAGCAGCCACTGCGCAAAGGCGGCGACAACAGCCACCACGATGATCTCGTAGATGATGCGCAGCACGCCCGCGTGGTCCACGGCACCTTTGCCCAGCATCATGTCGATGGCACTGCCGCAGAGGATGGGGATATACAGCTGGGCCGCCACGCTCACAGCGGCCACGATGAGGCTGCACACCACGAAGAAGCCGTAGGGCTTGATTTTCTGCAGCACCCGGGTCATGGTGGCCTTCTGCTGTTCAGGGGTCAGCTTGCTTTTTGCTTTTGCACTCATTTCTGCGCATCCCCTTTCTTGAACTGGCTCTCGTAAATTTCCTTGTAGACCGGGCAGCTTTCCAGCAGCTCGGCGTGACGGCCAAGGCCCACCATGCGGCCATCGTCCAGCACGATGATCTGGTCGGCGTGCTGCAGGCTGGCGGCGCGCTGGCTGACGATGAAGACGGTCAGATCGCCCGGCAGAGCAGCCAGAGCCTTGCGCAGGGCCGCGTCGGTGGCGTAGTCCAGTGCGCTGGCGCTGTCGTCGAGGATGAGGATGTCCGGCTTGCCTACGAGGGCGCGGGCGATGGTCAGACGCTGTTTCTGACCGCCGGAGAGGTTGCGTCCGCCCTGCTCCACCGGCTCGTCGAGGCCGAGGGGCTTGGCTTTCACGAACTCCGCAGCCTGTGCCGTTTCCAGCGCAGCCCAGAGGTCGGCGTCGGAGGCATTCTGGCTGCCCCAGAGCAGGTTGGAGCGGATGGTGCCGCCGAAGAGCTGGGCCTTCTGCATGACCACAGCCACCTTGCCGCGCAGGTCGGCGCGGGGGTACTGCCGGACCGGTCGGCCCATGATCTCCACACTGCCCTCAGTGGCGTCGTAGAAGCGGGGGATGAGGCTGATGAGGCTGGATTTGCCGCTGCCGGTGCCGCCGATGACGCCGATGGTCTGGCCGCGCTTGGCGGTGAAATTGATGTCAGAGAGGCTGGGTGCGCCTGCGCCCTTGTAGGTCAGGCTCACATGGTCGAAGCAGACGGCGTCGTCGGCCTTTTCCGCCGGAACATTGCCGGTGAGCTCAGCCGGGAACTCCATGCCGGGCTTGGTGTCCAGAACCGCCTGCACACGGCCTGCACAGGCCAGAGCCTTGCTCACCTGAACGATGAGGTTGGCCAGCTTGACCAGCTCGACCAGGATCTGGTTCATGTAGTTGACCAGCGCGATGACGTCGCCGGAGGCCATGCCGCCGATGCTTATCTCGATGCTGCCTACATACAGCAGCGCCACGATGGCAAGGTTGATGATAACGTAGGTCAGCGGGTTCATCAGGGCGGAGATGTGGCCGACGTGGAGCTGCATTTTGGTCAGCAGCTCATTGGCGTCCTCGAAGCGGTCCACCTCGCTCTTTTCCTTGTCGAAGGCGCGGACGACGCGCACGCCGGTCAAGTTCTCGCGGGTGAGGCCCAGAACCCGGTCGAGGCGGGTCTGCACCGACTTATAGAGCGGCCGGGTGATGACCATGACGCCGAAGACCACGACGCTCAGCAGCGGGATAGCCACCACGAAGATGAGTGCGGCGCGGAAGTTGACCGTAAAGGCCATGATCATGGCGCCAATCACCACGAAGGGGCTGCGCAGGAACAGACGGAGGAAGAGGTTCAATCCGCTCTGCACCTGATTGACGTCGCTGGTCATCCGGGTGATGAGGGTGCTGGTGCCCATGGTGTCCATCTCGGAAAAGCTCAGCGTCTGGATGTGCTCAAACAGCGCATGACGCAGACCGGTGGAATAACCCACGGCGGCTTTGGCCGAGAAGTATTGGGCCGTCAGGCTGCACGTGAGGCCGACGATGGCCAGAAGCAGCAGGATGCCGCACCGCACGAGGATGTAGTGGAAATCGTGGGCCGCGATACCCACGTTGACGATGTCGGCCATCACAAGCGGCACGAACAGGTCAAACGTAGCTTCCAGCATCTTGAAAAGCGGTGCAAGCACGCTCTCGCGCTTGTAATCGCTGAGATAGCGAAGCATTTTGTTCAAGGCTCGATACTCCCTTTCTTTCATACATTTAGTCGAGACGCTCCTTATTATAACGCACTCCCAACAGGAATGCTATGTTTTTTGCCAAAGAAAACCGGCTCTGGATGCAGATTTCGGCTCCGGAGATTGAGAAAACCGGAAAATCCTGCTATACTGGAAAGGAATCTCAACGGAAAGAATGGTGGATGCAATGGCAAAAGATGGTGCGGCACGGCTGCGGCTGCGCCCGGTGGGCGCGGCAGACCGCAAAAAGCTGCCGGAATACGGGCCGCTGGGTACGGGCTGTCCGGCGATAGAGCGGGCTGTGGCAGCGCTCTATAAGGGCCAGAACGAGGAGAGCTTCTGGGCGCTGATGAACGCCATCAACTATGCCCTCGAGCTGGACACCAGGGTCCTGGTGCCGCTGGAAGCTGCGTCCGACCAGCCGGACGGGGCCGCCCCGTGGGCGGAGCATCCTGTCCCGGCGGAGAAAGCGAAAGACCTGCAGCCCTGGACCCTGCGTACCCAGAAGGGCCGGTGCTACCTGCCGGTGTTCACCTCAGTGAAGATGGCAGAGGCCGATAAAGGTACAGCCAGCCGCCCCATGGCGGAACGGCTTCTGGCTTCCGCCATGCAGATGGCGCTGGACTCGGACAACATCGACGGCGTGGTCATCGACCCGTGGACCAGCTCTGCCACGCTGGACTGCTCGCTTTTGAACGGTCTGCTCCACGCCAGCCACGACACCGATGAGCCGGGCGAAGCGGAGCTGCGGGCCGGCAACCATGCCATGGCCGAGGAACGCTGGGACGACGCGATGCATTATTATCAGCTCTCTGCCGAAGAGGGCTGCGCCGAGGGCCTTGCCATGATGGGCGAGATGCTCTACGAGGGCCGGGGCTGCCGCAAGAGCCCTGCACAGGCCCGCAAATTCTGGAAAAAAGCTGCCGACGCCGGCGATGTGGCCGCATGGGTGGCGCTGGGCGACGATGCCATGGTGCAGGGAAAGGGGGCCGGTGCGGCTCTGCGGGCCTACCGCAAGGCTCAGAAACTCTGCGCCTCCACCCCCGACATCGCCTATATGCCGCAGGTCTGCCTGCGGGTGGCCCAGTATGAGACCCAGTATATCTCCCGCAAAAAGGCGCTGGCTCAGCTGGCTGAGGCGAAGCAGGGCTTCCTCGTCCGCAAAGAAGAGGGGGACGAGACGGCCCAGAGCTGGCTGGACGAGACGGAGGCCGTCATCCGCCAGCTGCTCGAGAGAGAATGAGCGGAAACACAAAATCTTTACAAATGCTCTAAGAAATCGTCATACGGAACCGATATGATATTGAAGGAAAAATATGCGCGTCGCAAAAACAGAGAGGACGACCAGAATGAGCAAAGTGATCGGTATTGACCTTGGCACCACGAACAGCTGCGTGGCAGTGGTGGAGGGCGGCAAGCCCGTCGTCATCACCAACGCAGAGGGAGAGCGCACCACCCCCAGCGTGGTGGCGTTCACCAAAGACGGCGAGCGTCTGGTGGGCGGCGCGGCAAAGCGCCAGCTTGCCACCAACTCCGGCCGGACGGTGTCCAGCATCAAGCGGCATATGGGCAGCGATTACCGCGTCCACATCGACGGCAAAGACCTGACTCCGCAGGAGATCAGCGCCATGATACTGACCAAGATACGCCGCGACGCCGAGAGCTACTTGGGTGAGCCGGTGACGGAGGCCGTCATCACCGTCCCCGCTTACTTTGACGACAGCCAGCGCAAGGCCACCCAGGATGCGGGCCGCATCGCAGGCCTGAACGTCCTGCGCATTATCAATGAGCCTACCGCCGCCGCTGTGGCCTACGGCCTTGACAACGAAGCGCCCCAGAAGATCCTGGTCTACGACCTCGGCGGCGGCACCTTCGACGTCTCCATCATCGAGATCGAAGACGGCACCTTTACGGTGCTGGCCACCGGCGGCGATACCCGCCTCGGCGGCGACGACTTCGACCAGCGCATCGTGGAATACGCCGTGGCAGAGTTCAAGAAATCGGACCGCATCGACCTCTCCTGCGACCCCGCCGCCATGGGACGCCTGAAAGAAGAGGCCGAAAAGGCCAAGAAAGAGCTGTCCAGCGCCCTCTCGGCCCAGCTCAATCTGCCCTTCATCGCTGTGGGCAAGGACGGCCCCCACCACCTCGATCTGACCATCTCCCGCCCCCAGTTCGAGATGATGACCGGCGACCTGCTGGCACGGACGGTGGCCCCGGTGCAGAACGCACTGCGGGATGCCGGCATCTCGGCTTCGCAGCTGGGCAAAGTCCTTCTCGTCGGCGGCAGCACCCGGATGCCTGCCGTCGAGCGTCAGGTGAAGGAACTGCTGGGCTGTGAACCGAGCCACAGCCTCAACCCCGACGAATGCGTGGCGATGGGTGCTGCTGTGCAGGGCGGTCTGTTACAGGGCGGCGGCAAGCTGGCTGGCGCTTCTGGTGCAGCGGCGCAGGGCCTTGTGCTGATGGACGTCACCCCGCTGACCCTCTCGATCGAGACACTGGGCGGCGTGGCGACCCCCCTCATCACCCGCAACAGCATGATCCCCACCCGCAAGAGCCAGATATTCACCACGGCCCGCCCCATGCAGACCAGTGTGGAGATCAACGTCCTGCAGGGTGAGCGGCATTTCGCCCGCGACAATAAGAGCCTCGGCAAGTTCAAGCTGAACGGCATCCGGGCCAGCTTTTCGTCCAAGCCCCAAATCGAAGTCACCTTTGATATTGACGTCAACGGCGTTGTGAAAGTCTCGGCCAAAGACCTCGGCACCGGACGGGAGCAGAACATCACCATCACCGGCAGCACGAACCTCTCGGAGAATGAGATCCAGCGCGCCATGGCCGACGCGGCCGCCTACGAGGCCGAGGACAGCCGCCGCAAAGAGCGGCTTGACCTCCACAATCAGGCCGAGGTGCTGGCTTATAAGGTGGACGAGGCCCTCTCCAAGTGCAAGAAGGAGCTGGACAAGGAAGAGAAGAACCGCATCAAAGCCGATGTGGCGAACCTCCGCCGCTGCCTGCGGAAGGATAAACCCGAAAAGATGAACGAGACGGAAGAAGCGAACCTCCGTCAGGCCAAGAGCCAGCTCGAAGCATCCGCAAACCACCTGATGGTGCTCTATGCATCGGAGCAGAGCGAGAACGGCTCGGACGGAACCATTTGATAAACAGTAAGACCCCCGCTGTGTTTGCAGCGGGGGTCTTTTGCGTCTGAGGGAAAAAGTATCTATGGAAAATGAAGAGGAGAGAGGGAAAAGCTTATCGGCCAACGATGAGGTCGCGGCGGCTGCGGAAGCCCACGGTGAGGTGAGCGCTGCTGCCGAGGTGGCGCAGAGTGACCCGGGTGCCGGGCTTCTGATCCTGGCACAGCAGAGTCAGGTTCAGGGTGGTGGAAGTCTTGCCGGTCTTGAGCACCAGAGTGCTTACGCCCTGATTCATCAGGGTCTGCATGTCGAGGATGGTGGTGCGGAAGGTGGCGTTGTCATCGGGGGCGTCCAGCGTCAGCACGCGGCCTTCCTGACGGGCGGTGTAGAGCACCTGCTTGCCCAGCAGACCCTTGACGGTGTAGCGGGCTTCGCTCTTCTCCACCGGCGTGTCAGAGGGCAGGGGGGTCTCGTCGGAGATCATCATCACGTTGCCCTGAATGGGGTTCTCCACCGGGGAAGCGTAGCCGCCGTAGTTGGGGTCTACCTCCCCCACCGGAACGTCAGAGTGGAGAGCAATGTCGCCCTGAACCATGACCTCGGACGACTGAGGGGGCAGATAACCGGCAACGGTCGCGTCCTCGGTGTCGGCGGCAAAGGCACCCACGCTCATGGCGGCGGTCATGGTCAGCAGAGCGGCAGCAGCGGCAGCGCGGCGGGCAGTGTTCTTGTTCAGCAGTCTCATAGTAGTATCCTCCTGTAGGGGACAAGTCCCCGAATTTCTGTTTTATTCGCGGTACAGCGTATCAGAAAACCGCCGTATCTGTAATGAATACGGATACGGCGGCTGGATTATTGCAGAGATCCTATTTTAATTTTCGCTGGAATCTTTTTCCTCAAGGATAGCCATGAACTCGTCGCCGGTGATGGTCTCCTTTTCATAAAGGTACTTCGCCAGCTCGTCGAGCTTTGCACGGTTGTCGGTGAGGATCTTGATGGCCTTTTCGTGCTGGGCCTTTACCAGCTCCACGACCCGCTGGTCGATCTCCCGCTGGGTCTGCGCCGAGCAGGCCAGCGAGGTGTCGCCGCCCAGATACTGGTTGTTCACCGTCTCCAGGGCCACCATGTCGAACTCTTTGCTCATGCCGTAACGGGTGAGCATGGCGCGGGCAAGCTTGGTGGCCTGCTCGATGTCGTTGGACGCGCCGGTGGTGATGGAGCCGAACACTACTTCCTCGGCAGCACGTCCGCCGGTGAGGGTGGCGATCTTATTTTCCAGCTCTTCCTTGGTCATCAGGTAGTGGTTGCCTTCTTCGACCTGCATGGTGTAGCCCAGTGCGCCCGAGGTGCGGGGGATGATGGTGATCTTCTGCACGGGTGCGGAGTGATTCTGAAGCGCCGCCACCAGTGCGTGGCCGATCTCATGGTAGGCTACGATGCACTTTTCCTTGTCGGTGAGGATGGAGTTCTTCTTCTGGTAGCCGGCAATGACCACCTCGATGCTCTCCTCGAGGTCGGCCTCGGTCACGCTCTTGCGGCCAGCGCGCACGGCCCGCAGGGCGGCTTCGTTGACGATGTTGGCCAGCTCTGCGCCGGAGGCACCGGAGGCCATCCGGGCCACGGTGTTGAAGTCGATGCCGGGGGCAAGAGCGACTTTCTTGGCGTGGACCTTCAGGATCTCTTCGCGGCCCTTGAGGTCGGGCAGTTCCACAGGAACACGGCGGTCAAAGCGGCCGGGACGGGTCAGAGCCGGGTCGAGGGAATCCGGACGGTTGGTGGCCGCGAGGATGATGACGCCGCTGTTGCCCTCGAAGCCGTCCATCTCGGTGAGCAGCTGGTTCAGGGTCTGCTCACGCTCGTCGTTGCCGCCCAGCTGGCCGCTGTTGCGCTTCTGGCCAATGGCGTCTATCTCGTCGATGAACACGATGCAGGGGGCTTTTTCCTTGGCCTGCTTGAACAAATCACGGACTTTGGACGCGCCCATGCCCACGAACATCTCCACAAACTCCGAGCCGGAGATGGAGAAGAACGGCACGTTGGATTCGCCAGCCACAGCCTTTGCCAGCATGGTTTTGCCGGTACCCGGAGGGCCGACGAGCAGGATGCCCTTGGGCATCGAGGCACCGATCTCTTCGTATTTCTTGGGGTCGTGCAGATAATCGACGATCTCCTGTAAGTTCTCTTTGGCCTCATCTTCGCCGGCCACATCCGCAAAGCGGATGCCGTGAGTGGACTGGACGTAGACCTTGGCGTTGGACTTACCCACGCCGCCGAACATCATTGAGTTCGCGCCGCCGGCCTTTTCCATGAGCTTTTTGTTCATGAAATTGCCCAGCCAGACGAAGAGGACGATGGGCAGCACAAAGCTCAGCAGAAAGCTCATCAGCGGCGAAGCCTGCTCGACGATCTCGCTGGAAAACTGTGCGCCTGCGTCGTAGAGGCGCTGGGTCAGGTCAGGGTCGTTCATCAGACCGGTCTTGTAAATTTGCTTTTCGTCTTTATCAGTAAAGATGATTTGGTTCGATTCCACATCCACCCGGCCGATGTCTTTGTCCTCGGTCATAGACATGAAGGTGCCGTAGTCCACTTCTTTTACCTGCCGTTCGCTCATCCACGGCACGAGCACGAAGTTGAGCAGCATCAGCACCAGTAATACAATGGCGTAGTAAATAGCCAATGGCTTTTTGGGGGTCTTGACTTCTTTCATGGGGGTCCCTCCTTACGTTGCAAACAGCATACCACGACGCCATTTCAGAAACCAGCGTTTCGAGGCGAACTTTGCAAAAACTTCGCAGATTCTTAACAAAGCAAAGAATCCACCCGCAAATTTTGAAAATTTATGCTGCTATTTATGTGAAATCGTTTCATTTTCAATGTGAGCCAAACTTCTTGACAGGGGCGGCGGCTTTTGCTAAAATGAAACCACTTTGAACAAAGCGCAAATGCGTTGACGGGGAAAAAACGATTTTCTTCTGCGTGCAGAGAGCCGCCGGATGGTGCAAGGCGGTGCAGAGGGTCTCGGTTACTGGCCCCTGAGCGGCAGGACTGAAGCAGACAGTAGGTCCTGACGGAAGCCCACCGTTATAAGGGCAGCGATTCGCCTCAAAAAGCCGATCGTGCAGAGCGGCTGTGCTTTTGGCACAGCAAAGAGAGTGGTACCACGGGTGCCCTGTAACAGAAATTACAGGCTCTCGTCTCTCAGGGGATTTCGTCCTTTGAGAGACGGGAGCCTTTTCGTTTGATAAAAGGAGTCAACCTCTCAGTCAGCGCTGACGCGCTGCCGTAACCCGGCCCTGTCGAGCGAATGCGAGACCGAGAGGTTGACACAGCAAAAATGGAGGACAAGAATTATGATGGACGCTACCAAGTACGCACCGGGATATTACCCGGTCCCCGCCGGCTATGACAGCTGGGTCAAGAAAGACCACATCGAGAAAGCTCCCACCTGGTGCAGCGTGGACCTGCGCGACGGTAATCAGGCCCTTATCGTCCCCATGAGCCTCGAGGAAAAGCTGGAATTCTTCCAGATGCTGGTCAAAATTGGCTTCAAGGAGATCGAAGTCGGCTTCCCGGCCGCCAGCGAGACGGAGTACGAGTTCCTCCGTACCCTCATCGAGAAGAACATGATCCCCGACGATGTCACCGTGCAGGTGCTGACCCAGTGCCGCGACCATATCATCCGCCGCACCTTCGAGGCTGTCAAGGGCGCACCCCGTGCGGTCATCCACTTCTATAATTCCACCTCCGTCGCCCAGCGCGAGCAGGTGTTCCACAAGTCTAAGGAGGAGATTAAGCAGATCGCCATGGACGGCGCAAAGCTGGTCAAGCAGCTGAGCGAGGAGTATGATGGCAACTTCCTCTTCGAGTACAGCCCCGAGAGCTTCACCGGCACCGAGGTGGACTACGCCGTTGAGGTCTGCAACGCGGTCCTGGACATCATGCAGCCCACCCCCGACCGCCCCATGATCATCAACCTGCCGGTCACGGTCGAGATGAGTATGCCCCATGTCTATGCAAATCAAATTGAGTATTGCGATAAGCACCTCAAGTACCGCGACAGCGTCATCATCTCCACCCACCCGCATAATGACCGCGGCACCGGCGTCGCCTGTGCAGAGCTGGCCGTTCTGGCAGGCGCTCAGCGGGTGGAGTGCTGCCTCTTCGGCAACGGCGAGCGCACCGGCAACGTGGACGCTGTGACCCTCGCCATGAATATGTACAGCCACGGCGTAGACCCGAAGCTGGACTTCTCCGATATGCCCGCCATCTGCGCCACCTATGAGCGGGTCACCCGGATGCACATCTACGAGCGCACCCCCTACGCCGGCCAGCTGGTGTTCGCCGCCTTCTCGGGCAGCCATCAGGACGCCATTGCAAAGGGCATGGCCTACCGCAAGGAGAAGGGCGACCACCGCTGGACCTGCCCCTATATCCCGGTGGACCCCCACGACATCGGCCGCACCTACGACGCCGACGTCATCCGCATCAACAGCCAGAGCGGCAAGGGCGGCATCGGCTTCGTGCTGGAGCAGAACTACGGCTACAACCTGCCCGCCAAGATGCGCGAGGCGCTGGGCTACAAGGTCAAGAGCGTGTCCGACCACAACCACAAGGAGCTGAGCGCAGGCGAAGTGCTCCACATCTTCGAGGATACCTTCCTCAACAAGTCGAAGCCCCTGTCTGTCATCGAGGCCCACTTCGCACAGGTCAACGGCATCACCGCCACCGTCACGCTGGATCTGAACGGTCAGCGCAAGGTGGTCACCTCGGTGGGTAATGGCCGTCTGGATGCTGTGGCAAACGCTATCCAGAGCGCCACCGGCATGGACTTCCACCTGGAAACTTACTCCGAGCACAGTCTGGACGAAGGCTCCACCTCCCGCGCCGCTTCCTACGTCGGCCTCGAGTGGGGCGACGGCATCGTCACCTGGGGTGCAGGCACCGATACCGATATTATCGTGGCCGGTATCCATGCACTGGTCAGCGCGATCAACAATAAATAAAGAGAGATTTTTGAGAGAGTATCAAAAGGAGAATGAACCATGGGAATGACCCAGACGCAGAAAATTCTGGCCGCACACGCAGGCCTCACCGAGGTCAAGGCAGGCCAGCTCATCAACGCCAAGCTCGACATCGTGCTGGGCAATGACATCACTACCCCCGTCGCCATCAACGAGTTCGAAAAGGCGGGCTTCAACGGCGTGTTCGACAAAGAGCACATCGCCATCGTCCTCGACCACTTCGTTCCCAACAAGGACATCAAGAGCGCGACCCAGTCCAAGCAGTGCCGCGAGTTCGCCAACAAGTACGACATCCTCAATTTCTACGATGTGGGCCAGATGGGCATCGAGCACGCTCTGCTGCCCGAAAAAGGCATCGTGACAGCCGGTGACTGCGTCATCGGCGCCGACAGCCACACCTGTACTTACGGCGCACTGGGCGCATTCTCCACCGGCGTTGGCTCCACCGATATGGCCGCCGGCATGGCTACCGGCATGGCATGGTTCAAGGTGCCTGCCGCCATCAAGTTCGTGCTGAACGGCAAGCTGCCGCCGAAAGTTTCCGGCAAAGACCTCATCCTCCACATCATCGGTATGATCGGCGTGGATGGTGCGCTGTATAAGTCGATGGAGTTCACCGGCCCGGGCGTCGCTTCCCTCTCCATGGACGACCGCCTGAGCATCTGCAACATGGCCATCGAGGCCGGTGCCAAGAACGGCATCTTCCCCGTGGACGACGTGACCAAGGCTTATCTCAAGGGCCGCAGCCAGCGCGAGCCGGTGTTCTATGAGGCCGACCCGGACGCCGAGTACGAGAAGACCATTGAAATCGACCTCTCTGCCCTCGAGCCCACTGTCAGCTACCCCCACCTGCCCGAGAACACCCACCCCGCCAGCGAGGGCAAGGACATCAAAATCGACCAGGTGGTCATCGGCAGCTGCACCAATGGCCGCCTCGAGGATATGGAAGCCGCTTACAACATCCTGAAGGGCAAACACATCGCAAAGGGCGTGCGCGGCATCATCATCCCCGCCACCATGGCCGTGTACAAGGAGTGCATCCTCCGCGGCTGGACGACGGCCTTCATCGACGCGGGCTGCATCGTCTCCACCCCCACCTGCGGCCCCTGCCTCGGCGGCTACATGGGCATCCTCGCCGAGGGTGAGCGCTGCGTCTCCACCACCAACCGCAACTTCGTGGGCCGCATGGGCCACGTCAAGAGCGAGGTGTATCTGGCTTCGCCCGCTACCGCTGCCGCCAGCGCACTGACCGGCTGCATCACCGACCCCCGCACGGTCTGAGAAAAGGAGAGTCACCCATGAACAACGCAAACGGTTCTGTTTTCAAATATCCGGATAACGTGGATACCGACGTCATCATCCCGGCCCGCCACCTGAACACGCAGGATGCCAGAGAGCTGGCCAGCCACTGCATGGAGGACATTGACAAGGACTTCATCAACAACGTCAAGGACGGCGACATCATGGTGGGCGGCTGGAACTTCGGCTGCGGCTCCTCCCGTGAGCACGCACCGCTGGCCATCAAGACCGCCGGAATCTCTGTCGTCATCGCCAAGAGCTTCGCGCGCATCTTCTACCGCAACAGCATCAACATCGGCCTGCCCATCATGGAATGCCCCGAGGCCGTGGACGCCATCAGCGCAGGCGATACTGTCAGCGTGAATTTTGATACCGGCGTCATCACCGATGAGACCACCGGCAAGACCTTCCAGGCCGAACCCTTCCCGCCGTTCATCCAGAAGATCATCGCCGACGGCGGTCTGATGAAGTCGCTGACGAAGAAATAAGGAGCCTAAAATGGAAAAAAACATTGCTGTCATCTGGGGCGACTGCTCCAGCCCCGAGATCGTGAAGCAGACCCTCCGCGTTCTCGATAAGGTGGCCGAAAAGTACGGCCACACCTTCCACTACACCGACGCCGCGATGGGCGGCGAGGCCATCGACAAGTATGGCGACCCGCTGCCCCAGCATGAGTTGGACAAGTGCCTCGCGGCCGACAGCGTCCTTCTGGGCGCAGTGGGCGGCCCCAAGTGGGAGGGTCTGCCCGGTGAGCAGCGCCCTGAAAAGGGTCTGCTCCGTCTCCGCGCCGGCATGGGCCTCTACTCCAACAACCGCCCGGCCAAGATCTGGCCTCAGCTGGCTCCGGCCAGCCCCCTCAAGCCCGAGATCGTGGCAAAGGGCATCGACTTCATCATCGTGCGTGAGCTCATCGGCGGCGTCTACTTCGGCAAGCACGAGACTTACACGCTGGAAAACGGCGAGAAGCAGGCTGTGGATTCCATGCCCTACTCGGAGCATGAAATCGAGCGCATTGGCCGCATCGGCTTCGAGACGGCCATGAAGCGCCGCAGGAAGCTCTGCTGCGTGGATAAGGCCAACGTGCTGGATACCAGCCGCCTCTGGCGTGCGGTCATGCACCGCCTGCAGGCTGAGTACCCCGAGGTGGAGTACAGCGAGATGTTCGTGGACAACTGTGCCATGCAGGTCGTCAAGGACCCCAGCCAGTTCGACGTCATCGTCACCGAGAACATGTTCGGCGACATCATCTCCGACGAGGCCTCCATGATCACCGGCTCCATCGGAATGATCCCCTCGTCCAGTCTGGGCGACGGCACCCGGGGCCTGTATGAGCCTATCCACGGCTCTGCTCCCGACATCGCGGGCAAGGACATCGTCAACCCTACTGCCTGCATCCTCTCCGCCGCTATGATGCTGCGGTACTCCTTTGGTATGGCTGAGGAGGCTGACGCCATTGAGAACGCGGTGAATAAGGTTCTGGACAAGGGCCTGCGCACCGCCGACAACATGAGCGAGGGCTGCACCTGCCTCGGCTGCACCGCCATGGGTGACGCTATCCTCGCGGAGATTTGAGCGCATCGGATAAAATAGCAACAAAGCGCCGCCGCATGGTCAGAAGCCGTGCGGCGGCTTTTGTCTCCCAAAATAAGAAGCAGAAAAAATTCCTTTGTAGACGATTGACGGACGCTGTGAAACATTGTATCATATGAAGTAGAACAACGGAAAACTCTTCCAATGAATCAGGAGGAAATCTTATGAAGAAACTCAAGAAACTGACGGCTGTCCTGCTGGCAGCCGTGATGGCTCTGGCAATGCTCACTGCCTGCGGCGGTGGCGGCAGCTCTCGCAGCGAGAAGGAGCGGTATATCTCGAAGGTGAATAGCTATCTGGGAAAGGGAGTTACAAATTTCCAGGAACTGACCTATGATAGCACAATGGATGAAACCGTTACGAGATATAAAGATGTCTATGAAGGCATACAGGATAATTATAAAGACGAAGTCGCTATTGAAATGGCAAAGGGTGCAGCTAAAATCGATAACGATGATTATCGAGTGATTCAGTTCAAAATGGACACTGACCTGAAAGAAGAAAAAAGAGCTGAAGAAATTGCAAAGAACATCCTGTATGAAGTTAAAAGCGAAAGCCTCTCGCAGAATAAATGGGGCGTCAACTATGCATGGGGTGAAGAGAACACCAAAAAGCATGAGAGAATGATTTATATCGTCCTCCATTTGGAAGAGGCTCTTACCGGAAACGCTGAATAAAAAATGACCCGCCGCATGGCCTTTGCCGTGCGGCGGCTTTTCTATAATACAATGTCAGCAAATTCCGCTTTCTGCCTTAAACTGTGAAATAGATTCATTTGACAAATCAATTTATGTAAACTATACTAAATCCTGTCTTTAACAATAAAAATAGCCCGTGTGCCGGGATGGATAAACAGAGATAGGATGGGAAAAACGATATGCTGACACTGGATAAGATCTACCACGCCGCCTTTGTCCTCAAGGACGTAGCCCGCAAGACCGACCTCATCGAGGCACCCAGGCTCTCCAAGGACTGCCAGCTCTACCTCAAGACCGAGAACCTGCAGGTGACCGGCAGCTTCAAGGTGCGCGGCGCTTATTATAAGATCAGCCAGCTCTCCAAGGAGGAGAGCGACAAGGGCGTCATCGCCTGCTCGGCGGGCAACCACGCACAGGGCGTGGCGCTGGCCGCTACCCGCCGCGGCATCAAGAGCATCGTCTGTATGCCGGACGGCGCGCCCATCATGAAGGTTGAGAACACCAAGAACCTCGGTGCGGAGGTCTGCCTCGTACCCGGCACCTACGACGACGCCCACGACAAGGCCGTGGAGCTGCAGGAAGAGACGGGCATGACCTTCATCCACCCCTATGACGACGAGCAGGTCATTGCCGGTCAGGGTACTATCGGCCTCGAAATTCTCGACCAGCTGCCCGATGTGGACGCTGTCATCGTGCCTGTGGGCGGCGGCGGACTCATCTCCGGCGTGGCCTTCGCCATCAAGAGCCTGAAGCCCGACGTCAAGGTCTACGGCGTGCAGGCCGAGGGCGCACCCAGCATGTACCGCTCCCTCCATGAGCACAAATACCAGACCCTCTCTGCCGTCTCCACCTTCGCAGACGGCATTCAGGTCAAGACCCCCGGCGAGCTGACCTATAAGCTTTGTGAAGAGTATGTGGACGACATCGTTACTGTCACCGAGGACGAGACCGCAGCCGCCATCCTCTCCCTGATGGAGAACCAGAAGCTGGTGGCCGAGGGTGCAGGCGCAGTGCCTGTGGCGGCGGCGCTCTTCCACAAGCTGCCCATCGAGGGTAAGAAGGTCGTCTGCCTCGTCTCCGGCGGCAACATCGACGTGAACATCCTCAACCGCGTCATCACCCGCGGCCTCGTCATGAGCGGCCGCAAGGCCAACCTGACCATCGCGCTGGAAGACAAGCCCGGCCAGCTGCAGCAGGTGGCCGACATTGTCTCCCGCTGCGGCAGCAATGTGGTGTCCGTCCTCCACGACGGCTCCGACCCCAATATGCCCATCTCCAGCTGCTTCCTCAAGCTGACTCTCGAGACCCGCGACAACGCCCAGATCGAGCAGATCCGGCAGGAACTCACCAAGGCAGGCTTCCAGCTGGTGGCCGAGCGCGTTTGATTTTCTGACTACCTCATCCGCCGCCTGCGGCGGCAGTTTTCTTTCAAAATAGCAAAAAGCGCTGTGCAGTCATTTCACTGCACAGCGCTTTTTCTTATCCATAAAAACAAAAAAGCAAATATTATTTCTGCACGCCGCTCTCGCACTGTTCGATGAACTGTTTGGCCACGCGGGG
>OHHH01000423.1_pt1 | contig 16143 bp, 10 predicted proteins | sample 1567951 | NCBI WGS metagenome assembly OHHH01 (sample SAMEA3879550, study PRJEB24766) | human gut metagenome | biome: human-associated habitat; feature: feces | place: USA | collected 1985/1987 | reverse complement strand
CGCCGCTTCCCGAGAGCAGCGAGCTGACACTTGTGTGCCGCCGCGACGACTACAGCGCCTCGGCGATAGCGCGCGCCGTGGAGGATGCCGACGCCCATCTGCTTAACCTCAACGTCACATCGGCCGACGCCGGACCCGACGAAGTTTCGGTTGACCTCCGCGTGAGCCACCGCAACACAGGCAGTGTGGCCCGCTCGCTCGAACGCTACGGCTTCCGTGTTACCGACATGCGCGAAGGCTACGACGACTTCGAGAAGATGCGCCGCCGTATCGACGAGCTCATGACGCGCATCGAGCTATGACCCAGCCGCTTCATCCATTCCACCACCAGTCACTCCACATCATCTCCACAATGAAAAGAATAGCCATTTTCGGCAACAAATCACAAAAGACCGGTTTCGACAAACTGGCGCGGCTCATCGAACTGCTCCGCACTGCCGACGCGCACTTTGAAATCGCTGTGCAGCGGCGCTACATGGAGTTTCTCGAGCGCACGACAGGCCTTGCGCCCGACACCTTCCCGCGTTTTGAGACCTACGAAGGCGATGCCGACCTGGCCCTCAGCATCGGCGGCGACGGCTCCTTCCTCACCACGGCGGCAAGCGTGGGCGGCTACGAAACGCCCATCCTCGGCATCAACTCCGGCCACTTAGGCTATCTGTCGGCGGCCGAGCTTGAGAATCCGGAAGAGATCATTGCCGAGATAGCCGACGACGACTTCATCATCAGTCCGCGCTCGGTGATAGAGGTGGAGGTGAGCGGACACCATAAGCTCGTGCGTCAGGCCGCCCTCAACGAGGTGGCGATACTCAAGCAGGACACGGCGTCGATGATCACCGTCGACACCGCACTCGACGGCTCGCCGCTGGCCAAATACCGCGGCGACGGCCTCATCATCTCGACGCCCACCGGCTCGACGGGCTACAACCTGTCGGTCGGCGGCCCCATCATGGACCCGACAGCGTCGAACTGGATCATCTCGCCCATCGCGCCCCACACGCTCAACATGCGGCCGCTTGTGGTCAGCGACAGCGTGGTGATGCAATGCGCCATCAGCTCGCGCTCCGACCACTTCCTGCTGAGCGTCGACGGCAAAGCCACGCCGCTGCCCGTCGACACCCGCGTCACGATGCGCCGCGCCGGCTACGATGTCAACGTGATCATGAGCCGCGACTATAACTTCACCGAGACCCTGCGGGCAAAGCTGCTCTGGGGCATCGACGGGATATGAACTCCCGGGTAAAGATAATCCACCGCGCCGGAGCGAAAAGATTCATCGGACGGCGCCTTGCCGACGGCACCATCCAGATCACCGTGCCGGCGGGACTCGATTATAAAGACGCGGCCGAGACCATCGACCAGCTGATACGCCGCATCGAAGAAAGCGTGCCGGTAGCGCCCGCCGACGGAACGGGGATGTTTCACGACGGCATGGTCGTGGAGAACGATCTGATAAAATTCACCGTGTCGAGAAAAGGAGCCGCCCACGGCCGCATCATCGCACTGCGTTCCGATGAAGCCTGGACAATATCCGTAGGGGAGGGGTGGGAGTTCGGCCTTCCGGCCACCGACGCCGCCATAAGCCGCGTGATGCTCAAAGCGGCCGGTGCAATTTCGCCCGCCTATCTCATCCCCGAAGCCAAAACGATAGCCCGCAGGATCGGCAAGAAGCCGAGCTATTGGAAGACGGGGCGCGGGCTGCGCACACTCGGCACATGCCACTCCGACGGATCCATAACCCTTTCCTCAGCGCTCATGTTTCTGCCCCCGGAGCTGCGCGAATATGTGGTGTGCCACGAGCTCGCCCATCTGACGGAGATGAACCATTCGGCTGATTTCCATCGCCTCTGCGACAGCTATTGCGGCGGCCGCGAGCGCACGCTCGCCGACGCGCTGAAACATTTCCGGTGGCCCATCATGCGCGTCTGACACCTAAGAGCCTATTCCACAAAAATCGCTATCTTTGCAGCCACAACCAATCACCGACGATGAAAAGATACAATATCCTCAACAATTCCTTAGGCTGGGCCTGCTTCCTGATCGCAGCCGTCACCTACCTGCTCACGATCGAGCCCACGGCCAGCTACTGGGATTGTCCGGAATATATCACCCAGGGCTTTAAGCTCGAGATCGGGCACCCGCCCGGCAACCCGGTGTTCATGCTTGCGGCCCGCTTCTTCGCCAACTTCGCCATGGGCGACGTGACGAAAGTGGCGCTGATGATCAACGCCATGTCGGCGCTGCTCTCGGCCGGCACCATCCTCTTCCTGTTCTGGACCATCACCTATCTCGTCAGGAAACTGATTGCGCGACAGGACGCCGACAGCATCACACCGGCAAAAATGATAGTGATTTTCGGCTCAGGCATCTGCGGCGCCCTGATGTATGCCTGGAGCGACACCTTCTGGTTCTCGGCCGTAGAGAGCGAGGTCTACGCCTTCTCCTCATTCTGCACGGCACTCGTGTTCTGGCTCATACTCAAATGGAACGACCGCGCCGAGCGGCCCGACAGCGACAAATATATCTTGCTGATAGCCTATGTGATAGGCATATCCATCGCCGTGCATCTGCTGAACCTGCTCTGCATCCCGGCCATCATGCTTGTGGTGCACTACCGACGTCACCCCGGCAGGATCAGCGGCCGGAGCACCCTCGTGGCGCTGCTGCTGTCGTTTGTCATCGTGGCCTTCGTGCTCTACGGACTCGTGCCGGGACTGGTGGAAGTGGCACAATGGTTTGAACTTGTGTGCGTCAACACCCTCGGCATGTCGTTCAGCGCCGGCGTGCTCATCTATGCGGCTGTAGCACTGACGATTTTCGTGGCCACGATTGCCGTGATGGTCCACTCCCGGAGCGTCAGTCCGGTGGTGGTGAAGGTGATGTTTTTGCTCACGGTGCTCATCTCGGGAGTGCTTCTGCTGGGCAAATCGCTCATAGCCGGCGGCGTGCTGCTGGCCGCGCTCTGCGTGGCGCTCTTCATCTATCCGCGCCGTGTGCCGGTCCGCGCGCTGTCGCTGGCGTCGCTCTGCATCATGGTGATGTTTGCCGGCTATTCCTCCTATGCCCTGCTGCTGGTGCGCTCGGCAGCCGGAGTGCCCATGAACGAAGGAGCACCCGACAACGTCTTCTCGCTCGCCTCCTATCTCAACCGTGACCAATACGGCGACCGCCCCCTCATCTACGGCCCGACCGTCAATTTCCACACCGACGAAGCGGGTAATCTTACGGGCGACAACTCCTATGTCTACGTCATGACACCCACCGGCAAACGCATCGTAAACCATGAGGGCGAAGCCATCTATCAGCCCTGCCTCAAGGATTCCGCGGGGCAGCCCGACGCTTACCGCTTCACAGGCCGTAAACCCGGCTATCAGACATCGCCGGAGCTTAACATGCTCTTCCCGCGAATGTATGAAAACAGCAAGGTGGCCAGCTACAACACATGGATCGGCAACTCGAAAGCCAACCCCATGAAAGGCACCCGCATCGAAGCCACAGTGCTTGTCGACTCGGCCGGCAACACGCTGAAAAAAGAGCCGATGCAGAAAGCCACACTCCTCGACAACATCAAGTTTTTACTGGGCTATCAGCTCAACCACATGTACTTCCGCTACTTCCTATGGAACTTTGCGGGACGGCAGAACGACATCCACGGACAGGGCGAACCAACACACGGCAACTGGCTCTCGGGCATTCCGGTGCTCGACAATGTGCGCCTCGGCGACCAGTCGCTGCTGCCCGACGATCTGGGCAAAGGGAATGCGGGCCACAACGTCTACTATATGATACCGCTCATAGTCGGACTTATCGGCTTCTGGTGGCAGATCAGGTCGGGACGGCATGGCAAGCGCCAGTGTCTCATCATCTTCATGCTCTTTTTCATGACCGGCCTGGCCATCGTGCTCTATCTCAACCAGACGCCCGACCAGCCGCGTGAGCGCGACTACGCCTTCGCCGGCTCGTTCTACGCCTACGCCATCTGGGTGGGCATGGGCGTGGCAGGGCTGTGGCGCATCGTCATGCGGGTGCTCAACCTTATCAGCCGCAAACGCGGTTCGCGCAAAGGCAAGAGCGGTGAAGATCCTGATGCCGTTTATGCCAAACGCGTCCTCACCGCCGCATGGACAGCGGCCGCCATCGGGCTGATAGTGCCGCTGCAGGTGGTGTCGCAGACATGGGACGACCACGACCGTTCGGACCGCTACACCACGCGCGATTTCGCCTTCAACTATCTCAACTCGCTCGAGCCCGACGCCATCATCTTCACCTATGCCGACAACGACACCTACCCCCTATGGTATGCGCAGGAGGTGGAGGGCGTGCGCACCGATGTGAAAGTGCTCAACATATTCTATCTCGGCACCGACTGGTATATCGAGCAGCTGCGCCGCGCGACCTACGGAGCGCCAGCCGTGCGGTACCTCATGCCGCGTGAAGCCTATGCCTACGGCTCGCACTACTATTTCTCCTTCCCCCGGAGCACCCGTCCGCCGATGGATGCCTGCCAAGCGCTCGAAAAGCTCTATGCGCAGAGCGACCAGGCCACAATGAAGTTCGCCACACGCGACTTCGTCATCCCGGCCCGACGCGACGCCGCCCTTCAGGCAGGCCTCATCAGCGCTGCCGACAGCGTTGCCGACATAACGATGTCGTTCACGGGGCGGTCGCTCTACCTCAACAAGCTCATGCTCCTCGACATCGTGGCCTCGGCGGCCGCCGACGACTGGAAACGCCCCGTCTATTTCTCATCGCAGATGCCCGGCGGCTATCTCATTGTGCCCAAGACGCATCTGAGGCAGACCGGCATGGCCTTGCAGGTGACGCCGGCCGTGAGCGAATGCGAGAGCGATACGGTGCCGCGGACAGGTTTCGACGTCGACCGCATGTATGACAACATCACCCGTCACTGGCGCTGGGGCGGCCTCGACAAAGTGACGCGCCCGGGGCAGATATATCTCGACGAAACGGTGCGCGGCGAAGTGGAGCGCGAACGCCTGGCCATGCTCAACCTCGCCATCCATATAGGTGAACAGGCCCTCGACTCTGTGAATGCCGGCAACACATCCGTTGTCCCGGAGGCCACATCACGCATACTCACGCTGCTTCGGCTGGTGAAAGAAAAGCTGCCCGAGGCGGCATTGGGCTATTCGGCAATCGAATATTACAAGATAGCCGAGCTGCAGCGACTCCTCTATGACCTCACAGGCAAGCGGGAGCACCTCGACAAGAGCCTTGCGACGCTCCGCACCTCGCTCGAGCATCACAGCCCCCACATATGCTATTATCAGAATCTTCCGGGCTATCTGGCCGGCACGCTCTCGAGCCGCGACAAACGCGTCGTCACCCTGTTTGTGCGCACATTTGACCGCTTCCGCGAATACAGCGGCAGCGACCGCGAGGCAGCCGCCCTGCAGAAAGATCTCGAAAGCCGCTACAGCATCAAGATTGACAAACTCAGGCGCAAACATTAGGAGAAAACAATATTTAGGCTCTGATTTGTTTATAAAACGGTGAAAACCGTTAACTTTGCATCGACAAAAAGGCTTCAGGCGTGTCGGATATCCGGCATTCCTGATTGTCGTGTACTCGTAACTAATTATTATCCAACGATAAACAAATGAAAAAATACAACATCCTCAACAATTCCCTAGGATGGTTTTGTTTCGTGGTAGCGGCCGTCACATATCTGATGACCCTCGAACCCACGGCAAGCTTCTGGGATTGTCCGGAATTTATCCTGCAAGGCTTCAAACTTGAAGTGGGGCACCCGCCGGGCAACCCTATATTCATGCTCACGGCACGCTTCTTTGCCAACTTCGCCATGGGCGATGTCACGAAAGTGGCACTGATGGTCAACGCCATGTCGGGCCTGCTATCGGCGGGCACCATCCTGCTGCTCTTCTGGACCATCACGCATCTGGTGAAAAAGCTCATCGTGCCCGACAACGCGGAGACGGTGCCTGTGGCCAAAATGCTCGTGATTTTCGGCTCGGGCATCTGCGGCGCGCTTATGTATGCCTGGAGCGACACCTTCTGGTTCTCGGCCGTCGAAGGTGAGGTCTACGCCTTCTCGTCGTTCTGCACGGCGCTCGTGTTCTGGCTCATCCTCAAATGGGAAAACCGTGCCGACCGCCCCGACAGCGACAAATACCTCATACTGATAGCCTACGTGATCGGCATTTCTATCGCCGTGCACCTGCTCAACCTCCTGTGCATCCCGGCCATCGTGCTTGTGATCTACTTCAAGCGCGCAAAAAATGCCAACGCAAAGGGGGCGATACTCGCGCTGCTGATCTCGTTTGCCATCGTGGCCTTCACGCTCTACGGTCTCGTGCCGGGTCTTATCAGCGTGGCTCAGGATTTCGAGCTTTTCTGCGTCAACACCCTGCACATGCCGTTCAACACCGGCGTGATCATCTACGGTGCGCTGACCACCGTCTGCTTCATCTGGACCATCTACAATCTCTACAACAGCAGCCGCGTCAATCCCACCATCATCAAGATTTCATTCGCGCTTAGCGTGCTCCTGAGCGGCATCCTGTTCATCGGGGCCTCCGGCATCATCGGCGTACTGCTCTTCATAGGCCTCTGCATCTATCTGTTCACGGCCAAAGGCAAATTCAAGCTTTCGGTGAGAATGCTCTCGCTGATCACGCTGAGCATCATGGTGATGTTTGTGGGCTATTCATCGTATGCGCTTCTGCTTGTGCGCTCGTCGGCCCACACCCCGATGAACCAGAACGCCCCCGACAATGTGTTCACCCTCGCCTCCTATCTCAACCGTGAGCAGTACGGCGACCGTCCGCTCATCTACGGCCCGACCATCGGCATCGAGCAGGGCTACGACGAAAAAGGCAACGCCTATATCACGGGCGTCGATTCGCGCATGTGGATGCAGCAGGGCAACAGCTTCGTGATGAAGACCCAAAAGGGCGCCGACCAGTATGCCCGCGAGGTCAAGGAGACGCCCGGCGCTCCCGACAGATACCACAACATGGGACCGAAGGAGACGCCTGTCACCGTGCCCGGACTCAACATGCTATTCCCCCGCATGTATGAGGCAGCCAAAGCTAGCGACTACAACAACTGGGTGGGCGCTTCGGCTGACAAGCCCATGAACACCAATGAAGTGGAAGTGATAATAGCAGAAGATGAATTCGGCGATCCGATGGAAGATTACTCGCGGTACGTGAACAAGGCCACCTTCGGCGAAAACCTCAAATATCTGCTCAACTATCAGCTCAACCACATGTACTGGCGCTACTTCCTATGGAACTTCGCAGGCCGCCAGAACGATATCCAGGGCAACGGCGAACCGACGCACGGCAACTGGATCTCCGGCATTCCGGCTCTCGACAACGCCCGTCTGGGCGACCAGTCGCTGCTGCCCGACGAGCTTGGCAAAGACAATCCCGGCCACAACGTATTCTTCATGATACCGCTCATGATGGGCCTCTTCGGACTTTTCTGGCAGGCAGCCGCCGGCAAGCGCGGAATCGAGCAGTTCTGGGTAGTGTTCTTCCTCTTCTTCATGACCGGCATAGCCATTGTGCTCTACCTCAACCAGACGCCGGGTCAGCCTCGTGAACGCGACTATGCCTTCGCCGGCTCGTTCTACGCCTACGCCATCTGGGTGGGCATGGGCGTGGCCGCAATATGGCGCTTTATCTACGCTTTCGCCAAGAAGAACAAGAAAGCTCCGAACGCCACCGATCCCGCCGAGGAGACTCAGGGACAGAAGACGTTCTCACTCGTCGGCGCCATCGTTGCCGCCGTCATCGGCATCCTGGTGCCGCTGCAGGTGGTGTCGCAGACCTGGGACGACCACGACCGCTCGGGACGCTACACGGCCCGCGACTTCGGCATGAACTATCTCAACTCGCTTGACGAAAACGCCATCATTTTCACCTACGGCGACAACGACACCTTCCCCCTCTGGTATGCCCAGGAAGTGGAGGGCGTGCGCACCGACGTGAAAGTGGCCAACCTGTCGTATCTCACCACCGACTGGTATATCGACCAGCTGCGCCGACAGAGCTACAACGCGCCCGGCATAGACGTCATGGCCAAACCCGCCGACTACGCCTACGACGCCCGTCAGGCCTTCTTCTTCCCCGAAAATGCCAGCACCGATTTTGTCGATGCCACAAAAGCGCTTAAGGCCGCGTATTCCAATGCCGACAACCAATTCCCGTATCCCTTCGTGACCGTGCCCGCCAATGCCGAAGCTGCGGTGAAAAGCGGACGCATCAAGGCCGGCGAAGAGCCGTCGGACATCCAGATAGCACTGCCTTACAGCAGCCCGCGCGGCGTTGCCATCAACAGTGTGATGGTGCTCGACATCCTCAACACAAGCGCTAAGAACGGCTGGAACCGCCCGGTCTACTTCGCCACTACCGTCCCGACTGAAAACTATATCGGCCTCGATCCCTACTTCAGTCAGACAGGTCTGGCCTACGAAGTGGTGCCCGTGTATCACGAAGACGCCGCCGGCGTAAACACCGAGAAGATGTACCGCAACATCACCGAACGCTGGCGCTGGGGCGGCCTTGACAAGGTGACGAAAAAAGGCCAGGTTTATCTCGACGAAACCGTGCGCCGTATGCTCTCGTCGAACCGCGGCGCCATCTTCGATCTCGCCCGCTGCCTCGGCGTCGAAGCCTACAACGCCAAGATCAACCCCGCCTCGGTGATCTACGGCAATCTCCCCGACTCCGTTGAGGTTGTAGCCCAGCTGACCGATGCCGAGCAGGCCAAGGTCGACAAATATGTCAGCGACCGCGTCAAGAAGATCCAGACGCTGCTCAAGCTTCAGCAAGACAAACTGCCTGAAGTAGCGATGGACTACACATTCATCGAGTATGACCAGCTTTGCGAGATCTACGATCTGCTCTACGAAATCACCGGCGACAAGCAATATCAGGAAAAATGCCTGTCGCTCCTCGAGACAGAGCTCAACCGCTTCGGCAAGTTCATGCAATATTATGAAAGCCTGCCGGCTCCGCTCTACAACTCGCTGTCGAGCCAGGATCTCATGATCGTCAGCTACTATCCCTACCTCATCCGCCAGTATTACAAATACTCCGGCATGGATCAGAAGAAGACTGAAAATTTGCTCAGATCGCTTGAGAAAAAATACAAATTCAGCCTGAATCTCCAGTAGACGGCATCCATCATCCGACCCCGAACTCAATGCTCATCGAACAGCCGCCGTTGCTCTACCGGCTTCTCTTCCCGGAAGCAATCTGGCGAATAAAAAAGAAGAAACGTCGCGTGGTGTATCTCACCTTCGACGACGGCCCTATCCCGGAAGTGACGCCGTGGGTGCTCGACTTGCTCGACGCCCACGGCGTCAAGGCCACATTTTTTCTCGTGGGCGACAACGTGCGCCGATCGCCCCATCTGCTTGAGGAGATCAAGCGCCGCGGCCACAGCTGGGGCAACCACACCATGCATCATCTGCAGGGCATGAAGGTGACCTCGCTGCGCTACATGCGCGACCTCACCGAAGCCGACATGCTCATCGGTTCGCCGCTCTTCCGGCCGCCGCACGGCCTGCTGCGCTGGAGTCAGGCAGCCGCCATCAAGGACCATTACAACATCATCATGTACGACCTTGTGACCCGCGACTACAGCAAGAAAATGACGCCCGCGCAGGTGCTGGAAAACGTCAAACGATATGCCCGCAACGGTTCCATAATCGTGTTCCACGATTCGCTTAAGGCTGAGCGCAACATGCGCGAAGCTCTCCCCGCAGCTATCGAATGGCTCAAAAACCAGGGTTATGAATTCCTCCCCCTCCCGATGGAGTGATTTCGATGCCTCGCTCCTCGAAGGCTCCGGTGTCTACGCCTTCGGCATAGTGCGGCTGAGCACGGCCGGCGAGGTGCAGACAGCACGCTACTGCAGCTGGATCGACGGCCGACGCCACGGCACCATGACGTATATGGAGCGCTACGGCGATATCCGCCGTGATCCGCGGCTTCTGCTCGAGGGCGCCCGCTCGATGATATGCTGCGCCATTTCCTACTACACATCCGCCCTCCGGCAGCCCGGAGCGCTGTCCATTGCCCGCTATGCTCTCGGCAAGGACTATCACGACATCGTGCGCCGGCGCCTCGAAGCGGTGGCCGAGCGCATACGCCTGCGCTATGGCGGCGAGACACGCGTGTGCGTCGACACGGCGCCGCTCTACGAGCGCTACTGGGCCGCACGCGCCGGCCTGGGGGTCATCGGCCTCAACAACCAGCTTATCATTCCAGGGGCCGGATCGTATTTCTTTCTGGGCGAGATACTCACCACCGCGCCCCTCAACTCCACCGCCGACATCAGCGAGCCGCCAGCATGCGAGCAGTGCGGCCGCTGCGTGCGCGCCTGCCCGACGGGAGCGCTCAACCCCGACGGCTCCTGCGATGCCTCCCGCTGTCTCTCCTATCTCACCATCGAAAACCGCGACGAATTTCCCGACGGCACCGACCTCCACGGCCGTTTCTACGGCTGCGACTGCTGCGCCGAGGCCTGTCCGCACAACGCCAATCCGCCGCTTTGCGCCATTGACGAGCTGAAGCCCAACCCGCGGCTGCTGTCGCTCACCGCCGACGAGGTCATCGCCATGACCCGTGAGGAGTACACCGACCTCTTCCGAGGCTCGGCGATGAAGCGCGCCAAGCTCTCGGGGCTGCAGCGCAATGCCTTGCAGATAAAACGCAACCTTAAATGATAAAGACACTTAAATGATCCGTTCAGCAATTTCGATCGGCCTGCTCGCCATCGCCGCCTTGCTCCCCATGCACGCCGGAGCGACCGAGCAATCCGACTCTGTCAGAAAACACACGCCGGCAGTGGTGTCATCAGAAATAGGCCAGAGCGTGACCGCCGGCGACAGCTCGCTGACCGTCACCTGCATCGACCGCCGCGGCGGCCGGCACTCGGGCGAGCATTACGACGCCGACATACAGTCGCCCAAATCGGCCGTTTTCAGCGCCGACGGCAAGAAGCTCTACATCAACTCGCTTGAAGGCGGAAAGACGGTGGTCTACGACGCCCGCACACGCCGTAAGCTCAAGGTGATCAGCCACCGGTTCGGCAAACCGTCGGCACCGCTGTGGCTGCCTTCGTCGGGCTACTACACCTTCACGCACTATCCCGACGGCGCCACACGTCCCTTCATGGGCAAACCGGTCGAAGAAGCCATGACTCCCGACGGCCGGTGGCTCATCGTGCCGTACTACCGACGCACTTTCGACATCAACGCCCAGGATCCGTCGGCCCTCGCCGTCATCGACACCCGCACCGACAGCATCGTGGTGATGGCCGAGACCGGGCCGCTCCCGAAGATGGTGCGCACGTCGTCCGACGGTCGCCTCCTCGCCATAACCCACTGGGGCGACAACACGGTCGGATTCATGGACATTTCCGACCCCGACCCGCACCGATGGCACCACCTGCCGCCTATCACCATAGGCACGAAACTCAATCTCAACTACTCGCTCACCTCGCCGGTCAACCGCGACAGCAACAGCGGCTATCTGCTCCGCGGCACCCTCTTCCTGCCCGGCGACTCGCTTCTGCTCATCAGCGGAATGGCCGGCCCGGTGGCCGTGATCGACGTCAAGAGCCATCAGTGGATTGGCATGATACCACAGCTTCAGAGCGTGCGCCACATAGTCAGGAGCGGCGACATGCTCTATATGAGCCGCAACACGGCCGGCGAGGCTCTCTCCGTGCCGCTCGACTCGGTTGTCAGCGCCATACGCAGTCAGCGCCACGGCACCCGCAGCTTCAGCATCGGCGGCATACGGCGCGCCAAGATCGGCTCCGGCGCACGCACCCTGCAGCCCTCGCCCTCGGGCAAGTATCTCTTCGTGGCATGCAACAGCGCCTCGGCTCTCTATATCGTGCGCACTTCCGACATGAAGGTGATAGCCGCCATACCCGTCGACTCCTATCCCGTGGGCCTCGACGTGTCGGCCGACGGCACCCTGATTGCCGTGACGTCGCAGGGACGCGACCACCGCGGCGGCAATGCGGTCAACTTTTTCCGCGTCGACTATGCCGACCCCGAGCCATGCCTGCTGCCGCTGAAAGCCGACAGCACCGCCGCCGACTCACTCCTCTCGGCCGCCCCGCAGCCTGCCGCAGCAGCGGCTGAAAACCGCATGGCCGTGTGGCCCCTGATAGCGGCCGCCCTGCTGCTGATGGCGGCTGCCGCAGCCTGCGCGCTCGTCATACGCCGGCGCCCCAAGCGCTACTCAGGTCGGAAAGATGACGGAAAAGGCGCATGAAATAATGGATTATGGCGAAAATTGTGTAAATTCGCAGCATAATGCGCACTTTGCGCATCGTATTTATCACATCGACAAACCATCTATCATGTCAGAACGCAAACTCAAAATAGGTATCACTCACGGCGACGTCAACGGCATCGGCTATGAGGTGATCATCAAAGCCCTCGAGGATCCGCGGATGCTCGAGCTCTGCACCCCCGTCATCTACGGTTCGGCCAAAATAGCCTCACACTATGCCAAAATCGGCGGCCTCACGCCCCTGCAGCTCACCCAGATCTCCGACCCCTCGCAGGCCCGCGACGAGCACTGCAACATCATCAACGTGGTCGACGAATCGGTGAAGGTCGAGCCCGGCATTGCCAGCGCCGAAGCAGGCAAAGCGGCCTTCGCCGCACTCGAGCGCGCCGTCACCGACCTCCGGGCAGGCGCCATCGACGCTCTCGTCACGGCACCCATCAACAAACACAACATCCACAGCGACGAATTTTCGTTTCCCGGCCACACCGAATATCTCGAATCATCGCTCGGCGACGGCGAGGATCACGCCCTGATGATCCTGTGCAACGACACCGTGCGCGTGGCCCTCGTCACCATCCACGAGCCTATCTCGAAGGTGGCCGAAATGGTGACGCGCGAAAACGTGCTCGCCAAGATCGAAGCCTTCGCCGACTCACTCACCGCCGACTTCGGCATCGGCCACCCGCGCATCGCCGTGCTCGCCCTCAACCCCCATTCCGGCGAGGACGGCCTCATCGGCGAGGAAGAGCAGAACGAGATAGCCCCCGCCGTCGAAGAAGCCCGTCAGAAAAAAATCAACTGCTTCGGCCCCTACGCCGCCGACGGCTTCTGGGGCAGCGGCATGTTCAAGCGTTTCGACGGCATCCTGGCCATGTATCACGACCAGGGCCTCGCGCCTTTCAAAACCCTCGCCATGGACGCCGGCGTCAACTTCACCGCCGGCCTTAAATACGTACGCACATCGCCCGACCACGGCACCGGCTACGACATCGCCGGCACCGGCAGCGCCTCGGCCGAATCGATGCGTCAGGCCATCTACACCGCCATCGACGTGCTCCGCAACCGCCGCATCCACCAGCGCATCACCCGCAACCCCCTGCGCAAGCAATACGTCGAGAAAAACAAAAAAGACAACGTTGTGCTCGATCTCTCGAAATCCGACGACGAGAAATAACGCGCTCTTCCCTCACCACTCTCCATGACATCCATGAGCAAACTCCAGAACGTAGGCAGCAATTTCATCCGCAGCGACAAGTTCATCTACTCGCTGCTGCGCGCCGGCCTGGCCTCGCAGGTCGCCTCATGGATCGACCTCTTCACCGGCTTCGCCCTCTTCGCCTGGTGCGGCCTCGCCCCATGGCTCTCCACCGCTATCGGCGCGACCATCGGCGGCGTCATCAACTGCATCATCAATTTCCACTTCACGTTCCACGCCCGCGAATGTTCGTGGCGCGCCGTGATTGTGAAATACGCCATAGTGTGGGTGGGCAGCCTCCTGCTCAACTCTTTCGGCACGCAGGGCCTCTACTGGCTCCTCAACCACTGGCCTTGGCTCGAGACCATCGGCTTCCGGCCCGACGGATATTTCGCCGCCGCCCGACTGATCGTTAGCGGCATCGTCTCCCTGTTCTGGAACCTCCTCCTTCAGGCAAAATTCGTCTACCGCGTCACCGCGTTCGATCCCTATGCCATCCGACTTATGAACACTTTCATTCCGAAGGCGTGCAAGAAATAATCGCTCACGCCCTTTACGAGATAACCACCAACCCTACAGCCATGTCATCATCCGAAACAGACGATTATAAAGACTTGCGTCCCGACGTGCTCAACTACGACGACGTCCGCACCATGATCCCCCGCCTCGACGGCCACGAAAAACTGGTCAACGGTCTCCTCCACTTCCTTTCCGTCGACAAGGTCAACGCCATTCACCGCAAGCTCATGGACACCCCCGGCCCCGAATTCGTGCGCCGTATGCTCATCGAGGAATTCAAGATCAAACTGCGCATCGACAACGGGCAGCAGCTTGAGCATCTGCCCGAAGGCGCTTTCATCACCGTGAGCAACCACCCCTTCGGCGCCCTCGACGGCATCACGCTCATATATCTGATCACACGCTACCGCCCCAAATTCCGCGTGATGGTCAACCTCATCCTCAGCCGCATCACCGCCATGCGCCCCAACTTCATAGCCGTCGACGCAATGGCCAGCAACGACCCCGCCAAACGTCAGGTCTCCGTCAACGGCATCCGCCAGGCCCTGCGGCAGATACGCGAAGGAGAGCCCCTCGGCTTCTTCCCCGCCGGCGCCATGAGCACCGTCAACTGGCGCGGACGCCTTCAGGACCGACAGTGGCAACCTACCGTCATTCAGATCATCCAGAAAGCCAAAGTGCCCGTGATACCCATCTTCTTCCACGGCAGCAACAGCTGGTGGTGCAACTTCCTCGGCAAGGTGTGCTGGCCCGCCCGCTCGCTCCGCCTCCCGGCCGAAGTGTGGCGCAAGGTCGGCAAGGAAAACCATGTGAGCATCGGCGAGCCCATCTCGCCCGAAGAGCAGGCTGCCCACGGCGCCTCCGTCGAGGAGCTCGGACAGTATCTGCGCGAAAAGACCTACGAGCTGCGCGAACGCTATCACTGACATCAGCCGCCCGACCGACCGTGGTCTGAAAAGCTACATTTTATTTTGTTAACATATTAGACAGTCTGTTTAACTTAATTTGTCGCTTTTGCAACAATTTTCAGCTCATTTTAGACTATTTAAACAAAAATAAGAATATATTAAAGTAAAAAATTTTTGCATTAAACAAATAACGCGTACTTTTACGGCTCACAATGCAAACGCTGCACCGCGAGAGCGGCAGCATGCCCAACCTTAGATTGAATCAACAATTACAACAACTTAAAAATTTACTTACAGTAAATCATGAACGCAACTAACGTAAAACCCGCTGAAGGCAAGCTTGGCGTACTCGTAGTAGGCCTTGGTGCTGTCTCCACAACATTCATGACCGGTGTCCTCATGACCCGCAAAGGTCTCGCAAAACCGGTCGGCTCAATGACACAGTACGACAAAATCCGTGTAGGTAAAGGTGCCGACAAAAAATACCTTAAATACAACGAAATCGTGCCCATCGCCGATCTCAACGACATCGTATTCGGCTCTTGGGACGTTTATCCCGCCAACGCCTACGAAAGCGCCATCAACGCTGAAGTGCTCAAAGAAAAAGACATCAACCCCGTAAAGGATGAGCTTCTGGCTATCAAACCTATGAAAGCCGCTTTCGACCACAACTATGCAAAACGCCTCGACGGCGACAACATCATGGTTGGCAAAACACGCTGGGAAATGGCCGAACAGCTCCGCAAGGACATCCGCGACTTCAAAGAGAAAAACGGCTGCAGCCGCATCGTTGTCCTCTGGGCAGCCTCAACTGAAGTCTACGTTCCCGTTGACGAAAAGGTTCACGGCACTCTCGCCGACCTCGAAGCCGCTATGAAAGCCGACGACAAAGAGCATGTTGCTCCCTCGATGTGCTACGCTTACGCTGCTCTGCAGGAAGGTGCTCCCTTCATCATGGGCGCCCCCAACACCACCGTCGACATCCCCGCTATGTGGGAACTCAGCGAAAAAACAGGCATGCCTATCGCCGGCAAAGACTTCAAGACAGGTCAGACCCTCGTTAAATCCGGCTTCGCTCCCATCATCGGCACCCGTTGCCTCGGCCTCAGCGGTTGGTTCTCGACAAACATCCTCGGCAACCGCGACGGTCTCGTACTCGACGAACCCGCCAACTTCCGCACAAAAGAGGTTTCGAAACTCTCGACTCTCGAATCTA
>OHHH01000416.1_pt1 | contig 16278 bp, 16 predicted proteins | sample 1567951 | NCBI WGS metagenome assembly OHHH01 (sample SAMEA3879550, study PRJEB24766) | human gut metagenome | biome: human-associated habitat; feature: feces | place: USA | collected 1985/1987 | reverse complement strand
TCCTCTTGGGAATCTATCTTCAACATCTGAGAAGATAACGTTCTGTATTGCAATGAAATTTTTCTTAGTTCTTTCTTTGTCACAGCTTAGCCCCTCCACACAATGGGCAATAAATGCCAATTTCTTTATCAAAATACTGTACTTTCACAGAAGAATCACAGCATTTCAATTCAACAGTTTCATACTCATTAACGGGTTGATATAATTCTTTCTCCGGCTCCTTTTTAGGAATGTCCATCGACATTTTCACAAAGCTATTTTTATTGAACTTCTTTATGGATTTTCCCAGAGTTCTCTCTAATTCTGAATACATATAATTCAATGCAACCTGTTCCATCTTTTCCAGAACTTCCGTGCAATAAAATGTATCGGCTCCATTAGGTAGCCCGCATACTGGACAGAAGAAGTGCAAATAGCTTTCATCTTGAAATGTATCTGCATGAAGCATAAAACGATTTTTACAAAAATCACATTCCATCTCCAAGAATCCATTTTCATCTAATGGTATTCCGATTTCAAAGGTCTTTTTATTCATACTTACCCCTCCAGTTTACCACTCAAGAGTCGAGAAAGTTGTATATCAAACCAACACTTCCCACTTGCCGTACCGTTTGCCTCTTTCACGGCGGATATAGTTTTTATTTTGCAGCGATTTCATAATTCGCTTGATCGTAGCAATGGATTTTCCGATTTGTTCCGCAATTTCTTGCTGTTTTATCGCTGGGTTCTTTGCGACCAATTCTAAAACCGCCAATTCTTCTAAAGTACACTTCAAAGTGTCAATTTGGCACTTTGGCGTTTCACTCTTGGCACTTTGGGAAGCGGTTTCATCCACAAAATCAACGTGCATATAACGGTTTTTGAGTTCGTGGTTTGTGCCGAGCAGGAGATTTGAGAAAAACAATTCCAAAAAATTTGTGGTGGAATGAATGCCTTTCTGCAAATTATTATAGTTTGCCCGGACCAGCGCATTGCGGAAATACCAAGAGTTTTCACGGAACGCATCGTTATTGACGCGGAATCCAAAGGTTTTCATATACTTTATCATAAAAACGGCGGTGGCACGGGTGTTTCCCTAGCCGAAGGGGTGAATCTGCCAAATATCCGATGCAAACTTTGCAAGGTGCTTTACCGCTGCTTCAACCGACAGCCCCTCATAAGAAAACTGCTTTTCGGTGGCAAAATCATAGTCAAGAGTTTCTTTAATGCTGTTCCAATCCGCATAAATTACGGTATCGCCGCTCAGAACCCACTCTTTCTTGGTGATGTTATATTGCCGGATTTGACCGGCGTGGTCGAATACGCCCTCAAACAATCTGCGATGAACGGTGATCCATTCGGCAGGGGAAAACTGAAACGCTTTTTCTCCCAGCAGCTTCGTTATTCTTGCCGAAACGATATCCGCTTCTTTGGTTTCGTTTTCTGTCTCGGTTCGTGTGGTGCGCTGCTCATAATAACTGTGAATCCGCTTCTGCGCTTCATCAATGGTGATTTTGCCTTCGATATGATCCTTTGCGGTATCCAGCAAATAGGCAGAAGTATTCAGCCCGTCAACTGCCTGCAAGCCGATGGCTGTCTGCCACGCCTTGCTTTTTTCGACTCTGTCGGGTTCGCCCTGCTTTATATATTCTTCAAGTTCAAATTGCCAATTCTTATCCGGCATATTTTTACCTCATTTCGTTTTGTAATTCTCTTTCCAAAATTTTTCTTCATACGTGCCTGCACCTTCTGGCGTTTGAAACTCGCATTGTCCAATATTTTGATAGTGAACAATTTGTTGAAGTTCCGCCAACGCTAATCTATGTGCTGCTTTTGAAAAAGAAGTGTCTCTATAATCTATTTCTTCTATCTCAACTTGAATTGTATAATCATCGTTTAAGTATTCCGCTATCTTTGATGGTACCAATTTTGAATAATCATTATTTAAAAACATATGGATATGACCTTTGCTTGATCCAAACAATCTCAAGGCTATACTTGTGGATTTTCCAATGTAAAAACAATATTTTTCAGCACCTTTGATTTTGAAAAACTTATAAACGCCAACAATATTGTCTTTATTCAGTAAATCATACAATACAAAAATATTCTTTTCTGCTGCTTTTTGAATTTTTTCCTCGTAGGTCATAATTACCTCTTTTATAAGTTTGCATTGCTCAGCTTGGTTTTTATGTTAAATAAAAAATTTATAATTCTTCCGTCTTAAAGGTCGTATAACCCTGATAATAGTAGCTGTGGTCGATGCCTATCATATAGACCTCACGGCTGTTTATTTCGTCTGTAAGCGCACTTTTTAGTAACACTTTGATTTCAATATCTTTTATCGGGCTGCGCTCCATTGCAAGAAGATAATCTTCTTTATCAACCCGACTCCAATCAACGACTTTGTGAAGCTCGGTTTTGAAAATGAGGTCGAGCCAAATGCGGGCGCTGCGCCCGTTTCCTTCTCGGAACGGGTGGGCAATATTCATTTCCACATACTTCTCAACGATTTCATCAAAAGTGGATTGCGGCATTTTATCAATGTTGGAAAGTGCCGCTTCCAGGTACATCGGCGGCGCAAAACGGAAGTTGCCTTTGGAAATGTTTACGGTTCTGAGTTCTCCGGCAAAATCGTAAATTTCATCGAAAAGATACTTATGAATTGCTTTGAGGGCAGAGAATTTTCCCGCTTCCAATTTATCAAGCAACCCGCTATCAAAAAGTTCAAGCGCCTTTTTCTTGCTGATGCGTTCTTCCGCACGGGTGAGGTCGGCAGAACTTGTCAGCCACAATTTATTTTCAAGTGCCATAGCGCGCCTCCGAGTATTACTTATCCGCTGCAACGCCGGATTTCATCCAGGCGTCAACTTCGCTTATTTTGAATTTCCACAGCCTGCCGATTTTAGCGGCGGGCATTTCTCTGCGCTCGATCCAGTCAAGAACGGTATCACGGCTGACGCCCAAATATTCCATAATTTCTTTCATCGAATACCAGCGCTCAAGGTCGTTATCCATAGTGAAACCCTCCGTTTTCACGAAAATACAATACTATATTATATCACATTTTTTGAAATTTTACAAGGCTTAACAGGGGTTTATTCGGGGTTTTCAAGAAAAAGTCATGAATTAAACGGCATATCAAACAAACGACGGATCTAAGCGTGGGTGTGTGATTCTGTTATAGTCTTTGTTGTAGACGGTAAGGTAACGGTGTTTTGCTCCATTTTTACTTGGCGGCAACGGAAAAAGCGGAAAGTTATCGAATAATATTCGAAGTTTGACGGAAAAGCGTCGAATTATCTTGTAAAAAAGGGTTTATTGTGGTATAATACAGATTGTTAAACTGTAGTTATCTTTCAAAGGTGAGGTTTCAAATTATGAAAGCAAGTTATAAAAAGCTGTGGAAGCTCCTTGTTGACAAAGAAATGAGTAAATCAGATCTGCATAAAGCCACAGGGCTTTCCTCCAGCACCATGACTAAACTCCGCCGCAGCGAGGATGTTTCGATGGAAGCTCTTCGAAAAATCTGCATTGTTCTCGACTGTAATATTGCTGATATCGTTGAGTTTGAAAAATAAAACAATTGACAAAGTAATAATGAGAATATTGAAAAGCGGTCTACACTTTAAAGAATTACATAGGAACATCTGCTTGAATCGCGAAAAGAAATATGCCTGCGTACAAGGTGGGCAGGCTGTGGAAGTTCAAACTGTTAGAGTCAGATGAGTGGATTCGCTCCGGCGGCGCAGCTGACGATAAAGCAGAGAATGCCGACTAAGACCGTTTTATTGTGCAGCGAATTTGATATGATAATAGTGGCTCACTATAGAGCGAAAGGAAACGAAGAAATATGGACAATCAGGTGCATAATCAAATAGTTAGTTTTATATGGGGCATCGCAGACGATTGCCTGCGAGATGTGTATGTGCGCGGTAAATACCGTGATGTGATTCTGCCGATGACGGTCATCCGTCGTTTGGATGCTCTTTTGGAGGACAGCAAAGACGCGGTCCTGGATATGAAGAAAAAGTTGGACGCGGCAGGTATCGATAACCAGTGGCCTGCGCTTTGCAATGCAGCGGGACAGGCTTTTTGCAATGCGTCTCCGTTCCGTCTGCGCGACCTTACCAGCCGCGCGAAAAAGCAGACCTTGAAAACGGACTTTGAAGCATATCTTGATGGTTTCTCTCCGAATGTGCAGGAGATTCTGGAGAAGTTCAAGTTCCGCAATCAGATCGATACCATGATCGAGGCAGATATCCTCGGCGCAGTTATTGAAAAATTTATATCTTCGGACATTAACCTCAGTCCGAACCCGGTGTACAAAGACGAAAAAAAGACCATTCTCAAGCATCCCGGTCTGGACAACCACGGCATGGGTACGATTTTCGAGGAACTGATCCGTAAGTTCAACGAGGAGAACAACGAGGAAGCCGGCGAACACTGGACGCCCCGCGATGTTGTTGAACTGATGGCAGACTTTATCTTTATGCCGATTGCCGATCAGATCAAGGATGCCACTTACTCCTGCTATGACGGAGCCTGTGGAACAGGTGGTATGCTCACCGTTGCACAGGATCGTCTTACAACACTGGCGGAACGGTGCGGCAAAAATGTTTCTATCCACCTTTTCGGGCAGGAAATCAACCCGGAAACCTATGCCATCTGCAAAGCGGATATGTTACTCAAGGGTGACGGCGACCAGGCAGAACATATCAGTTACGGCTCAACGCTGTCTTTGGACGGCAATGCTACACGGCAGTTTGACTTTATGCTCTCGAATCCGCCTTACGGAAAGAGCTGGAAAACCGATGCAGAAAAAATGGGTGGCAAGAAGGAAATCCTCGACAGCCGTTTCAATGCTTATCTGGACGGCGGTGAGCAGCTTACAATGATCCCGCGCACGAGCGACGGTCAGCTTCTCTTCCTGCTGAACAATGTAGCGAAGATGAAGAAAGATACGCCCCTCGGCAGCCGCATTGCGGAGGTACATAACGGTTCGTCCATCTTCACGGGCGATGCGGGAAGCGGCGAAAGCAACGCCCGCCGTTATATGATCGAGAACGATCTGGTGGAAGCCATTATCGCCGTGCCGGAGAATATGTTCTACAATACGGGCATCGGCACATTCATTTGGGTGCTTTCCAATAAGAAGGAGGATCGTCGCAAGGGTAAAATTCAGCTTATCGACGCAACAGCGATGAAGTCGGCACTGCGTAAGAACATGGGCAAGAAGAACTGCGAATTTACCGAAGAAATCCGCAAGGAGATCGTTCGCATGTTCCTTGCAATGGAGGAAAGCGAAGTCAGCATAATTCTGAACAACGAGGACTTCGGTTATTGGAATGTGACGGTGGAGCGGCCGCTGCGTTTGCGCGTGTATCCTGACAGAGCAATTCCGGCGGATACTTTCAAGAAGTCGGATGAATACGACAGCGTGATCGTAGCTATTGAAAAAGCTGCGAAAACCTCACCGTTGGATGATTGGACCGCTTTTGCCAAGGCTACCAAGCTGAAAGCCGCCGCATTGAAAAAGGTACGCCCCTTTATCACGGAGAAAGACCCGGCCGCGCAGCCAATCGAGGGTGAACCGGATGTTGACCTGCGCGACACGGAGAATATTCCGTTCCCATATGAGGGCGGCATTGATGCCTTTATGAAAAACGAGGTTCTGACCTATGCGCCGGATGCATGGGTAGATGAGAAGAAAACCCAGGTTGGCTATGAAATCAGCTTTACGAAGTATTTCTACAAGCCCGTGGAGCTGCGCCCCATGGATGAGATTTTGAAAAGTCTAAAAGAGTTGGAGCAGGAAACGGACGGGTTGCTGGCGGGTATCATGGAGGGCGTGCAATGAGTTACAGCAAAGACAACCTTGCCTGGCTTGGAACAATTCCAGATCACTGGCAAGTGTCGAAATTAAGACAGATTTTGTTGCCGTTCAGTGAGAAAAATCATCCTGATATGCCCTTGCTATCTGTAGTTCGCGAAAAAGGTGTAATTATCAGAAATGTTGAGAGTAAGGAAGAAAACCACAACTATGTTCCAGACGACTTAAGCAATTATAAGTTAGTCAAAAAGGGACAGTTTACTATGAACAAGATGAAGGCATGGCAAGGATCTTATGGTGTGTCTAAATACGACGGCATCGTAAGTCCGGCATATTTCGTTTTCAATCTCAAATGTGATATAAACAGAGATTTTTTTAATGCAGCCATCCGAAGCAAGGCTTATGTCAACTACTTCGGACAAGCATCAGATGGCATTCGTGTCGGACAATGGGATTTATCGATGGCGCGAATGAAAGATATTCCACTTCTTGTCCCGCCCCGCGAGGAGCAGGATCAGATTGTGCGCTTTCTGGACTGGAAGGTTTCAAACATCAATAAGCTGATCAATATCAAGAAAAAAGAAATCAAAGCAATTGATGCGCTGAAGCGGTCAATGGTAAGTCATGCGATTACTCGTGGGCTGACAGCAGATGCCCCCATGAAGTATAGCGGCGTCAAGTGGCTGGGAGATATTCCGGCGCACTGGAAAGTCACAAAACTTCGGCAGATTTTACATCCGGTCAGCGAGAAAAATCACCCGGAATTTCCTCTGTTGTCAGTTGTCCGTGAACAGGGTGTCATTCTCCGTGATGTCGAGGATAAGGAAGCCAACCACAATTTTATTCCTGATGATTTAAGCGGCTATAAAGTTGTGCGAAAAGGGCAGTTTGCGATGAATAAGATGAAGGCTTGGCAAGGCTCCTATGGCGTTTCGGATTATACCGGAATCGTCAGCCCTGCTTACTTCATCTTCGACATTGTTTTTGAGAATTTGGAGTATTTTCACTATGCCATCCGCAGTAAGGTTTATGTGAATTTTTTCGCCCAGGCGTCCGATGGCATTCGTGTTGGACAGTGGGATTTACAAATGGATAAAATGAAGGAGATCCCATTCATTGTCCCGCCTGCGGATGAGCAGATTGCCATTGTCAAATATATAAAGCAGGCACTGCCCCAATATGATGCTGCAATCGAAAAATTGACAGAAGAAGTTGCCGTGCTTGAAGAATATAAGAACAAGGTTATTGCTGATGCCGTCACCGGCAAGATCGATGTCCGTTCCATCGAAATCCCCGAATACGAATTTGTGGATGAAGATAACGATAATGTAGATGAAAATTTGGAACAAGGTGCGGCCGAGCCTCCTGAGGAGGAATAAGTATGATAGAGATAAAAGAATGGACTTGGGAGCCGATTCGAAAAAGGGATATAGCTGCAAAAACAATAACTTGTCCATATTGTGGTGTACGCGTGCAGGCGAGTTCTACCACCAGAATTGTCGATACAGCTACCGGTGCCATCAAATATCAAATCCATAAATGCCCGGAGTGCTTCATGCCGGTCATCATTGGGCTTGATGGGAAAATAATACCGCAGTCACAGTTGCTGCCCTACGAAGATGTGCGTTTTCTTCCTGCAAATGTAGAAAAACTGTATAATGAATGCCGGAAGTGCTTTTTGAACGAATGCTATCACTCCGTCATTATGGTCTCGCGGACATTGTTGATGTACATTGCAGTGGACAAAGGTGCCGATGCTGGGAAAACATTTGCCGAGTACATAAACTATCTGGAAACCAATGGCTTCATCGGGAGTCAAAACAAAGCGTGGGTCGATAAAATAAGAAAGATCGGAAACAAATATACACACGAAATGGGAATGGCAACCCAAGAAGATGCCGATAAAGTTATCGTATTTATAAAACAGCTATTGGGCAATTTATATGAGATGCCTCATTTAGCAGAAGAGGAGGAAGCGTAATGCCGACCAATACCAAGGAAAGCGGATTCGAAGCTCTCATTGTAAACTGGCTTGTTGAGCACAACGGCTATGAAGAAGGTTCCAACGCCGACTACAACAAAGAATACGCCATTGATGAGACACGGCTTTTTCGGTTCCTACAAGATACGCAACCGGAGCAATTAGAGAAGCTGGGTATCCGGAAAAGTCATCAAAAATACGCACAGTTTCTCAACCGTTTACAGGGCGAGATTTCTAAGCGCGGCATAGTTGATGTGCTGCGAAATGGCATCAAAGTATACCCCGCCGACCTGATCATGTTTTACCTGACCCCCTCTGAGGGCAACGCAAAAGCTAAGGAGCTGTTCCAAAAGAATATTTTCAGCGTCACACGACAACTCCGCTATTCACAGGATGCAGCCAAACTGGCACTGGATCTGTGCGTATTTATCAATGGTCTCCCGGTTGTTACATTTGAACTCAAGAATCAAATCACAAAGCAAAATGTTGATGATGCCGTTCAGCAGTACAAGGATGACCGTGATTCCAGAGAGATGCTGTTCCAGTTCAAACGCTGCATGGTGCATTTTGCTGTTGATGATGCCCGCATCAAGTTCTGCACAAAGCTTGCTGGGAAAGATAGCTGGTTTCTGCCATTTGATAAAGGCTATAACGATGGAGCAGGAAATCCACCAAATCCCAATGGCATCATGACTGACTACCTTTGGAAAGATATTCTCACCAAGGAAAAGCTGACGCTGATCATAGAAAACTACGCGCAGGTCATCGTCGAGGTGGACGAGGACACCAAAAAGAAAAAGGAAAAGCAGATTTTCCCCCGCTACCATCAGCTCGATGTTGTAACGAAGCTGCTTGCCGATGTGAAAACAAATGGTGTCGGAAAAAAGTATCTTATTCAGCACAGCGCAGGCAGCGGTAAATCCAACTCTATCGCTTGGCTTGCTCATCAACTGATTGGGCTTGAACAGGACGGTCGTCCGATGCTGGATTCCGTTATTGTCGTCACCGACCGCCGGATTCTCGACAAGCAGATTCGGGATACTATCAAGCAGTTCATGCAGGTCGGCAACACGGTCGCATGGGCGGAGCACTCCGGCGATCTCACGAAAGCCATTACAGATGGAAAGCGTATTATCGTGACCACGATTGAGAAGTTCCCGTACATCGTTCCACAGATTGGAGCAGAACACAAGGATAACCATTTCGCCATTATCATCGATGAGGCTCATTCCGGACAGAGCGGAAGAAACTCTGCGCAGATGAACCTTGCACTTTCAGGGCTTGCTTCCGATGACGAGATGGATAACGAGGATAAGATCAACGCCATGATGGAAGGGCGTAAACTGCTGAACAACGCCAGCTACTTTGCGTTTACCGCAACCCCGAAGAATAAAACGCTGGAAACCTTCGGCGTTCCGTATCAGGACGGCGACGATATCAAGCACAGACCTTTCCATGTTTATACAATGAAACAGGCAATCCAAGAAGGGTTCATTCTGGATGTGCTGCAATACTATACGCCTATCGACAGCTTCTATAAGCTGATGAAGACCGTCGAGGATGACCCGATGTTCGATAAGAAGCGGGCACAGAAGAAGCTGCGCAGCTTTGTGGAAAGCGACAGCTATACCATTGCCAAGAAAGCGGCTATGATGGTAGATCATTTTCACGAACAAGTCATTGCCAAAGGAAAAATCGGCGGGCAGGCTCGCGCTATGGTCGTGACCTCCAGCATTCCTCGCTGTATCGAATATTATTACGCCATCAATAAATGCCTTGCGGATAGGCGCAGTCCATATAAAACGATTATCGCCTTTTCCGGCGAGAACAAGTATCAAGGGCAGGAACCGCCGCTTACCTCTGCCGGATTGAACGGTTTCCCGGACGCTAAGATACCGAAGGAGTTCAAAAAAGACCCGTATCGCATTCTCATTGTTGCGGATATGTTCCAGACGGGCTTTGATGAACCGCTGCTCCACACCATGTATGTGGACAAGGTGCTTTATGACATCAAGGCGGTACAGACGCTCTCCCGCTTGAACCGCTGCTGCCCGAAAAAGTACGATACCTTCGTCTTGGACTTTGCAAACAAGCCGGAGATGATTCAGGAATCATTTTCGCGATATTACCGCACCACGATTCTGTCCGGCGAAACCGATCCGAACAAGCTATACGACCTGGTTGCAACAATGGAGGAATACCAGGTGTTCTCCAACGAAGATGTCGAGCGGCTTGTCAATTTGTACCTGGATGGAGCGGATCGCGACAAACTTGATCCCACATTAGATGCCTGTACTGCCGTTTACAAGCGGCTTGACACGGATGACCAGATTAAATTTAAGAGCGCAGCAAAGGCGTTCGTGCGTACCTATGGCTTTCTCGGAGCGATTTTGCCGTATGGTAACGCAGACTGGGAACGGTTGTCCATCTTTCTTAATTTACTGGTACCAAAGCTGCCGTCTCCGCGAGAGGACGATCTTTCGCAGGGGATTCTTGAAACGATCGACCTCGAAAGTTACCGCAACGAGGCGCGTGAGGTCATGTCCATTCGCCTGGAAGATACCGATACGGAGGTGGCTCCCGTACCAGCGGGAAAGGTCGGGCACATCGTTGAACCGGAAATGGATTTGCTGTCTGTCATTCTCTCCAATTTCAATGATATGTTTGGTAACATCAATTGGAATGATGCGGATAACGTGCGGCGGCAGATCCTTGAGATACCGGTCATGGTGTCTAAGGACGAAAAATATCAGAATGCCATGAGAAACTCTGATGAGCAAAGTGCGCGCTTGGAAAGCGAACGTGCTCTGCAGCAGGTCATCTTTTCGATTATGGCGGACAATATGGAGCTGTTCAAGCAGTTTCAGGACAATCCATCATTTAAGAAATGGTTATCCGACCTTGTATTTAATCTGACCTACAACAAGGACGGAAAGCTTTATGAGGCGCCCAACTCAAATATAGTCCCAAGAGAAAACTAACGTATGTATTGTGAATCGAAAGAATAAGTCTATTTCATCAATTTATGGAGTTGTTCAGAATGTGATGACATAACGTGAGCTTTGGACAGATAACAGCAATATGGTGAGGCAATACAACCTTTCAATCACATAAAACCCCATCGTATATATGGCACAGTTTAGCTCCGTGCCATAGCATTCGGTGGGGTTTTAAGTTTTACATTTGCTGCCGCTTGCTTTATCTTAACCACCTCTTGTTCAACACAACTATCCCTGTCCGTCTGTGTGCGGCTAATGATAAAACGGCAGCCTTGGTTTTGCGTTATGGCTATTGATGCGGGGGCAGGCTTTCAAGCGGGATAGCGTAGAACCGTTCTTTGATAAAATTCCCGTTCATGCTGTCGATGATTTTTGCGGCCTGTTCCGCATAAGCACCGGTCACATCAAATTCCGCAAGGCGAATGACCTGAAAGCGGTGTCTACTAATGGTGGTATGAATGATCTCTCCGGCTTCGCCTTCTCCGTAGGGAGTATAGGCGTAGGTCACCGACTGCACAGTTTTCTTGTCTTTTTCTTTTATAACCGTTATAGTTGTTTGCTTTAAGGAAACACCGTCGCAGAACCTCAAAGCACATAGTTCCTTAGCAAATTTTTCAATCGCAGTCTTGCGTTTTTTCTCAATGCTTTTTTCGCCCGACGCACCTTGCTTCAATGCTATTTCCGCATAGGTGTTGGGCTTGAAAACGCTGAAACAGTCAAAACATACGCCGAGAGAAAGAGACAAAATCTGCTTATCCTTCGGAGAAATTTTGCCGGCGGCATCGCGGAAATAGGTCCGGTAAATACTTCGCAGCACTTCATCAAACAGAGATACGGACGGGTCTTCAATCAGCTCGTCCGCAACGGTGCCGTCCGCCGCATTTTCGTTTTCTTCTGTCGGGACAATGCCGACAGGATATTCGCAAGCCTTGCCGACTGCAACAAGCTCGGTAACTTTTTTCTCGGCAAATCCGGTTTCCTTTACGGCAAGCGAAATACGTGCATCGGCGGAAAGCTCGGGAGCGCTGTTATAAATGCGCATAACCTTACGCAGTTCGGTATACCCGTTTTGCGTCGGCACGGTGCAGGCGTTTTTTGTTGTGCGGATATAATCTAACTGCCGCATGACCGCCGCTTTCTTCACATACTGCAAAAGCGGAATGGGGTCGGCGGCATTGTAGCCGAGAAATGCAAACCACAGGGTCTCCAAAAAAATCTGCTTAATATCTTCGGTATCGTCCGCAGACAGATTATAATGCGAAACAAAACGCTCGGCGCGGCTTTGCAGCACCGGCTCGTAAGCGCGGATAAATGCCTCAAAATATCCTTTATCACGGCTCTTGATTGCCTCAACAAAATATGTGTTCAAATCATCGAACTGCACGCCGCTTTTATCGCTTTCGGTAAAGGCAGATGCGCGTTCGATTTTTTCTTTGCAGAAATATTTGATACGCAGAATTTCATCGTTGATTCCCCAAAGCCGTAAATTACCCGAACGGGCAGAAGAAAGAATATCGTTCCATATCGTCGGCTCGTGCAGCTGCTTATCCGTAATGTCGCAAAGCAGTTTTTCGGCTGTCTTTTTGTATTCGGCATCCATACGCGCACCTCCTTCCCAAAGAAAAACAGAATTATTTTTTACCCAGTGCCGCTTTTGCCTCGTTGATCAGGTTCCACAAAACCATATCCTGCTCATACTGATTTTGCGCATAATCAAAATCAATCTGCGCTTCCTCGTAATGCCGTTTAGCAAGCTCGATAGCCTTATCGCACACATCCACATCATATTTGGCGGACGGCAGATTTTTATTGGTTTTGTGCTTTTCGTTGCGCAGAGAATCGTATCTCTTTTTCCAAATAGCGTAGCCGAAACCGTCCTTTTTCTTTTGCTTCGGCATATTCAGTTTATTTTTTGCAACGTATGCGCAGGGAACGCCGTACTTCGGATTGACGGTGCTGCAATACAGTTGCTTATGCGCGGTTTCCATAAAGAAAAATCGGTGGCAGATTCCGCATTGCCATGAATAATGTCCGGCGGCAAGCCCCTCGAACATATCGGTGACATAAAAATTGAGCATACGGTTAAACATTATCCTCCTGCCGCGAACGCTGCCGCTTTCGGTTGCCATGATCACGGGAGCGTATTCCACGGTTGGGTGCAGGGTGAAATTGTTGAAGGCTTCCGTATGGTTGCTTTGCTCTATTTTTTTAGTTATTTCGGGATCGCCGAACATCTCCCGCGCAAGCTCCGCCAATTCGTGTTTGGTTCGTTTATCGTTTTCCGTGAGATTGACAAAATACATGTTTGCCACGCTTAAAAAGTTGAGCGTATCTCCGGCAAGGTAAATATAAGAGAATACGATCCAGGAAAACGCCGTCAAGTGTGCGCTGAGCCTATTCTCTCGGGGCAATTGATCATAAAAGACCGTGCCGCATTTTCGGAAAGCCTCTTCATAGCTTTGCAGCGCATCCTTACAGAAAAATCTGTTCAGAGCCGCATATTCTCCATCAGTGTCAAAATGGCAAAACGGCGGGACATCCTTGATGTAGTCCAGTATATCAAAAAGGCTGTTTTGTATTTTGGAGAACAGTTCAACGGAATATCCTTCGCCTGACCAGCGGAGGCAAAGCTCATACAAGGCATCACCTTTATAAAAAAGCGTCTTCACCCATTCGGGCGAAAGGCAAAGAATCTCGTGCGTAATCTTTCCGGCAGGATATTGCTTCCCGTTAATACGGATATTCGTTTCACTGAAATCAGCGGCAAAATGGCTGAAATGCGTTTCGCCGACAGGTTTTGTTTCAATCAGATTCATGCGCGCCACCTCGTTTCCGTAATCAGTATACCATAAAACCTTTTCGCCGTCACCGGAAATTACAAAAAATTCAGAAACGAATTTTTTCGCTCACAGCATTTTATGTGATTTTTCTGTTTTCAGCCATTAGATAGATAGGAGAGCAAAAGCATCGGTTCCGCCGCCGCTGCTTTTGCTCTTACTTTTTTACAAGGAGATTTCAGTATGGCTGACGAAAAAACAAAACTCGCCGTTATCGACGGCGAAACCTTAGTGGACATGAAACTTCCGCCGACAAAGTTTTGTGTCGACACGCTGCTGCCGCAGGGCTTATGTATCCTCGGCGGCGCGTCAAAGATCGGTAAATCGTGGTGGGTGCTGGACCTGTGTGTGCGTATTGCAAAGGGCGAACCGATGTGGGAGTTGAAAACGACAGGTGGAACAACGCTGTACCTTTGCTTGGAGGACACCCTGCGCCGCGTGCAGAACCGTCTGCTTTGCATCACGGACGAAGTACCGCCCAATGCGTTTTTTGCTACCTCTGCCGGAACGCTGTCCGACGGTCTGTGCGAACAGATACGGGATTTTGTAAAAGAGCATCCCGACACGGCTTTTGTTGCGGTGGATACCTTTCAGATCGTGCGCAACAACAGCATCGACACCTCTTACGCAAACGACTATGAGGAAATACGGATATTAAAACGGCTGGCGGACGAGCTCGGTATCTGTCTTCTGCTGGTGCATCACCTGCGCAAACAGGGTGACAGCGATCCGTTCAACAAGCTGACCGGCACCACCGGAATCGTAGGCGCAGTGGATACCGCCTTTGTTCTGGACAAGAGCCGCTGCAATGCCGACAGCGCCACCCTCTACTTCACAGGTCGTGATGTGGAGGATCGCCAGCTTGAATTGCGGTTTTCCAAAGAGGAATTTGTTTGGAAAATGCTCGGCGACAGCATGGAAAATCGGGAAATGCTGCTGCCGAAGGAGATGGAACAGTTGGTCGAATTTATGAAAGTGCAGAAAAATTACAGCGGCAGCAACACGGAGTTTTGCGAACGGTATAACGAATACGCAGGACAGGCGGTATCGGCAAGAGGACCCAAACGGCTGATGAATCTATGGGAATACCGCCTTGCCGATTTCGGTGTGCGCTTTCGCAGTCATCGCAGCAACGGCGCACGACTGCTGGAAATCGAATATTCCTTTTCTGCCGGTGACGAAAGTGCCGTTGGTGACGGTTAAATCGGTGTACCCCCAATCGGTTCGTCCTAAGCGTTCCTTTCGTCCCTGTCGGCGGTTTACAGGCGGTTTGTGCCGCTTTCGGCGGGGAGTAGGGATAAACCGCCGATGCGCCGGAAACAAAACAAATTCGGGGCGTTTGCGGGAGTGTCGGTTTTACCGATTTCCCGGACTTCGTCCGGGGCAAGCAGAGCGTCCGGCTGTCCGCTCGCCGCTCGTCGCAACTCGCCTTTTCGGCTCGTTTTGCCGCAGGCGGCAAAAGCTTCGCTTTCATCGGTCAGTTTGCCGAAACGCCCCGTGATACCATCTTCACTACCGAGTATTCTATGCGTACCGGTATGGAATCTGTCTACACCTTGCTTGACATTGACCGTGGCGTTCCTGAGGTATGGGGAAGCAAATATGATGTCCGTGAACTTCTGCGTGCTTGCTACTACGCTATAGACAAGAAGCCGATAACGGATATAAAGCTCTCATTCAAGGAAAAGATGCTGCTCAAAGTCGTAATGAAAAAAGCCAAAGGTACCGATGTCGAACTGCTCTTAAAGGAGAGTGGCCTTATAGAATAACATCTGCCGGCGGACTGCCTGCAGAATAAATATCAGCAAAGGCTCCGACTTGAACTGTCGGAGCCTTTTCGCTATCCATAAATATGCTCATAAATAAAAACCCTTGAAAGCCTCAGCCTTCAAGGGTTTTGTTGTGAAGACAAGACAATAGAGATGTTTTTGCGTTTTCGCTGTCTTGATTTGAACACTCGTCACAATTATTTTACATCACTCCGTTTCTGTTTTCAAGTTTTTACAGCGTCATCTCGATTTCGGTGCCGCCGATAAAGACCACCTTGATTTTCTCTTTTGATTCCACCACAATGCATTCGATAATCTGACGGACGAGCTTGTCGTCATATTCCATCGGGTGATTTTGCAGTCCGTCAAGTATGGTGAAAATTTCATTGAGTCGGGATTTTGCGCTTTCTCTTTTTTGGCGCATGGCTGCATACTGTTCGAGCTGTACGGTCAGCCTTATCTGCACCGCACCCTGCAAGGCTCAGTGTTATCAGTCCTGCGAGGAGGGCTGCGAGCATTTTCGTATTTCTCATATTTACCACCTCTACCTACAGGATACCGAAAAAATTCGGAAAGTCCAGCGAAATCTGCACTTTTCAGAAAAAAGTCACATCATTTGTGCCGGACTCTCGTCCTCATCGGGCAATTCGTCCTCGGATTCCTCCAAAGCCTCACGGTAAGCGCCGAGAACGGCGTCGTTGAGGCTCTGTCGTGCTTCATCGGTGAGGGCGAAGGCAATATCCGAATACTTGGTGTCGCCACTGCCGGTTTTGTAGGAGCGAAAGGGCATTCGGGCGAACATCCCTTTCTGACCGTCCACAACGGCAATGTCCTTGATGACGAATTCGCCGCCAAGGTTCACGCTTGCATACGCCTTGAC
>OHHH01000412.1_pt1 | contig 16449 bp, 14 predicted proteins | sample 1567951 | NCBI WGS metagenome assembly OHHH01 (sample SAMEA3879550, study PRJEB24766) | human gut metagenome | biome: human-associated habitat; feature: feces | place: USA | collected 1985/1987 | reverse complement strand
GCTGCGAATAAACTTAGCAACGAAAAATTTTTTCACGGAGCAAAAATAAAATGCTGCTTAAACTTACAGATGATGATTTCTACCGTCTGGTAGATTTTATGAAGAAAAACTACGGGATAAACCTTGAAAAAAAGAGAGTTCTTATCGAGGGCAGACTTTCAAATACAGTTTCCTCACGAGGATTCAAGACCTTCAAGGAGTTTATCGATTTCGCCTTTGCCGACAAAACGGGAAAGGAAACGATGCAGCTCGTCAACAAGCTGACCACGAACCACACATATTTTATGCGTGAACCCGAGCATTTTGAGTATATGAAAACCACTCTTTTGCCCTATTTTGAAAAGACGAACAAGGACAGAACGCTCAACGTCTGGTGCGCAGCTTCGTCCACGGGTCAGGAGCCTTACACCCTTGCAATGACGATAGATGAATACTTCGCAGGCAAGGGCTGGGTGATACGCATACTTGCGACAGACCTTGATACCGACGTTCTCGCAGCGGCTTCCTCGGGAGTTTACACCGCCGATCAGATGAAGGATGTTCCTGCCGCTTGGGTGGCTAAATATTTCACCAAGCTCGATGCGAACACCTATCAGGTGACGGATAAGCTTCGCAAGATGATCGAATTCCGCCAGTTCAATCTTATGGATAAGATACCCGTCGGAAGAAAATATGATCTCATAAGCTGCCGCAACGTTATGATCTATTTTGAGATGGATACAAAGAATGCCCTTGTCGAAAGATTTTACGATGTCACAAAAGAGGGCGGCTATCTCTATGTCGGACACGCCGAAAGTGTGGGAAAAGGCACACGCTATACCTACATAAAGCCTGCCGTTTACAGAAAAATAAGCAGTGATAAAAAGGTTTGAACGGTTTAATTGACCGTCAAGATTACATTTTATGAGTATTATTAAGAAAAAACTGATAATTGTCGATGATTCAAGGCTTTTTCGTGAGGCTCTTGCCCAGAAGCTGTCCGAGAGCCGCTCGCTCGAGATCGTAGGAACTGCGAGCGACGCTTTTGAAGCGAAGGATAAGGTCGCCGAGCTTAAGCCCGATGTTATGATAATCGACGTTGAAATGCCGAAAATGAACGGCTTTGAGTTCGTCAGGGAGCTTATGTCGCAGTACCCCGTGCCTTGCATAATGATGACCTCCAACGGGAATTTTTCCGAGGAGGACGCCAAAAGGGCAGGCGCAGCGGATTTTATGCTCAAGCCAAGCCGAAATAATGAATTCGGAACGTTTGCGAGCATCATTGCGACCAAGGCCATCATTGCGGCAGGCGATCCAAAGAATTATAAAAAGCCTGCACCAAGGGCAGACGGATTTTCCATGCCGCCCGACCTGCACGGAAATGCGCTCAAAAAAGCCGTACCCGAGCTGCCCGACAAGGCGGATATACCGATGCTCGACAAACGTGCCGCAGAGGGCTATGTTGTTGCGCTCGGTGCTTCAACGGGAGGAACGGACGCACTTGAATGCGTGATAAAGGCTTTCCCCGATAATATGCCGCCGATCGTTGTCGTTCAGCATATGCCGCCCGTTTTCACAAGAATGTATGCGGAGCGGCTCGACAAGAGCTGTGCTGTCCGTGTGCGTGAAGCCTCTGACGGCGACAGAGTTCGTCAGGGCGACTGCATAATCGGCGCAGGCGGAGTTCAGCTTGAGCTGAAAAAGGACTCAAAGGGCTACTATGTAAAGTGCTACAAGGGCGAAAAGGTCTCGGGACACTGCCCGTCGGTCGATGTGCTTTTCAGCAGCGTTGCCGAAACTGTCGGCGCAAAGACGGCGGCTGCGCTTCTCACGGGAATGGGAGCTGACGGCGCACAGGGTCTGCTGAAGATACACAAAAAAGGCGCATACACGATAGGTCAGGATAAGGAAAGCTGCGTAGTTTACGGTATGCCGATGGAAGCGTACAAGCTCGGAGCTTGCTCGGAACAGCTTCCCCTCGATCGGATAGGAGCTGCGCTCGTTCACAAGCTTGCGACAGGATGGAAATAAGCAGGGATGCCCCTGCGGGCAATTTGCGCCACGCTCCGCTTCGTGCGTTTGCGGTGAATATGAGTTTGCAGCCGCAAATAAAGTTTGCGCTGGGCTTGTCAGATCATAAATTGAGATTTGATAAATGATAATTTTAGCCGTACAAGATCGTTTGAAAGGTTTTGTACGGCTTTTATATTACGTTATTTCGGCAAGCCAATTTTTTATCAAATTAAAAAAATTGTAGGGGACGGGCGACCTGTTCTCTATGGTAAAATATAACAATTTGAAATATATTCACATCAAAAGTTCACTGTTTATAAGGCTTGACTTTATGCATAGAATAATGATATAATATGCACAGAAAATGCATACCAAAAGGAGCTGATATATATGATGATAAAACCTTCCACCTGTTTGAGGAACGAATACAACGACATTGCGGAATTTTGCAAGACCGAAAACCAGCCCGTATTTCTCACCAAAAACGGCGAGGGCGATCTCGTTGTTATGAGTATGGAAGCCTATTCATACCGTGAGGAAATGCTTGATCTCCGTGAAAAGCTGCTTGAAGCGGAGGCGCAGCGTCTGAGCGGAGCAAAGACCTATTCGCTCGATGAGGTGAACAGTCGGCTGGAGGAGATCATCAATGGGGAAGGCTGAAAAATACACGGTCGAATTTCTTCCGTCTGCGTTCAACGATGTGACCGGAATGATCTCATTGTTCGTAATGCTCGGGAGCAAGCAGGGAGCGGTCAGGATAAAGGACAAGATGAACAAAGCCGCCGAACAGATACTTATTTTTCCGTATTCGGGTATGTCTGTTCCCGATTTCAAGCTGTCAAAGCTCGGATTTCGTATGATCGTGGTTGAAAAATATCTTATGTTCTACAAGGTGTTCGAAGATGAAAAGAAGATCATCTTCTACCGTGTGCTTAACGGAAAAACAAATTATCCTACTCTTATGTATAAGCTTTACAAAGACGAATAGCCTTACTGCGGAAGCCTTTTGTGGTTTCCGCTTTTTCATTTCTTTATCTTCCCTCCGCTTTCTTCAAGCTTCACAGCATTTCTGTACTTAACAATAAACAGCGATACAGTCAGTCCGCCGAATACGATAAAATGAGCTTTGCTGTCGTCCCATATTTTTTCTATGATGTCGGGTTCATCATTTTCGGGAGCTTCCTCCGATATTTCTGTGGGAGAAAACTCCCTGCTGTCCTGCCATTTTCTCCACTCGGAAGCGGCAGCAGCGGCTATCAGCAGGGCGATGATTATTACGGTGTATTTGAACCACTGGTTACCCTTGTATCTGCCGATAAATTCTTTTATTTTCAAAAAATATTTTTTCATAAGCTTCTCCTGCCTTTATCCCTCGGTGAACGGCGTATTGACCTGCCAGAGTCCCGAATTGGGAAGCTCGTCCTTTATAAGCTTCTCATAAAACTCCATAGCCTTTGCATTATCCTTTGCTCCGAACTGCCGAAAGCCGCTTTCATCAATATTCAGTTCCTTTTTGAACATATCAATATATGCTTCAAGTATCTTTTTGCAGTTCTTTTCATCAACGCCAATGTCCTCCGCTTCGGTAAGCTCCATAACCTTTTTTAGAAGTTCATCTGCGGACAGACACTCGCCGATCTCGCCTGTCAGATTATCATGATCGCCGTCACAATAATATTCCCAGCTGTATCCGCTTTCGTAATCACCCGTAAGCCTGCGTTTGCAGTTTTGTCCGATACAAGGGTTATTGTGAGTAATCTCTGCGGTGATGCTTATATACTCCGTTTTTTCAAAGAAATCCATAATATCCTGCGGAGTGATGTTAAGGCTTGGTTCGGATTCCTCCGCATCGGCATCATCTGGCTTCATAGTTATAAGGCTTTTATATAAAGCGATATATGACAGCAGTTCTTCCGAAGAAAGCTCGCTGTTTATCTCAACATTTCCGAAGCCGTTCGTTCCGACAATAGGCTTTCCGTTAAATTCAGCGGAATCCTCTATGCCGTTTCCGCCGTTAGATATCTCCACTTCATAATGCTGTCTGTGTTCAGATGGAGTAAGTCCGTCATTAAGCTCACCTATCAGCCGCATATATTCTTCATAAGCCGCCTGCTGTGCCTGCGAAAGAGCCTGACTTATTGCACGTCCCATTGCCTGACTTATCGCCTGTGCTTCTTCGGGAGTTTTCGCCTGATTTATCAATGGCTGAAACTGTGCCTGAATTTCCTTGATTATCTTCTGACAATACTCCGCAAAGAATGTACCGAAATCAAGCCCTGCATTTTCATACTGATATGTACCGCCGTACCAATCGCCGTAATTGAGATAGTAATAAGCCTGCGTAATATCCATATAGTTCTTGACCATAAGAGTATATCCGTCTATTATATCCGCATTTGTTTCAGCATTATGCTCTTCATCGGGTTCTTCGCCTGCAAGTCCGTAGGAAAACGGAGTGAGCCAGCCGAAAAAGCCCATTATTATCACGAAAACAACTATCGTTATCAAAACAGGCAGAACAACGGTCAGACCTCCTCCGCCCAGAATGACGGACGCACCCTTTTTCTTCAAAAGCTGTTTTGCTGTGCCGCCCTTGCTTATATTTGCTGAAAAAAGAGTATCGGGGATTTTCCTGTTTTCCTTTATGAAGATCTCCTTTTGCTTTCCCCTTACCTCTTTTGCCCTCTGCTTCTTGCCGTATTCCTGCTTTTCCTGCTGTAATTTATGACTGTTCCCGACTTTAGAGCCGCCCTGCTTTTTGTCGGGAGCTTCAGACTTTCGGTCAGCATCAGCTTTTCTGTTCTTCGATTTTTCATTTTTCCCTGTTACCTCATCGTATTTATCTATACCGAACCGATTGCCGTGATTTCTCATACGCTCCTCGGCTCGCTTTTCTTTTTTCAAATCAGTTTCAGCCAGTTTTTTTACAAGCTTTTTGGCTTCAACAGCCGCAAGTGCTGATGAAACATCAAGTACCGAACCGCTGACGGAATCGGAACGGGATACAGCCTGTCCGACCCTGCTCACACCGCTTATGACGTTCTGCGTACTTTCTCCGACAGCACCGCCGACAATATTTTCAAGTGCATTTCCCTTTTGCTTTTCGATATATCCGCTGTACGCCTTTTGAGCCTTATATGCTCTAACATCTGCATCAAACGTATCAAAAACAGCGTGTTCGGAATTTCCGAGATACTCGTTTTCATAAGCTTTTCCCTGTTCGTCCTTTAAATGTTCCACCGGAACATCGGGAACTGTTTCAGACTGTCCGGCTTTTTCATCAGCCTGCGGAATATCCTCATCTTTAACAACAGCCGCACGATTCAGCCTTATAGCTTCATTGTTTTTCTGTTCGATGAAAGCCGCCCGTTTCATTCGCAAAGCCATTTCGGGAGATATTGCTTTTTTCTGCTCCGGGATAACGCTGTCCGAAGTCTGCGAAACATATTTATGCTCATAAGGCTTTTTCTCTCTGCTGTCATTTTCAGATGACACGGTGACAGTATTTTTATCCGATATATTTTCGGAAGAACGTTCCGATTCGGAGAAATCCGCCCTTGCAGTATTTATCTTTATATTTGCTTTATTCTGCTGATCCAGAAAGGCGGCACACTTCATACGCTGTGCTGTTTCGGGAGAAATTACGATATGCTCCGATAACGCATTTTCGGACTTCTGAGCATTATCGGGATTGTGACTTTTGTTCCTTCGATTTGCCGTCTGTCCGCTTGCAAAAGCCCTGCTTGCCATATTCTTTACGGGCTTGGCTGTATTTTCTTTTTCGTGAACATTTACGGAATTATCTCCGTGATTTATTTTGCCTGTGGGAGAAATATCCCTGTTTTCTTTCTGCACATTCACAACACAATATTTCTTTTGCGTTCGTGCCTGTGCATTAAAAGCGATCTTCGCTCCCCTCTTCTTTTTAAAAGAAGAAAGGGAGTGTTTTTCAGCCTGCTGATTATCCTTGCTTTTTCTATCAACCTTTGCCATAAACAACTCCCTTTCACATAATTATGTATTCTTGTTTTCTTCCTCGTCCTGATGAAGCATCTTCGCCGTTTCGGAGAAGTTTGTGGTCATAAGGCTGTACAGCTTCGTATCCTTGGGGAATTCATCGTAAAACGGTATCTTCGCCTTGCCGCCCAGAATAAGAAGTCCGTGTCCGGCAGGAACATCATTCACAAACTGTATCTCGCTGTCATTGATATTCAGAACGTCCTGAAGCTTCGCCGCATCTGTGGGGTTCTGTTTCAAAAGCACGATAAACTCCGAGTTTGCAAGCATATTCCTTGACTTGTAATCTTTCAGAAGATCGTCCACGTTCTGTGTGATGCCTGTGAGAATACCGCCGTACTTTCTTGCACGTTTCCAAAGCATCTGCAAATAGTCGAGTGAATATTCATCGGCAAACAGCAGATGTGCTTCATCAATGAAAATGTAGGTCTTTCTGCCCTTTTCCTTATTTTCCGCAAGGCGGTTCCAGATGTAGTCAAGAATAAGGAGCATTGACTGTGTTTTCAGATTGCCGTTGAGGTCACGAATATCGTATGCAATAAAGCGGTTCTTCGTATTGACATTGGTCTGATTGTTGAAGTATTTAGCCGAGCCGTTGACGTACATATCAATAGTGATGATGAGCTTGTCTTTCATTTCTTTCGGTACGTTTTCGGTTTCTTCCTTCATACATTCGAGGAATGTGCCGAGGGTAGGCATATCCTTCGGATCAAGAGATTTAAGCACTCCCGACTTTGCGTATGCTTTCTGAACACACCTATCAACAAAGGACTTTTCCTGTGCGTTCAGAGGGTGCTTTGAATCCATACACGAAATGAATGATGTTACAAGCTGACACTTGTCGGCAATAATATCCACTTCGGGATCGTCAAGCAGACGGAAATCGAAATCAAACATATTTATATAGTTTGTAGAGCCGTTGGAGAAACGGACCACCTCTCCGCCGAACGCTTCCGCAAGCTTCCAGTATTCTCTTTCGGGGTCAATTACGAGAACGTCAGCATTTTCATCGCCTGTGATGATGTTTGTAATCTCCGTTTTGACCTTGAATGACTTGCCGCCGCCCGAAGCCGCAAGATAGAAGCCCGACGGGTTTATAAGCCCTGTCACACGATCAAAAAGGATAAGGTTATGTGACAGAACATTCATACCATAATAAGTTGCGTGTTCCATCTGCACCTCACGGACATTGAACGGCATAAATATCGCAACGGATTCGGAGGGCATTGTGCGGAGATAATCGAATTTTCTCTGATAGCCGAGGGGCAGGCAGTCCGCCATACCGTGTTCCTGATCCCAAGCCATTTCGCCTTTGATACAGCCCGAACGCTTGAGGTTGCTTTCGATAACTTCAACGCTTTCGTTAAGCTCGTCAAAAGTATCTGCTTTTATAAGGATCTGTGTGTTCACCATAAAGAGCTTCTGATCCTTGACGGTTATCTTATCGAATACACTTACCATTGCATCACGCTGATTTTTTATTCTCTGGGGCATCTGCGATGAAAAGTTTCCGTGCTGTGCCGCTTTGACCTCTCGCTTTGCCATATCCGTATCGACTGCGGTGATCTGATGCTGTACAAGCTTTCTCGCTTCCGCACTGTCGTATGTTTCAATGTTTGTCGTTACCATAATTTCAATGCCCGTTCCGAGAAGTCCCGTTAAAATATCCGATGTAGCCGTTGAGGGGTATTCACGGATATACAGCACCTTTGCGTACTTGTCATTGAACATAAAGTAGTCCTTTTTGAAATCGAAATAGTCGGGACTGCAATAAAGCTTTTCCCTGCACTTTGCAAAATCTTCTTCTGTAAGAACGGGGACGTTCATTTCATCAGCTCCAACAAAGAAATCACGGAGCATTTCAATACGCTCCTGTGAGGTCAATGCACGGAGAGCAGTGTTGCCGATGCGGTTAAAGGTATTTGTTGCAGTTATATCAAGCGTTCTGAAACGTCTGACCGCTGTTTCCTCATCGGGAGCTTTTATCGTAAGGGTTATGTACATATGCTTCTGAACAGCGTTCTGTCCCTTGCGGATATTTGCTTCAAGAACCTTGCTGTTGAACTCATAACGATAGTCGAAAAGTGCGTCCGCTTTCTGCGGCATAAGCGTTGCCTTTTTGAATTCTTCCATATTGAGCCTGCTGTTCCAGCAGCATATCTGACAGTCAACGGTATCATCCAGAATACCGAGAAATTCGATATATCTTTCAAGATACATATACTGCTGTTCCTCGTCCGCAAGATTGAAATTTATATCATCAAAGGTATAAGCCTTTGAGTACATTTTCTTTCCGAGGAAGAAAATATCATCGGAAAGAACTTTCTGATATGGAACAGTGGAAAGCACCTTTTTTGAAAGGTTCTTCTTTTCCCTGCCCTTTTTGTCCTTCTTTGCCTTTTTGCCTTTTTTCTTATCGGGCTTGTCTGCGGCAAGACGAACGGCATCTCTGTCCCTTGCGGACATTGGTGCATCTTCGTCATCTGTGGCAGTCTTTTTTGACCTCTTTTTTACAAATGCCATTGCTCCTGCAAGAACAGCAATTACAGCAGGAATGGCTATAAATGCGGGGTTCTGAATCAGTAAACTGCCGACAGTATTGCTTGGCTGAACAGTTTCCGTTACAGCTTCGGTGACTGCTTCGGTTTCCTGAATTTCTTCCGATACGGCTTCGGTCTGAATTTCCTCTGCAACAACAGATTCAATAACCTCTGCACTTGTTTCGGGAATTATCTCCGCTTCGAGAAAAACAGCTACTTCCGTCTGTATCATTTCCGTTTCAGTTTCGGAAACTCCTGCTTCTTCAAGTGACTGCGATACTGCATCTGCCACGATGCTTGAAATAATGTCATCATTATTCATTTCCGTATCGGCAGGCACTTCCGTTTCTTCGATATGTTCCGGTGGAACATATTCATTTTCTGCGGTTTCCAAAACAGAAATATCCGTATCAGCTGCGCTGCTTTCCGCTGAAATATCTGTCTGTTCTCCCGTATTCTCTGTTGGAGCAGATACTTCCGTAACCTCCGTAACAGAGGTGATAACGCTTTCTTCACCCATTTACGTTCACTCCTTTCTCACTTGACTTTTATCTGCAAACCGCTGAATGAAAAATATGCTTCATCAGCCATATTTGCCGCTCTCTGATTTACCGTGCAGAGAGCTTCACGATAGATGCTGTCCGTAATGTCAAATGGTGCAGGCTGAAAGCCTGTTTCTGCGGAAATGACAACAATGGTGCCGCCGCTGTTCTTTATCTCATAAACCAGAGTGTTTACAGCCCTCATAAGCTCCTTAACAAAGAGCCGCATCTCCCTTTCGGAGCAGTCAACTCTTACAGCAAACTCCTCAATAGTTTTTCTGTATATCCAGTCCGCAAGGTTATCCAGCACAAAGCACTTGTACTCCGTATAATCAACGGGGTTCTTCTCAACGCTGAAATTACGGATAATATCCCAGCGGAAGTTTTTGCTTCTTTCGTTATAGAAAATGCGGTTCAGGGTCTTATCGTCCATATCCTTATCGGTACAGAGATACTGCACCCTGTCCATTTCCGAAAACTGCGATACGGCAAATCTTGACTTTCCGCTCATTGCACTTCCCGTCACGAAAATCATTTTTCCGTTATTCATTGGCTACTTTCTCCTCTTCTTTGCTTTCTTTTCAGCCGCACGTTCCTTTTCAAGCCCGTTCAGCCATATTTTTCTCACTTCATCGTGTATCTGAACTTCCTCCGGGAGATAGGTCATTCCTCTTCGCTGTTTGCCCGCATAAAACTCAAATAGGGTCGAAGCAAACTTTTCAAAGGGCATACCGTTGTATTTCATAAAGCCCACCGCCGCAAGCGGAGCGACCTCGATAATGACGATATACATAAGAATATCTGTGGGAATGAAATTCTTTCCGATAAGAAATGTGAGAACAGCAAGTGCGATCATTGCGATTCCGCATACGAACTGCCTTACGGTAAGTCCGAAGAAAAACTGCTCCTTGTACTCCGTAACGTCCTGCGGAATATCTGCCTTTATCATCAAATCACCTCTTTCAGCCCGTTCAGAATGTGGGCGATAACGTCAACAGTCCAGCCGTTGCCGATACATTTATATCTCTGCGTATTGGATATTCCCTCAGTGTAATTGTCGGGGAGCGTCTGCAAGCGTTCCGCTTCCACGGGAGTGAGCTTGCGGACAATATAATCGCCGTCGGGCAGGTCGATCTTATACAGACCTGTCTTTGCTCCCTGCCCTCCGCCGTTTGCAGACAGCGTTACGGATTTTCCACGAACGGAATATATCCGCTGTCCCTGACCGCCTTTTCCGTATTCGCCTACACGGACAGGCTGTGCTATTGCCGTTGCACCGCCCTTGAAGCCTTTATTTGTAATAATGGTTGCTTCGCCGTATTTGTAATAGCCTGCCATAAAAGTCCGGGATTTTTCTCCCTCGCCGTTATATGTATTGAACGGGATAGGCTCTGCAACCATAGAATCTTTTTGAACGGTAGTAAGGCAGTTGCTTTTCCCGTCCTTTCGGGCTTCGATAAACTGCTCTGTGCCGCCAATACATTTTCCTGAACGTTTTCCGCTTTGGATATACCGTCCACGCTGTGCAACACCCACAGGCTCGGCTATCATGCTCCGCTGGCTTCTCTGCAATGTGTTCCATAAAACAGCTCCGTCATAGCTTGCGGTCATACAATAGCTCTTGTCCTGCCACGGCAGTCCGCTTTCAAGAATATCTTTAAGCAGGATACCCTTGTCCGCAGGCTGACTGACATTGGGGATATTTGTCCAATAGCATCTCTTCCTCTGCTGTGCGGAAACAAGTGCCGAATTTATCATTATGGGTTTTACTCCAAGCTGTTCGGAAATAAAGTCCTTTATGTTTTGATGTATGCTGTTGTTGTTTTCATAAAGAAAATATCTGCACCTGCTTTCACGCAAAGCACGGACATATTCCATAAAAAGCTTTCCGCCCATACCGTCGGGAGTAACTTCTCTGCCCGTTTTGGCAATGCTCCAATAGGTGCAGGGAGAACCGCCGATAAGCAGGTCATATCCCTTGAAATCGGAATAACTGCCGCCGAACACATCTCCGTGATGAATTATCTGCGGATAATTCTTTTGGCTGACCTGAATTGCATATTTGTCAATTTCAAAAGCGTCATAGCTGTCAACAGGTATGCCTGCACGCTCCAGAGCCGCCATTCCGCAGGATATTCCGTCATATAAACTCAGAACTCTCATACATCACCCGCCTAACGCACGTTTTGTAATGTCACTTGATTTTGCGACAGTTACCGCAAGCATTACAACGCTGAGTACAGGTGTTGCGTACTTGAATATGTGCATCAGCAATCCTGCTCCGTCAAGTCCTGCCGAGAAATCGAGAGTAAGATTTGAGGAAATAAGCGTATATGCCTTGAAGCATATCGCAAGAACTCCCCACTGCATTGATACCGCCGCAAAGTTCTTTATAAACGAAATGCCTGCCGACCTTGCCTGTGTATTTACGAGAGTTGCAAGTGCCACGGGAGAGATCGCCGTAAGTATCGCCGTTTCAAACACGATGCCCAGAACCGTTATGACGATAAGCGAGAACATTACGAACATAAGAATTATGATTATGACATAGAGCAGTGTTAGGACTATGTAGTTTATGTCAAGCAGTCCGCCCTCAAGCAGAGTTCCCTGATTCATTGCATCGCCGAACGCCGCTCCTATGCCGCCAAAGGCTGATGCAAAATCCACCTCGCTTTTGAACAGTCCCGAAATTATCCTCACAACGTTGTCCACGTTCTGAACTATTAAAGCACTCACCACAAGCTTCATCGCCACTCTGATTGCGCCCTCAATGCCGCCGTGAAAGTCGATATTGGCACAATATGTGAATGCTTCCATACAGAAAAACAAGGTCAAAAGAGCTGTGCCTGCTCCCTCAAAAATGCTTATGGCATCTCCCGCCTGACTGACAATATCGAAGCCTGCAATGCTCTGTAAAACAGCGGCAAAACCGTCAGCTTCCGTCTGCAAAAGGTTCTGCGCTTCTTCAAATGCAACTTGAAAAAAGCTTGATTCTGCCATTATGCTCCTCCTTTCTTATTCAGAAAAGGACGGCCATATTGGATATATAACCGTCCCTGTGTTTTGCTGATTATCTTCCGATCAATTTCCGCCGATTGAAAGAGAAGCAGGAATGATAGCTCCGACCGCCGCAATAATCGCACCGCCGATAAGTGTCTGGAATCCTCTCGTCTTGCCGTCTGCGTTGTCGTCCTTGAAGCCTACGCCTGTCTGAATGCCGCCGACTACGGCTACAAGCGAGCCGAGTGCGATAACACCGGGACCGAGTACGCCCATAATTGCATCGATCATTCCCTGTGCATCTGCTCCGTCGCCTGCGGCATAAACATTCATCGCACAAGCCGATACAGCGGCAGGAATAACGAGTGCCGCCTTTCCGAGCCTTGTGTTCATAGCTCTGCCTGCGGCATTGGAAGCGGCAAGAAGTGCCTTTGCTCCGACTTCGTTTGCCTTGTTCTGAAAATTGTCCATTGTTTCCGTGATCTTCTTCATCACACAAAACCTCCTTGAAAAATATAGAATTGAATTTATATATACAAAGCTCCTGTGATTTCCACGCACTCTTTTTCTTTTCAAATCACTCTTCTGCCGAATCACGTTCGCTTTGATTGCAATAAAAAAAGAGCTGTAAAGCCGCATTATAAAATGCCGCTTTATAGCTCTTATTCGCTGTTCCGCACCGCTCTTTTGGTACGCCGTTATTCTGTTATTTTCTGCTTTTCGGGACGTAAAATCAGCTTTTTCCTTGATTCATAAATGAAATACCCGTCTTTTCTCGGTTCAAGGATTATTTCCGATTTTCGTTCCATAAGCCTGTTTATTTCCTTTATCTCACGTTCAGTAAGCACCGATATTTTCTCCATATATCACTCCAAGTCAGGCTGTGCAGTACAGTTCCGTGCAATGCTCCAGCCTTTGACGTATTTCTGCCGGGATATCCGACATTATGCTTTCTGGCTGTGCTATTTCAGCACCCTCATCGTCCGAAGTTACAAACCTCAGCTTCAGGGTGTCCGCATCGACCGCTTCACCCGTATCAATAAATTCGCTGAAATCAATGAATTCCGTTTCGGACTGTGTTTCAACATATCTGTCGAGATAATATGCATAAGGATTGTCGGAAGCCGTTTCACCCTTTTCCGTGTCAGGCTTCCAGTCCTCTCCAAGCTCCGAATATCTCGGATGATCGGAAAGATTGAATTTGTTTGTAAAGAACGGATAAAGCCCACGAACCATAACAATGCAGTTATTGTTGTCCATAGTTGTCAGCTCGTCAATGGTCGCAAGCTCTCTGCCCATAATGGCATTATTGTAAGAACTGCTTCCCTGCTTGCCTTTGGTCTGATTTATTGATAACTGGTCAATGGTTTCCTTTCCGAGTTCCTTTGAAAGATATTCGTTTGTGAACTGATCCTTGCCGCCAAGATATATGAGGGTATCGCAGTTTCCGGGCAGTTCTTCCCATGACTTCTCATAAAGCCGTTTCAGCTGTGAGATATTTTGCAGAATGACCTGTGCCGATATTTCAAACTTTCGGCAGGTCGCAAGGACCTTTTCAAAGTCGGGTATCTTGCCCACGTTCGCAAACTCATCGAGTATAAAGCGGACGTGAACAGGCAGTCTGCCGTGATAATAATTTATCGCCCTGTCATACAGCGTATCAAAAAGCTGTGTGTACATCATAGCCGCAAGAAAGTTGTATGTTGTATCCGTTGACGGAATTACGATAAAAAGTGCAGTCTTTTTATCTCCCAGAGTTTCAAGACGGATATTGTCCGTATGCGTAAGATTTCTCACATTTTCCAGCTTGAAATACTGGAGCTTCGTTGTTGTGGAAATAAGGATAGACTGCATCGTTTTTCCTGCCGCCTGCTTGAACTCCTCATAATACTGCACCGACAAAGCTTTCGGGGCGGCTTCCTTTCGCTTGTCAAACATAAGGTCAAGCTCGGACTTTTCTTCTTCCTTTCCCTCTATGACCTTTGCTTTATGTATAAGGTCAAGAACTCCTGCAAAGTTCTGCTCTTCCTCCGTTCCCGTTTCTATGAGCAGGAAACAGAGTGATGAAAGCAAAAGCCTTGTTGCATCGTCCCAGAAGGGATCGCCTGAGCTGCCCTCGCCCTTTGTATTGGTCATAAACACGTTTATCATTTTTATGACGTTGTTGCTGTTTATCTCGCCCGTGCTGTCACGAAGATAATGAAACGGGTTGTAGTTTGAGCTGTGCTTCATATCGTTCAGATTGAAAACTCTTATCTCATATCCGTGGCGCATAAGCATCTTTCCGCAGGATTCCACAAGCTCGCCCGACGGATCGGTAACAACAAAGGAAGTATTGCATTGCAGAAGATTCGGCTTTACAAAGAATCGGGATTTACCGGTACCGGAGCCGCCCAGAATAATCATATTAAGGTTAAGCATCGGCTTTATCTTTTCCGCTTCCCAGATTGCACTCGTTACGTCTTTTATGGATATTTCCGTACCCGTAAGATTGCTTGGCTTGCTGTTTTTCGGCTTGCCTTTGGGCTTTTTCTTCTTGCTTTTGGCTTCTTCGGCCGCTTCGTTCTGCTCTCTGACCTTTCTGTCAAGCACAAGAAATACATCACTTGCACATATAACGTTATTGTAAAAGCCTGCCCTTGTGGTATCGGCAATTATCTCTTTTTCCTGCCGATTTCCCCAACGGGCTGAACCGTGTTCCACACCTCTCCTGTGATAACGCTTGCCGTTTCCCACAAGGCGGTACATTATGGCTATAAGGCTTGCGAAAAAGGCTAAAACACAAGAATTTCTTGTAAGTCCCGAACCTCTTAAAACTGCACGAAAGGCATTGCCCAGATTTGAAGCTGTCATATATTCGCTTATACTGCCTATGGCTTCAAAGATCTGAATATTTCCGTTTTTGTCGGCGGTCATTTCAAGGGTATAGCCTGCAAGAACTATAAAGGGAAAGGCAATTATACAGCAGACGATTATGATATACAGAAGCGTATCGGTTTTCTTTTCGGGTATTCCCATATTGCTCGCCATAGTTACAGCTCCTGACCTCCCTTGCCTTTGGAAATGACCTTATCCTTGACAGCCTGAGAAAGCTCCTTGAATTTATCCTGTGCAAACTTCTTGATGTCGCTGAGTGTCTGCCTGTCGGGGAATTTCTTATCCGATATGCTCTTTTCAAAGGACTTTTTCAGATCATTAGCACTCTTTTCGGAAATGCCTATTGGGGCAAGTTTTTCGGGGTCAATATTGCTTATGGGCATTATGAGGGACTGTCCGCTTTCCTTTGCGGTTATCTCTATCATCTTACTTGAAAGCTGACATACCTTTGCTTCCGTGTGTTCCAGAGTATGTGCATCGTTCACTACCTCATCGGCTATGAGCTGTTTCATAACCAAAGCTGTGGAAATATCATCAACAAGTCCAAAGTCATCTCGGAGTGCCTTTTCTACCTCTGACAGAGGGGTGTCCCTTTCGACCTGCATATACTGATAATTCTCGGCATCATCTCTTATGATTATGGTGCTGTCCTTATTATTGTAATATCCCATATCCCGAAGCTCCGCATTGGAAGCATCATATCTTTTCAGATCTCCCACAACAGGCAGCATCTTGATAAACTGCTCTCCATAGCCAACATCATTTTCTCGGTAAGAAGCTGTGACCTTATCTGCGATCTCCTTTGCGGACACTTCCGAATATCCCATCTGCGAAAGCACAGCCTGAACCTCCTTTGCAGGCATAACGGGAATCACCGCAAATTTATTCGTGTTGTTGTCAAGAATACAGCACTTTGCTCCGTTATCCTTTGGAATTTCTCCGATACATTCCGACCTGCCGATCACTTTCTGCGAAAGCTGTGACTGTGCAAGATACTCGCCGATATTCGGAATGTCCGCATACACGATCTCAGACTTTTCGGCTGTATATGCGAATGTTTCTTTCTGCTTATCGGTAAGCTTATTGTTTATATCCTCAATGAGCTTGTTCACCGTCTTGCTGTTCAGTCCTCTTTCTTTAAGGGCTGTCCGCATTTCCTCGGCACTTCCCATTTTCACGCTGATAAGCTCGTTTTTCTTTGCATTGAAAAGATCTATGCGGCGAAGCTCTCCGCCGTCTGTTCCATATTTATACACGGCTGTATCTTTATTGATATGCCTGTTTCGGGTATTGAAATATCCCGTAAGCTCACTTCCGCTTACAGCCCTTTTCACTTTTCCGTTCACATCATATACGGGGTACTTTTTATCAAAGTCAAGCTCCGATTTAAGAGTTTTTCCGCCGTTTATCATTTCGGCTTCCGATTTGCTTATACGGATATAGTCCTGCCCCAAAGTGTTCGGAACACGCATAAAAAAGCT
>OHHH01000411.1_pt1 | contig 16467 bp, 17 predicted proteins | sample 1567951 | NCBI WGS metagenome assembly OHHH01 (sample SAMEA3879550, study PRJEB24766) | human gut metagenome | biome: human-associated habitat; feature: feces | place: USA | collected 1985/1987 | reverse complement strand
TTTATTATAGCAGACATTGTAAATGACGTCGTTGCGTTTTCGCCACACGGTGCCACCGGCGTTGGAGGAAGTCTTTTTGATTGTGACAGAAGGATTCTCGGGGGAAAGCGTGTAGGAACTGTCGCGTAAAAAGCGCAGTGTGAACCGGTTGTCAGCGAAGTTAAACGGATGATGTCCGGTGCCGTAGGGATAGTTGATGTCATCGTTGGTCCAGCCCGAAGGCACATCCTGATCGAGCCATTTCGGATTGTCGATTATAATGCGTCCCTCGATTGTCTCGATTCCCTGCCGGATTATGGCTGCGACGATGCTGTCGGGCAATGAACCACATTCGGTGAAATGTGAAGAGCCGATGGTGGGATCGCCCGAAGCCTTAATGATTATGTTGCCTTTAAGTACACCTTTATGTAATTTACCGGTGGTCAGAATCTCGGTGGCATAGCGTGAATCGAGGTCGCAATTCTGAAAAACGGTTGCGGCCGTAAAGAGTTTTGTGGTGCTTGCCGGGATCATAGGTTCCTCGCCGTTAACGTCGAGAACAACCTCGCCTGTGCGGAGATTTTCGATGTAGATGGCTATTTTGTCGGCCTCGATGCCTTCGACCGAAGTGGCATAGCGCATGATGCCCTGCGAGTGAACAGCCGGAGTGAGGACCGCTAAAATGCAGAAGATGAAGGCAAAAGGGATATAGCGGAAGGTCCGGTGGTATGTTTTGTAAAGACTCATAGCAAAGAAATTAGGCTGACGAAGATACGAAAAATAAGTCTAATTACCGGCAATAATTCAAAGAAATTCGGGCAACAGTAAGGTTATTCGGCAAATTTTGAGTAATTTCGCGAATTGATAAACGGAATGTCAGGATTCCACACAGAAACAGAATGGTAAGCAAAACTCGCGACAGATTAATAGAGGTGGCACGTCAGTTGTTTGTCAACAAAGGCGTTGAGAATACGACGATGAACGATATTGCTGCTGCCTCTGACAAAGGCAGACGCACCATCTACACTTATTTCAAAAACAAACGTGAGATCTTCAATGCTGTCGTAGAGAGCGAGAGCAACGCCATCATAGGTCAGTTGCGCACAATTGTCGACTCTGATCTTCCGCCGGTGGAGAAATTCCGTAAATATATGTCAAAGCGTTTCGACGTCATTTCCGACACCCTTAACAAGCCCAAGAACCATATCGACCGTTACCGGTCGCTTTTCAGCCGTGATGCCCGCCGTGTCGAGCGCATCTACGATATGGCAAGGAAGAAAGAGCAATCGCTTTTTATTGAATTGCTCAACAAAGGCGTTGCCGAAGGAGCTTTTGACAAAGCGCAGGCCGAACGACTTCCGTCGGTGATGTCGCTGATCTTTATGACAACAGATCATTTCACGGTGAATTCGTCGGAGTTGGATTCGTCGGACTACGACAAGTTGTGCAACGACATTATCGATTTTGTAACAAATGGAATTGTCACTTTAGAAAGCTGACTAACGAAAAAAACAGATATACAACAATAATCATCACAGAAAACAAAACAAACTGACATGAAACTTCTTGAAGGAAAAACAGCCCTTATCACCGGCGCAGCCCGCGGTATCGGTAAAGCGATCGCTCTGAAATTCGCTTCTGAAGGCGCAAATATTGCCTTTACGGACCTCGTAATCGACGAAAACGGCAAACAGACCGAAGAAGAGATCGCCGCTTACGGTGTGAAAGCAAAAGGATATGCCTCAAATGCCGCCGATTTCAATCAGACCAAAGAGGTGGTTGCAAAAGTGAAGGAAGATTTCGGCTCTATTGACATTCTTGTCAACAACGCCGGCATAACCAAAGACGGTCTTATGATGCGAATGTCTGAACAGCAGTGGGATGCCGTGATCAATGTCAACCTTAAAAGCGCATTCAACTTCATCAATGCCGTGCTCCCCATAATGCTTCGTCAGCGCTCGGGCAGCATCATCAATATGGCATCGGTGGTAGGCGTTCACGGCAATGCCGGACAGGCCAACTATGCCGCATCGAAAGCCGGCCTTATCGCACTGGCAAAGAGTATCGCACAGGAAGTGGGCTCACGCGGTATCCGCGCTAACGCCATCGCCCCCGGCTTTATCGAAACAGCTATGACGGCTGCTCTTCCCGATGATATCCGCGCTGAATGGACAAAGAAAATTCCGCTGCGCCGCGGTGGCAAAGTGGAGGATATCGCTAATGTCGCAACATTCCTCGCATCCGATATGTCGAGCTATGTCAGCGGTCAGGTGATCCAGGTGGACGGCGGCATGAATATGTAATCAACCGCCGATTCATATCTCCGCTGTCAGATCAGCGACAATCAACTGATTCATGCTCCGGCATCCGCTCTTACGGACTGCCGGAGCTTCTCGTTTCGGCCTGCCGAGTGTGTGCAATTGTGAAATTGTGCAAAATAGCTGGTGGGAAATTAAGTGAGAATAAAAAAAATGGCGTAACTTTGACCGAAATATATAATTAAGCGAATAAGATGCTACGATATAATACTCAGATGAAGCCGCTTGTGCTGCCGGAATACGGTCGCAACATACAGTCAATGATCGATTATTGCCAGACCATTGAGGACCGCGATGAACGCACCCGCTGCGCATATAAGATCATTGCATCGATGGCCAATCTCTTTCCGGAACTGAAGTCGGGAGGCGAATACAGCCACAAGCTGTGGGATCATCTTGCGATAATGTCGGATTTCAAACTCGACATCGACTATCCGTGTGAGATAATCCGTTCTGACTATCTCAAATCCACCCCCGCTCCCCTGCACTACAGCAACGGAGAACTGCGCCGCCGCCAGTATGGACGGACGATCGAAGCCATGATAGCCAAGGCGTCAGAAATAGAAGAAGGCGACGAACGCAACGAATTGATCGTGCTCATTGCCAATCAGATGAAAAAGCTGTTGATGAGCGCAAACAAAGAAGGCGTTGAAGACGCCCGTATTTTCCGCGATATGGCCGAGATGTCGCACGGAGCGATACGCATCGATTCTTCGCAGATGAAACTACGCGATTACATCATTCCGGTTCAGCCGACAGGAAAAAAGAAAAAGAAAAAATAACAGGCCGGCGTGTCGGTCAGTCATGGATTTACGTGGAAAATGATCAAAGCCTCTGAAATAGCTGCCGTAGGATCTCTTTTGAAACCACATGGTATCAAAGGAGAGATTGTGGCCGATCTGGATCAGGATATCAAGCCCGACAAACTGCGGTGCATCGTACTTGATATCGACGGTATTTTTGTACCGTTCTTCATATCCGGCATCAGAAACGGGGGTTCTTCGTCAACGCTTCTGACTATCGACGGCATAACCAACGAAAATGAAGCCAAAGAGCTTTGCGGAAAAGAGATCTACGCTCTAAAAAGCGATGTGCCCGACGTGCCTTCCGATGATGAAGGCGGATTCTACCTTGCCGACCTGATCGGATTTAATGTAGAGTCGGAATCCGGGAAAGTCATTGGCAAAATTGAAGATTACGACGATTCGACCAGCAATGTGTTGCTCATCGTCAGTCCGCAAGATAAACGCGCACCCGATTCAGTACAACTCTACATCCCGCTTGCCGACGAATACATCACTGAAATTGACGCAGAAAACCGAACGATAAAAATGTCGCTGCCATCGGGGCTCCTCGACTTAAACCCTATAAATCAATGAGATTATGAAAGAATATGATGAAAATGAAGCTATAAAAGCCATGCGCAAGGCGCTTCCGGCCGATCTTTCGGAAAGCTACAATGATGATGAGCTGCTCAATCTTATTGATATTATCTGGGACTATTACGAGCAGAACGGTTTGCTCGATATCGATTTCGCGGATGATGATCCCGACGACGATCCAGAGGCGCTTATCCGCGACATCACCGACTACGCGGTCAGAATGATACGCAAAGACAAGAAAGCGACACTCGCCACGGAATATATCGAGCCATTGATCAGAGCTGAAATCGATTATGAAGATTCGCTTCTGCTGGAGGCGGACTGATCACACCACTCAATACTTCTCTACTCACATATATATATTAATGAAACGAACTATAATAACACTAATTCTGCTCAGCGTCGGGGTTGCCGGTATGGTAGCACAGCAAAGTGCGCCCGAAGCTGATCCTTATCCCGACTATCAGGAAGATGTGTTTATGGATATGGAATTAGCCCAAAATATTGTCACACCGGAAATCCCCAAAGATCTTCGGGCATCCATCTCGGCATATCAGAAGAAAGTTGCCGAGAAACTGATGAAGAACTACACCGTCGACATGATGCGCAACGACGACGTGTTTGTGATATGCATACCGACCGACGATCTTTTCCTGCCGAACGACACCCTCTTCTCAATTTATGCCGCGAAAGTGATTGATCCGGTGCTGAAACTGATGAAAGACCCCTATATGTACAAAATCCTGGTAGCCGTGCATACCGACGACACCGGATCAGAACAGTACCGACAGGGGCTCTCCACATCACGCATCTACACTGTCTACGACTGGTTTATGGATGCCATTGACAAAGGCGACATCTCGGAAGATCTCGTGATAGTGCCCTATGCCATGGGCTCGTCGGAGCCGCTCGTCAGCAACGACACCCGAAAGCACCGTAAAGAAAACCGTCGGCTTGAAATCTATTTCGTGCCCGGTCCGAAAATGATAAAGCTTGCCCGTGAAAAGAAGCTGAAGTAACTTACATTCCGAACATATAATTTTAAGCAAATCAAAATAATAAACAAATCATATTGACAGAACCACATTATGGCAAAAGAATTGAAAGAGCTCACGAAGAGAGCCGACAATTATTCGCAATGGTATAATGATCTTGTAGTAAAGGCCGATCTGGCCGAACAGTCAGCAGTCAGAGGCTGTATGGTGATAAAGCCTTACGGCTATGCGATATGGGAAAAGATGCAGCAGCAACTCGACCGCATGTTTAAGGAAACAGGCGTTCAGAATGCTTATTTCCCACTTTTAATCCCCAAATCATTCCTGTGCCGCGAAGCCGAACACGTAGAAGGCTTTGCCAAGGAGTGCGCTGTGGTGACACACTACAGACTGAAAAATGATCCTAACGGCAACGGCGTGATCGTCGACCCCGAGGCACGTCTTGAAGAAGAGCTCATCGTACGCCCGACTTCCGAGACCATTATCTGGGGCACCTACCGCAACTGGATCCACAGCTATCGTGACCTGCCTATCCTCTGCAACCAATGGGCCAATGTGATGCGCTGGGAGATGCGCACAAGAATGTTCCTGCGCACGGCCGAGTTCCTGTGGCAGGAAGGCCACTGCGCTCATGCCACAGCCGAAGAATCGGAGAAGCGCACGGTGCAGATGATCGATCTGTATGCCGCATTTGCTGAAAAATATATGGCTATGCCTGTGATCAAAGGCGTGAAATCGGCCAACGAACGTTTTGCCGGTGCTGTCAACACCTACACAATCGAGGGCATGATGCAAGACGGCAAAGCCCTGCAGTGCGGCACATCGCACAACCTCGGCCAGAACTTCGCCAAAGCTTTTGATGTGACATTCGTCAATAAAGACAATAAGCCCGAATATGTGTGGGCCAACTCATGGGGCGTGTCGACCCGTCTGATGGGCGCTCTCATCATGACACACTCCGATGATAACGGCCTCGTCCTTCCGCCGCACCTCGCTCCTATTCAGGTGGTGATCGTGCCGATCTACAAAAACAACGAACAGCTGGCTGAGATATCGGCCCACGTGCAGCCGATCGTCGACGAGCTGAAATCGCTCGGCGTCAGCGTGAAATATGACGATGCCGACAATCGTCGTCCCGGATTCAAATTCGCCGACTATGAGCTTAAAGGCGTGCCTGTGCGCCTCGCCATCGGTGCCCGCGACATTGCCAACGGCACTGTGGAGCTGATGCGCCGCGACACGCTCGAAAAATCGGAGCACAAGCTTGAAGGCATCGCACATTATGTGGCCGATCTGCTTGAGGATATCCAGCAGAATATCTACGACAAAGCGCTCAAACACCGCGAGGAGATGACCCGCACGGTTGAAACCTACGATGAATTTAAGCGCGAGATCGAAAAAGGCGGTTTCATCCTCGCCCACTGGGACGGCACCACCGAAACGGAGGAGAGGATCAAGGAAGAAACCAAGGCTACAATCCGCTGCATCCCGCTCGAAGGCGATAAAACGCCCGGCGTCTGCATGGTTACCGGCAAACCCAGTGCGCAGCGCGTGATTTTTGCCCGCAATTATTGATTAAACATCACGGCAAGCCGATGCGTATGATCCATCCGCGCCGGCTTGCCGTTTTAAATGACATATCTCATGAACAACGACGATATCATTAATTCACTTTGCAGTGAGAGTGGAATCGACCGCGATGCGGCATCGAAAATGCTCGGGGCATTGCCCGATGTCGTGAAAGGCTTCTGCAAGGATCTTGACGCCGTGGCCATACCCGGTTTCGGTACAATAGCTGCCGTGAAAACGGACGAACGTATTGTCACCGACAATGTGACTAATGAAACAGTGATGCTTCCGCCTGAGATACAGGTGGAATTCAAATCAAGTGTTGTACTTCGAAACCGTTTTGTAGGATGAATAATAAGATACCCTTAAAACGACTTGCCGAGCAGCTTGCCATTCAGACCGGAATGGATAACGAGACGGCGCAGGCTTTTCTGAAATCGTTGTTCAGTTTTGTGACAGAATCTCTTTTGGACGGCCAGTCGGTGACCATCGCGGGCCTTGGCAAATTTTCCGTGTCGCACAACACAGCTGAACCGGTGCGTTTTGAGCCGGAGAAACAATTCTCCGACGATGTGAACGCCCCGTTCGCCATGTTTGAGGCTGTGATCCTCCCCGACAATATTAATGTGGCCGAAATCGATGCTGTCACATCCGATGAAGTTGCCGCACCGGCTGAAACTGTGCCGGCTGAGAAACCGGAGGAAACCGTTGAAGCTAAAGCTGAGGCTAATGCGCCTGAAGCGAAAGAGGCTACTGATGAGACGCCTGCAGAACCGGCACCTGAAGAGGCAGCGCAACCTGAACCTCAGACACCTGCCGAATCAGAAGCGGCTGAGGAGAAGATGCCTGAGAAAGATATTGCCGCTGACATATCCGTGACGGAAACTGTAGTGGCCGAGCAGCCTGTCGAATCAATCGAACAACCGTGCGAGGGCGCCGAAGATGACAAATCTGAGACTGAAGTTGCCGAAGACAACGTGACAGCACCGGTTCCGGAAGAAGAACCAAAGACTGTCGAAGAGCCGGAGACCGAGGAAAAGAAAGAATCCGATGAAGAAACCGTTTCGGAACCAGTGGCTGATGAGGCGCAGGATGAAACACAAGAAGAAACACAAGAAGAAACACAAGCCGAGACACAGGACGAAACGATAGACGAGACGCAGGATGTTGAGCCTCAGGGCATAACATATCTGCCCGAAGTGGAGGAGGAATATGTGGATTATCATTATCAGAATAAAAAGTCGAGGTTCGGGCTCGGCTTCTTCCTGGGACTTGTGACAGGCCTAATAATCGGAGCGCTCGCATTGGTCGGCTATGCTGTTTATTTCGTTAAAAACGGTGCTACACTCTTCTGATTGCGCACTTTAGTTAGCGAGATTTAAAATTGCTTAATGTTTAATCATGGCAACGAATAATAGTTAATTTTAACATCCGATTTTACAATTAACTTGTTGACAATATCTAAATTTGTGTAGCGTAATACGCGACTGCCCAAGTCGGGTATATACGTTGTCGTTATCTATTGGCTTTCAATTGAATAAAACTGAAATAACATGAATATGTCTGTTAACATCAACGAATTAAACGAGCTTGTGGCAAGCAACCATGGTTTTGCAGAGATGGTTGTCCGCGGCATGGATCAGCGTATAGTCGGGCAGAAACATCTTGTCGACTCTCTTTTGGTGGCATTGCTCGCCAATGGCCACGTCCTTCTTGAAGGTGTCCCCGGTCTCGCAAAGACTCTGGCCATTAAAACGCTCGCACAGCTTATTGATGCAAAATACAGCCGCATCCAGTTCACCCCCGACCTTCTGCCTGCCGACGTCACCGGTACGATGGTCTACAGCGTTCAGAAAGAGCAGTTCCAGATCAAACGCGGCCCTATCTTCGCCAACTTTATCCTTGCCGATGAAATCAACCGTGCCCCGGCCAAAGTGCAGAGCGCGTTGCTCGAAGCCATGCAGGAGCGTCAGGTGACTATCGGCGACAAAACGTTCAAACTCGACTCGCCCTTCCTCGTCATGGCCACTCAAAACCCCATCGAGCAGGAAGGCACCTATCCTCTCCCCGAAGCACAGGTGGACCGTTTCCTCCTCAAGGTGATCATCGGATATCCGACACGCAATGAAGAAAAAGAAATCGTGCGTCAGAACATCAATCCCGAGCAGAAAGCCGTGACTCCGATTCTTCGTCCGGAGGCTGTGACAGAAGCACAGAAGATCGTAGAGCAGATCTATCTCGATGAGAAGATCGAGCGATATATTGTCGACATCGTGTTCGCCACCCGTTTCCCGGCCGAATACAATCTTTCCGACCTCCAGAGCATCATCTCGTTCGGAGCATCGCCTCGTGCGTCGATCGGTCTGGCACGTGCCGCCCGCGCTTATGCCTTCCTCCGCAACCGCGGATATGTAATACCGGAAGATGTGCGCGCCGTTTGCCACGATGTGCTCCGTCACCGTATCGGTCTCAGTTATGAGGCTGAAGCCAACAACATCTCGGCCGATGAGGTGATCTCGGATATCCTTAATAAAGTGGAAGTGCCCTGATGACCGTTGTCGTGACTTTGCCTTCAATGCAAAAGTGCGGCTGCAGTTATCACCGGATGTTTAAAATCAAGTCTATAGCGTCATGGATTCAACCGAACTACTGAAAAAAGTCAGGAAGATTGAAATCAAAACCCGCGGATTGTCACAAAATATTTTTGCGGGCGAATACCATACTGCTTTCAAAGGACGCGGCATGATGTTTTCTGAGGTCAGAGAATATCAGTATGGCGACGACATCCGTGATATTGACTGGAACGTTACGGCCCGCCACAATCACCCCTATGTGAAGGTCTACGAAGAAGAGCGCGAGCTTACCGTGATGCTCCTCGTCGATGTTTCGCGAAGCCGTCTGTTCGGCGCCGTGGGTGATGAAAAGCGCGAGATCATCGCGGAGATAGCTGCGACGCTTGCTTTTTCGGCGATACAAAACAACGATAAAATCGGTATGATCTTCTTCTCTGACAAGATCGAGAAATTCATACCGCCGAAGAAAGGTCGCAAACATATCCTGTTTCTTATCAGCCAGTTGCTCACGTTCCGGCCTACGAGCAACGGCACGGATATAGCGCAAGTGCTCCGTTTCTTTACCGATGCGCTCAAAAAACGCACCACCACATTCCTTATCTCCGACTTCATCGACGATCACGACTATTCAAAGGCTATCTCTGTCGCATCCGGAAAGCACGATGTGATCGGCATTCAGGTTTATGACAAACGCGATTCGCAGATGCCCGACGTAGGGCTGATCCGTGTCGCCGACCTCGAAACGGGTAGTGAGCAATGGGTCAACACATCATCTTCGTCGGTGAGGAAATCCTACAACCGATGGTGGTATGAACGCCAGCAGAGGATAACGGAAATGATGCTTAAAAACCGAGTTGACTTCACGTCGATTGCCACGGATGAGGACTATGTTAAAGCATTAATGTCATTATTTAAAAACAGAGGCGTAAGATGATGCGCATTAACAAGATATTTAATGCCGCTGTTATTGCGGCAGCATTCCTGTCCGCATTCCCGGCTGCGGCTCTGCCCACAGATTATCATGCCTCGGCAACGCTTGACAGCACCACACTGGTTCAGGGCGGAAAAACAACGCTGAAAGTCGACTTTTCCGGCCCGATGCAGAGCAACGCCGCCATTGAAATCGGTGAATCGGACAATCCCGAACTCGAAATCACCTCAGAGCCTGACAAACATAAGGTGAATGATCTGGGCAACGGACGCAAACAGCTTCAGCAGGAATACACCGTGCAGGTGTTTGATTCAGGACTTTATGTGATGCCTAAGATCTATTGTATCTCGGGCACCGATACGATCATACCGCAGTCGCCGGCCTTAAAGGTTGAGCCTGTGGCACTGGATTCCGTGAACCTCATCATTGAGAATGGCGAAGTTACGGGAGTGACCGTACATGATTATACCGATATATCATCGATTGAGGACAACTTCTGGGACTTCCTCCCCGATGCCGTCCAGAAACATTGGTGGAAGGTGCTCATTGCCCTTGTCGTATTAGGCTTGCTGATTTTCAGCTATTTCAAATGGTTCCGCTACGGCAAGATGCCGCTCCGGCCTCAGAAGAAACAGATTCCGCCTTATGTGCTTGCCGTACGTCAGCTCGATGCGCTGCGCGAGAAAAAACTGTGGCAGAAAGGCGCCGACAAGGAATATTACACCCGGCTCACCGACATCCTGCGTATCTATCTCTTCGGCCGCTTCGGCATCAATGCCATGGAGATGACGTCGGAACAGATCCGCGAAGCAATAGCACATTGTGATATGATCAGCGATGAAGCGGCGCTCGTCAACGACGTGCTGTCCGAGGCTGATTTCGTGAAATTTGCCAAGGCCCGTCCTTCGGCCGATGTCAATGAACGCACATTCAACGATGTACGCCAGTTTGTTGAGATAACCAAACCGGTCGAGCAGCCGGAAAATAACGAGAAGAGCGACGGAAAGGCCGACAATAACGCTCCGAAAAGCGCGCCGGCATCCGCCCCGTCAGATGAAACAGCGCCCGCTAAGGATTTAAATAAAGAAAAGGAATGAATCTACAATTTGCACATCCCGACTATCTGTGGTTTCTCCTGATTCTGGTTCCATGCATTGCGTGGTACATCTATTCGTCGCGCAACCGCTATGCGTCGATGGGTATATCTTCGACAGCATCATTCAAGGGCCGTCCCCGGACATTCAAGCAATATCTGCTTCATTTTCTGTTCGCTCTCAGGATGATAGCGATTGCAGTGCTGATCATTATAATAGCCCGTCCTCAGGATTCGCAGCATACGGTGGAGACGAAGACGAGCGGAACGGATATCGTCATCTCACTTGACATATCGTCCAGTATGCTCGCCGGCGATTTCGATCCTAACCGCCTCGAGGCGGCCAAGCGCGTGGCATCAGGCTTCATCTCAGGCAGAAAGAATGACAATATTGGCCTGGTGATCTTTGCCGGCGAATCGTTTACGGCAGTGCCGATGACCACGGATCATGCCCAGCTGATCAACTATCTCAACGAGGTGGAAGTGGGCATTCTCGAGGACAACACCGCCATAGGCGATGGTATCGCCACAGCAATTAACCGTCTGAAAGACAGTGAAGCAAAATCAAAAAGCATAATCCTGCTCACCGACGGCTCACACAATGCCGGCCAGCTCCCGCCCATGGACGCTGCTGAGATAGCCCAGCGCAAAGGAATCAAAATCTACACCATAGGCGTGGGCAAAAACGGCAATGCTCCCTTCCCGGAGTATGATGCGTTTGGAGGCGTTCACTATATCAATCTGCCTGTGGTCATTGACGAAAAGACCCTTGAACAGATTGCACAGCTCACCGGCGGAAAATATTTCCGCGCTGTAAATGAGCACGTCCTCGCCGATGTATTCAAAGAGATTGACCGTCTTGAAACAAGTGAGACGAGTGTGCAGAAAACAACTTTAGTTGAAGAAACGTATTTAATTTGGGCCATTCTCGCCATGTGTCTGCTGGCATTTGAGTTGCTCTTCCGCTCTCTTGTGCTGCGCCACATTCCGTAAACCGCCTGATGATTGAAAAGAACAGTCAACAATGATAAATTTCGCAAATCCTGAATTCCTGTATGCATTGATTGCCATTCCGGTGATTGCCGCACTATATATATTGGCGCGGTTTTCGCGGCGAAAAAAGCTGCTGCGGTTCGGCCGGCACTACAATGTTGACACTCTTATGCCTGATGCATCGCGCTACTTGCCAAATATCAAGATAATATTACAGCTGACAGCGCTTACATTCATTATCATAGCGGCTTCGCGCCCTTATGTCCACACTGAAAAAAGCGCCGATCTCAAGCCTGAAGAGGTGGAGGTGAGTGGCATTGAACTGATGATATGCTGCGATGTCTCCAACTCGATGCTCGCTTCGTCTACGACGGATGTCAACGGCCTGTCGCGACTCGACCGAGCCAAACTGATCCTCGACAAGGCTCTCGACAAGATGACCAATGACCGCGTCGGACTTATCGTGTTCGCCGGCGACGCTTATCTCCAGCTGCCTATCACTCCCGACATCAGTTCGGCCAAGATGTATGTCAACACGCTTAGTCCTGAGATGGTTCCGTTCCAGGGTACAGCAATCGGAGCGGCAATCAACACGGCAGTCAATTCGTTTGACCCTGAAAGCGCATTCAATAAAGCCATCGTGGTGATAACGGATGGCGAAAACTTTGAAGACGATGCCGTCAAAGCGGCTCAGAAGGCTGCTGAAGTCAACATTCAGGTTGACGTAATCGGCATGGGTACAGCGGAGAAAATGCCGATTCCGTTTCCCGGCGGCGGATTCATGGTGTACGACGGCGAAGAAGTGAAGACCGGCCTTGATACTGAAGGCGCCGCTGCCATAGCCAAAGCCGGCAACGGCATATACATTTCGGGCAATGCCGCCAACGCCGTCAACGACCTTGACGTTCAGCTTGGAAAGATAAAAGCGACAAAATACAGCAAAAACGCCATTCCGTCGGACTCGTCGGATCTATTCCCGCTTTTTGCCGCGCTCGCGCTGCTGCTGCTTTTACTGGATGTCGCCATCCCCTATCGCAAACTCAAATGGCTGCGCAACATTAAGTTCTTTTCAAAGAAATAATCCTTTATTTGCTCTCTCATTATGAAACCGATTATATATCTGTTGTTATCCATCCTGTTTGTTTCGCCGGTGAGCATGCACGCTTTGAGCAATGCCGACCTGACGGCAAAACATGTGAGGATAAACATCAAAAAAGGCAATGAAGCCTACCGCAAAGGCGACTTCAAGGCAGCTGAAGAGTTCTATCTCAACGCCCTGCAGGAGGATCCGCAGTCGGATGTGGCAGGCTATAACTATGCGCTGGCATTGGTGCGCCTTGGTGCAGGAACCCGCGACAAGGGTGATGATAAAAATCTTCCGACCGATTCGCTCGCTGCAAAATATTTCACACAGGTCGTCGCCTCGTCAAAGAATCCGCAACTGGTGAACAATTCGTATATCAATCTCGGCAATCTGGCTTTCCACAATAAGGATTATCAGGAAAGCGTCGACATGTACAAACAGGCTCTCCGCCGCGATCCGTCGAACATGAAAGCCCGTCAGAATCTGCGCGTCGCCCAGTTCTATCTTCAAAAAGACAAGCAGAATCAACAACAGAATCAACAGCAACAGCAGCAGGATCAGCAGAAAGACCAGCAGAAAGATCAACAGAAGGATCAACAAAAGGATCAGCAAAAGGATCAGAAGGATCAGAAAGACCAGCAACAGAATCAGCAGAATCAGCAACAACAACAGAAAGATAGTGGAAGCACCGGTGGGAAACCGGCCAACGCCCAGCCTCAGATGAGCGACGAAATGGCTGATAAGATCCTTAATTCGGCTGCCAAAGAGGAAGAACGGACTCGCAAGAAGGTCGAACGTAAGAAAGATGACCGGACGACGCGCCGCATCACTCTCCATCCCTGGTAACAGGCATAACTAACAATCAATCACTGAAAAAATGATAAGACGAATTTCAACGACTCTGCTTGCGGTAATTGTCTGCGGTTTCGCAGCACTTGCTCAGGTGTCATTTTCAGTAAATGCTCCCGGCCGAGTGTCGGTTGGCGATAAATTCCATGTCACCTACGTGTTGAAGAATGCCCGAGCATCAAAAACAGCACTCAAGGCGCCGCAGATCAACGGCTGTACGCTTATCTACGGGCCTACGACAATGGAGAGCCAGAGCTACCAGAATATCAACGGAAAATCCTCATCATCATTCGCCACTGAATTCACCTATTCCTATAGAGCAGATAAAGAAGGAACCTACACCATATCGGCAGCCTCTATTACGGCCGAGGGCAAACGTTACACGACCAAACCAACGAGTATCACTATCGTCGCAGCGTCGAACAAACAGGCGCCCCCTTCGTCACGACAGACGACAATTGACGATATCGAGACGCAGACTTCCGACCGCCCTGTAGGGGCTAATGATGTGTTTATCCGCATCGCCACAAGCCGTTCGTCGACCTACGAACAGGAAGCGATAGAGTGTACGATCAAGCTCTACACCAAATATTCCATCGATCAGTTCATGACCATCACGCAGCCTACTTTCAGCGGGTTCCTCGTTGATGATCTGCCTATCCAGACTCCGATGAACTCGCGCGAGGTTTACAACGGTCAGGAATATATGACTGCGGTGATAAAAAAATGCATCCTGTTTCCGCAGAAAGCCGGCAAGCTGACGATCGTATCTGGATCTTATGATCTTGATGTAGTGCAGTATGACATGATCAATGCCGGTTTCTACAGCATACCGGAGGCCAGGAGCCGTAAAATCAGGGTTAATTCCAACAGCGCTTCCGTCAATGTGTTACCGCTTCCCACGCCGAAGCCTGCCGGGTTTACGGGCGCCGTGGGTCAGTTTACCGTCGATATGAAAATGTCGACCAACTCGTTCCGCACCAATGAGCCGGCCACTCTGACTTATCTTGTCAACGGTTCGGGCAACATAAAATATCTTGCTGATCCCGAAATCGACTTCCCGTCGGAGTTTGAGCTTTACACACCGCAGCACAATGTGGATGCAAAGGTGGCAGGAGATAATGTGAGGGGATATTCCCGCACTGAGCTTACGTTTGTCCCCAAGGATGTGGGCACTTACAAGGTGAGGGTTCCCGATTTCGTTTACTTCAACCCGCAGAGCAAAGAATATGTGACAATTCCGGGCAAGGAATTTGACGTGAAAGTGCTGAAGGGCGTTTCATCCGGAGGAGGAGAGAAACAGGACGTTTCGGCTAAAAACACTGATATCCTGTTTATCAAGACAGGCGATCTTGGATTGACAAAAGGCCACACCTTTATTATAAGCGAAAGCTGGTACTGGATGGCATATCTGATTTTGCTGGCCGCATTTATTGTTGTGCTGATAATGGCCGCTAGGACCGGACGCCGTGCAGCCGATGTCACCGGCATGCGCATGTCGAAGGCCAACAAGGTAGCACGCCGCCGCCTGCAGCTTGCGCATAAATTCATGACGGCGCATGATCCCGAAAAGTTCTACGAAGAGACGCTTCGTGCTCTATGGGGTTATATGAGCGACAAGCTTGCCATTCCGGTTGCCGATCTATCGCGTGACACCATTGCCCGTCAGCTTTCAGAGCGCGGCGTATCCGACGAGATGTGCAATTCGATCATTGCTCTGCTTGACAAATGCGAGATGGCTCGTTACACACCCTCCGGCTCTGATTCGCAGATTAAGGCTGTCTACGACGAAGCCACAACGGCGATCAACAATCTCGAGAAATCACGACTCCAGAAAACTGCTCAAAGAAGATAAATCACATCAATGAAACGCTATCTACTTTTAATAATCACTATAGCGGCAGCGACATTCAGCCTTGCCGCATCGGCGCTTACCGACAGAGCTGAAAAAGCCTACAAGGCAGAGCGGTATGCCGAAGCGTGCAGCCTTTACATGCAGGCGGCAAATAAAGAAGGTAAATCGTCGGATCTTTATTACAACATCGGCAACGCGCGGTATCGGTCGGGCGATGTCGCTCAGGCAATCCTTGCCTACGAGCGGGCATTGCGCATCGATCCGTCGAATGAAGATGCCAAGGCCAATCTTGAATTTGTCAACGCCCGCATCGTCGACAAAAAAGGTGAGACCGGTTCGTTTCTCTACAACACGTTTAATTCCGTAGTCAATTTTGCAAGCAGCAACATGTGGGCCTGGACGGCTTTCTTCTTCTTCGTGCTCACGATAGGGGCAGCCCTCCTCTATGTATTCGCATCGGCCATCATCTTGCGTAAGATAGGATTCTTTGGCGGTATATGCACACTGCTTCTCGCTATTGTTGCCATTGTGTTTTCATTCCGAGCGAAATCCAATGCCACCGACAACGGCTATGCTATCGTCACGGCTGAGGCCGCCGTTTTAAGCACGGTTCCGCGCACCCCGTCATCCCACGAGGAAGAAGCCATGCTGCTCCACGAAGGGACTAAAGTCAGGATCCTGCGTTCGATGTCGCAATCGGCTGATTCGACCTCCCAAATATGGCATGAAGTGGCCGTCGACAACAAGCACCGGGCATGGATAAACGACAGCGATATAGAAAAAATAGTGCCTTAAAATTAATTTTTGCTTACAAAATTTGGATATGTGAAAATATAGGCCTATTTT
>OHHH01000399.1_pt1 | contig 16835 bp, 11 predicted proteins | sample 1567951 | NCBI WGS metagenome assembly OHHH01 (sample SAMEA3879550, study PRJEB24766) | human gut metagenome | biome: human-associated habitat; feature: feces | place: USA | collected 1985/1987 | reverse complement strand
TTGTTTTATGCCACTCATCAAAAACATCTTTTTCACTATAGTTATCTACCCCATAATCTTTGAATCGGTTGAAGATCGAATTATTCGGATCAGAACAGATTTGTTTATATAATCCCTCAACTCCTTTGACGTCAATATGTTCTTGTTTTTTTGTTGTTCTGAATGTGAAATCACCCAGTGCTTTTTTTATTGCTTTTTCAAATGGGTCTTCTATATCGTCCCATTGATTATATCTTTCTTTAAAACAATCTACATTATATTTCAGCTTATCGTTAATATCCATATTCATCACTCCTTTTCTCAATTATACCACACCTAAAAGCCTATAGCAACTTTGGGGGATTTGTAGGTTTTGGCACATTATCTGTCAAAATAGCATTTGTAATGTTCGCTGTAATCGTATCTTATAACAGGTTCGGATGTAATCCCAAAGGCAGCTATTATTTCACTTATGTATTTATCCTCAACATTTGGATTCATATAAATAATTGCTTTTTCTTTTGCGTTATAATCCACTCTTCCTCGTGGATAGTAGTCAAACGGTTTATTGCACGGCTTGACGCTATTCCACAGCAGCTTGTGATTGAAAGTGTTGCCTGATTTTGCAACGCCTTTGGTTGCCGTTTTATGCAAGGCTCGGATTTGTTGACGAGGGCGTAACCGATAAATCAACTCACGGAAACGCCGTCTGGCACCAAATGAGGATAATTTTTTAACGGTAATGCTTATATAAATTTATCCAAAAGCAATTAAAGATGAACAACAATAAAAGACCTCCCGTTTTTACAACGAGAGGTCTTTTGGCGCAGACGGTGAGATTCGAACTCACGTGCGGTTGCCCGCAAACTGATTTCGAGTCTTTTATCCTTTGGACACTTGCTGATTTTTACAGGTATTTTCAGGTAGCTTTGTATTCGCTGAAACCCGCATAAAATAAGGCTTTTTCGAGGATCACTCCATCAAAGCTCCGCTTTCCCTAAGTGCGTTCGAATCAAACCAAAAATCGCATTTAGGAGAGAACTGAGGGCATTTTGGAGAGAACTCAGGAGAGAACAACCACAAATCAAAACATATTGGCAATACACACAGGACGAACTTCAAACCGACAAAATAAGTTTGAAAGGCGTATTGCTATGAAATATCACAAACCGATTAACTGGAACGAGGTTCCCGACGTTATTACGAAAGAGCAATTCTATTGCATCTGCCATATTAGTAAATCTACGGCTTTGTATCTGCTTAAAAGCGGAGCTGTGCCGTGTGAGTATTCGGGGAAGAAAACCCGATGCTATAAAATCAAGAAAACAGACGTGCAGAAATACTTAGAAAGCAAAGGTAAGTTCCCTGAATATTATTCTGCTCCCAAAGGCTGGCATAGGGGTTATCGGAAAATATCACTACCACGTGAAATGTCCGAAAATACATTGAAGTTGCTTCACGAATATTATGCCGATCTTTTATCCGAATACAAGGACGTTATTACCTCTCAGAAAGTCGTTAAGCTGACCGGATAAGCAAAGTCCACCATTACCAACTGGTGCGGCAAGGGACGACTCAAGCACTTTATAAAGAACAATACATATTACATACCCAAAGTATTTCTAATAGAATTTTTCTGTTCGCCCTATTTCCGAAGTATTATCCGCAAGACTTCTTGGCATATTCAGACGCTGAATGAATTCAGCAGGAAGATGAAGAAATAATGTGCGATTCTGAAATTCGCACACTCGCACCTGCCTTTCGGTTTTGGTAGACTGTAACCGAAAGGCGGGTGCATTTTGCATTGCAGACCTGCCGGGGAAATTTTGAATGGGAGGATCACATATGAAATCGCTATTTGAGTAGCTGGGCGGCACTTACACAAGGCAAGGTGACTACTGCCTGCCGGATGTTTGCTTACCGCCAGAAGAAGAACGGTCTATCGGCATTTACGGGCAGCGGTAGCGAGCTTATCTGAAGGAGCACCACCGGGTGCTGTATTATAACCTGCTGACCGCCGGGATGCTGGACGGGCACCTTGCAGACATCGAGGAGTAGGCGCAGGAACTCTTTCTTCGGCTGGTAAAACAATACGCAGACACCGAGGGCGTGACGGAGGAGGTAAAGGCCGATGACCCGCAGGCGTGGGTGCGAAAAATGAACGGCATCCGACATCGGGCAAACGAGGCCGTGATGCAGGAAATTGTATACGGGTAACGATCAAGCGGGGCCTATGACCTCCGCTTGTTTTATATGCAGAAAAAGAACAATGCTGTTTTGAAACGACATTGTTCCAAACTTTGTTGACATTATTCTTTTATTCGGGTATAATGTACTTGTGATTTTATGCGTGGAGGTATCCCCTATGGCTGAAATGATCTCGGTAAGAGAGGCAGCAGTGCGCTGGAATATAACGGAGCGGAGAGTTGCGACGCTCTGCAAGAATGGGAGAATCGCCGGTGCGAAAAAGCAGGGCAATCGTTGGCTGATCCCCGCTGATATGCAGAAGCCGGCGGATCAGCGGCTCAAGACGGGCGCTTTCCGCAAGACGGAGCGCGCACCGAAGCTGCCCCTGCCCATCGGCGTGTCCAACTACTGCCTTGCATCGTCGGAATACTACTACATCGACAAGACGATGATGATCAAGGATTTCATCGACGAGCGTCCGATGGTGACGCTGTTCACCCGCCCCCGGCGCTTTGGCAAGACGCTGAATATGGATATGCTGCGCACTTATTTTGAAAAGAGCGACAAGGATACCTCCCTCTACTTCCGGGATAAGAAGATCTGGGTCTGTGGCCAGAAGTACCGGGATTATCAGGGCAAGTACCCTGTGATCTTCCTGACCTTCAAGGATGTGAAGTTCGATACTTGGGAGGAGACCTTTGCAACCATCCGGGACATTTTCGCAAAGGAGACCCGGCGGCACAAAGAGCTGCTGGCCAGTGAAAAGTGCGACGAGTACAGCAAAAAGACCTATGAAAAGCTGGCAGACGGCAAGGTCAGCGAGGTAGAGCTGGCTTCGGCACTGCTGGATCTCTCCGCTATGCTGCACAAGCACTATGCCGTTGCGCCCATTATCATCATCGACGAGTACGACATCCCCATCCAGCAGGGCTATCAGAAGGACTATTACGACAAGGTCATCCGGTTTATGCGAAACCTGTTTTCCGGCGGGTTCAAGGATAATCAGCACCTGTCCTTCGGCTTCCTTACCGGCATTCTGCGGGTGGCCAAGGAGAGCATCTTCAGCGGGATGAACAACCTGTCCATCAACTCCGTGCTGGATAATAAGTACAGTGCCTACTTCGGCCTCACCGCCGACGAGGTGATGGAGATGGCAGAATATTACGGCGCTGCCGATAAGTACGACGAAATTTGCCGGTGGTACGACGGCTACCGCTTCGGCAAGACGGAAATTTTCAACCCGTGGTCGGTGGTCAACTACTTCAGCAACGAGTGCGAGCCGAGACCCTTCTGGGGCTCCACCGGCAGCAACGATATTATCGGGGAAGTGCTTGCCCAGGCGGACGAGGAGATTTATAACCGTCTGACCTCCCTGGTCAACGGCGAGACCTTCACCACCTTCATCGACACCGGCGTGATCTATCCGCAGATCAAAAGCAATCCCTCCACCATTTACAGCTTCCTGTTGGTGACCGGTTATCTGAAGGCACTGAAAACCACGCCATCCTTCAGCGGCGATTTTATGTGCGAGGTCTCCCTGCCCAACCGGGAGATTTCTATGGTGTATAACAAGGAGATTTTGCAGCGGCTGGAGAATCTGATCCCGCCGTCCACGGCGATTTCCGTTCAGGAGGCCATCTTCTCCGGCGATAACGCACGGCTGAAAGCGCAGATACAGACGCTGCTGACCCAGTCGGTCAGTTCCTTCGATACTGCCGGGGAGAACTTCTACCACGGCTTTATGCTGGGCCTGTGCGCTCTGCTGGGCGGCGCTTTCGTGACCTCCAACCGGGAATCCGGCGACAGGCGCTATGACATTCAGCTGAAGCCCACGCAAAAGGGTCTTCCGGGCATTCTGATCGAACTGAAAGCGGAGAAAAATTGCAGCGACGAAAAGCTGAAAAAGCTGTCCGAGACGGCCTTGCAGCAGATCAACGATAAGAAATACGAAACCGTGCTGACGACCGCCGGGGTAAGGACGATTTATAAATACGGCGTGGCCTTCAGCGGTAAAAAGGTCGAAGTGGCAGTTGGATGAGGAGCGAGAATTCCAAAGTGCCAGCACGGTGGTTCCAAAGTGCCAAATTGGCACTTTGGAGATGTGCTTATATCAAATGCTAAATGAATTAACAAAAATCGAGGGAGACTGCTTATGAAATCAAATTTTGATTTTCTGAATCGATACTGGCCTGCATTGGCACAGATCGGCGCAACCGCAGAAACCTATGTCTATTCTGATCCCAATGCCTGTATCTATAAACTCGGAATGTTTGCCGAGCGCTTAGTGCAGGAGATCCTTGTCTTTGAGCACATTGCGGAGCCGGCTGTTGACAACACCCACGCAAATCGAATTCGCATTTTGAAGCGAGCCGGTTTATTGCCGCACGAAATTGACAACACGCTATATGTTCTTCGCAAGACAAGAAACTCGGCAGTACATATAGGTACGGACTCCATGGACGAAGCAAAGACATTGCTATCCTTGACATACAATCTTGCTGTTTGGTTTATGGAAACCTATGGAGACTGGGGATATATTGCGCCTGAGTTCGTTATGCCGAGTGAGACCACGCACGAAGATTTGGAATCCGTTATTGCCGAGCAGGAAAGGAAAATCGAGGAATTGACGAAGCAACTGGCCGTGGTCAAGACCGCCGCTTCGGGCAAAACGCAGAAGGAGCGCGCAAGGCGATCAGAATCTGTCTCCGCTATGATGAATTGGAATGAGGCGCAGACCAGATGCTTGATTGACGAGCAGCTTCGTCTTTCTGGTTGGGAAGCTGATACGCAGAACCTGCGCTACAGCAAAGGAACGCGTCCTGTAAAGGGGAGAAATATTGCCATCAGCGAATGGCCTACCAATTCGGCCTTTTACAAAAACGGGTATGCGGATTATGCATTCTTCGTTGGCGAGAAGCTCGTAGCATTGATGGATGCAAAAAAGATGTCGGAAGATGTGGCATCTACCATCGATGTGCAGGTAAAGGACTATGCTGCACATATTAAGCCGGAGGATATTCCACATACGGTTGGAAACTGGAATGGTTATCAGGTCCCCTTCCTCTTTGCTTCAAATGGCAGGGCATATTTAGAACAGTTGCGGACGAAGTCTGGTATTTGGTTTTTGGATGTCCGGGAACAGGAAAATCAACCGTATCCTATTCGGAACTGGTTTAGCCCAAGTGACCTGATGGAAAAACTTGGTCAGAATACAGCGGCGGCCAATCAGGCGCTGGCTGCAGCAGATAATTCGTTTATGACAGATCCTAATGGGTTGAATCTGCGCAACTACCAGATTAACGCCATTGATAAGGCAACAGAGGCAATCGTTGACGGCAAGAGAACGGCCTTGCTTGCAATGGCCACCGGAACGGGCAAAACCCGCACTGTTCTGGGACTTATCTACAAGATGCTGGAATCCAAGCGTTTCCGTCGTATTCTTTTCCTTGTGGATCGAGTGTCCCTCGGTGAGCAGGCAATGGACACCTTCAAAGATGTCAAGCTGAAGGAACTGCTGACGCTGGACAAAATATATGAGATCAAAGCGATCGATGACAACATCATCAATCTGGAAACCAAGGTCAGCATTTCAACGGTGCAGGGGCTTTTGAAACGCACGATTCTGGCAGAAGAACCGGATTTGATGCCCGGTGCATTTGATTTGATTATTGTGGACGAAGCCCACCGAGGCTATATTCTTGACCGTGAAATGACGGAAGAAGAAATCCTCTACGATAATCAGGATGATTATATGAGCAAGTACAAGCAGGTTATCGAGTATTTCGATGCGGTGAAAGTTGCCTTGACTGCTACGCCCGCCCTGCACACGACCGAGATTTTCGGGGAGCCGGTCTATACCTACAGCTACCGTGAGGCGGTTATCGATGGCTGGCTGGTGGATCACGACCCTCCATATCTGATTAATACGGATTTCATTGAAAATGACGCACAGTTCAAGAGGGGTGAAACCTTGGCGCAATATGACCCCAACACCAATGAACTTTTGAACGGTGCAGTTTTGGACGATGAAATGGATTTCGATGTGTCGGAGTTCAACCGCAAAATTGTTCTGCCGGATCATACCCGCAAGGTGCTGGAAGAAGTTTCGACCTACCTGAATCCGGAAAGTGGAGAAAAGACGCTGATTTTTGCGGTGAATGATGCACACGCTGACCGTATTGTGGATACGCTCCGAGAGATTTACAAGCCCTATGGCATTTCCAATGATGCCATTATGAAAATCACGGGCAAAACTGCCGGCGGCAACAAAAAGAAGATTTTGCAGGTGATCAAGCAGTTCAAGAACAACCAGTACCCCAACATTGCCGTAACAGTCGACTTGCTGACTACCGGAATCGATGTGCCGGCAATTTGCAATTTGGTGTTTATGCGCAAGATCAACAGCCGTATCCTGTTTGAGCAGATGCTCGGTCGTGCAACCCGTCTCTGCCCCGAAATCAACAAGACTCATTTCAATATCTTCGATGCAGTTCGCGTGTACGAAGACTTGGACGACACTTCCAATATGAAGTCAGTCTCCGTCAGCAAATCAATGGCTGAATTGTTGGAGGATTTGTTCCGTCCGGGTGAGGCCAGCAAGCAGCCTGTCAAAGATCGCATTTTAGCAAGATTGCAGCGTAAGAACAATAATCTGACCGATGAGCAAAAGTATGATGTATCCGAGCGTTTAGGCGGAAAAACAATTCGGGAATATGCGAAGGAATTGAAAAGCTGTACAGAGGAAGCTTTTGTGCGACGCTGCCGGGAGGATAAGGATTTCCTGCTTTGGTTTGACAACCTGAAGGGCAAAAAGCGCGGACATTACTATTCCGAAAAGGAAGATACTCTTTTGGAAACGACCCGCGGCTATGGTGACACGGAAAAACCGCAGGATTATCTGGACTCTTTTGTGGCCTATGTTAATGAGAACAAAGACCGTATCGAAGCGATCCGCATAGCCTGCACCCGCCCCAGCGATATGACTCGGGCGCAGCTTCGGGAGTTAAAGCTGGAACTGGATAAGGAGAATTTCACCGAGAGCAGCTTGAATGAAGCGGCCAGTGCGGTGAGCAATGAACGGATCGTGGCAGACATTATCGCCTTTGTTCGTCGGGCTGTACTTAAAACGCCGCTGGTGAACCACGATGACCGCGTGAAAATGGCCTTTTCTAAACTGATTTCGGCGCATCACTTTAACAAAATGCAGCTGGATCTGCTGGAAAAGATCAAGGTATATATGCTTCACGAGAGCATCCTTAATACCGAGACCTTTGAGGCACCGGCGTTCAAGATGGATGGCGGTTTCGCACGCTTTAACAAGAAGTTTGGCGGGCAGCTTGCAGAGATCATCCGTGAGATCAACACTTATATTTACGAAGGAGCAGCTTAAATGAGCACGCAAGATATTGTACAGAAACTTTGGAACCTCTGTAATGTGCTGCGGGATGACGGTATTACTTATCACCAGTATGTGACAGAGCTGACCTACATTCTGTTTTTGAAAATGGCCGATGAGACCGGTGCGGATAAGGATATTCCCGAAGCATATCGTTGGGGCTCTTTGACCAGCCGTTCCGGCATTGACCTGAAAAAGCACTACTATACGCTGCTCAGCAAGCTGGGCGAAGAATCCGTTGGCCGCGTGGCGCAGATTTACGCCAACGCATCCTCCAGCATCGAGGAGCCGAAAAACCTCGAAAAAATCATCACGGAGATTGATAAGCTGGACTGGTATGAGGCCAAAGAGGAAGGTCTGGGCGACCTGTATGAAGGACTCTTGGAGAAGAACGCCAATGAGAAGAAGTCCGGTGCCGGTCAGTACTTTACTCCTCGTGTGCTGATCGATGTGATGACGGAACTCATCAAACCCCAGCTGGGCGACAAGTGCTTTGACCCGGCCTGCGGTACTTTTGGCTTTATGATTGCAGCCAACCGCTATGTCAATGCGAATAACGATGTGTATGCACTCTCTGACCGTCAGGCAGATTTCCAGCAGAATAAAGCGTTCAACGGTGTGGAGTTGGTGCACGAAACCCATCGCTTGGCATTGATGAACGCCTATCTGCACAATATGAATGCCAATATCACATTGGGGGATTCTCTCGCACAAAGCGCCAAGGGATTGAAAGATTTTGATGTTATTCTGACCAATCCGCCCTTTGGCACGAAAAAGGGCGGTGAGCGTGCCACACGGGATGACATCTCTTTCCAGACATCCAACAAGCAGCTGAACTTCTTGCAGGTGATCTATCGCAGCCTGAAGGCGGACGGCAAGGCCCGTTGCGCCGTGGTACTGCCGGATAATGTGTTGTTTGCCGCTGGTGACGGTGCCAGCGTGCGCCGGGAACTGATGAATTTCTGCAATCTGCATACCATTCTGCGCCTGCCTACCGGCATTTTCTATGCACAGGGCGTCAAGACCAATGTGCTGTTCTTTACCCGCGGGACAACCGAGCAGGATAATACCACCGAGGTTGCATTCTACGATATGCGCACCAATATGGACAGCTTTGGTAAGACCCGGCAGCTGCGCAAGAGTGATTTCGACGAGTTTGTGGCAGGGTATGAAGACCCGTCCAAGCGCACGGGCGAGCGCTGGAGTAAATTCACCCGTGAGGAGATCGCCAAGAATCCGGATGATAGTCTTGACCTGGGCTTGATCCGCGACGACTCCATCGTGGATTATGACGATCTTCCTGACCCTGTAGAAAGCGGCGAGGAAGCGATTGCAAATTTGGAAGAGGCCGTAGACCTGCTGAAAAGCGTTGTGCGTGAGCTTCGTGCTCTGACGGAGGAGAAGTGATGGCAAGAGCAAAAAAAGAAACCGCCCTCACGCCCGAAGAGCGGTTGCAGGCAGCCTTGGTGCCGGATTGGGAGTGGCCCTATAAATTGCCGGAGAATTGGTGTTGGACAACTATTGGGGCAATAAACCAATATGAAGGTATTTCTGCCGATCCTACGAAAGCTAAAAACGAGACTTTTGAGTTATACAGCGTTCCGAGCAGCGCAGACAACTACCCGGAGATTGTACTCGGCGCTGATATTGGATCAACAAAACAATCTGTCAAAAAAGGAGATGTCCTTCTCTGCAAAATCAATCCTCGGATAAATCGGGTCTGGAATGTCTCAAAGTATACGGACCACTCTTTGCTCGCTTCGTCTGAATGGATTGTTATTAGAAATAGCAGGCTAATTTCCAATTACCTAATGTGGTGTTTTCGGTCACCATATTTTCGCGGGTATATGCTTTCAAATGTATCGGGCGTTGGCGGATCCTTAATGAGAGCACAGCCAAAATTTGTTCAGGGATACCCAGTCCCTGTTCCCCCCCTCGCCGAGCAGCAGCGCATTATTGACCGCATTGAAAGTCTGTTTGTCAAGCTGGACGAGGCCAAGGAAAAGGCACAGGCCGTGGTAGATAGCTTTGAAACCCGTAAAGCTGCTATTCTGCATAAAGCCTTCACCGGTGAACTGACTGCGAAATGGCGGGAAGAGCACGGCGTCTTAATAGATAATTGGAAAACTACTCGATTTGACAGCGTTGCAGCTATTAGAAGCAACTTAGTTGACCCTGCAGAGTATCAGAGTTTTCCGCATATCGCTCCAGATAATATTGAGAAAAAAACTGGTGTGCTGCTTGAATATCATACGATTGCCGAAGATGGTGTGACCAGCGGTAAACACCGCTTTTACTCAGGACAAATACTCTATTCAAAAATTCGACCTTATTTGTCAAAAGCGGTTGTTGTTGATTTCGATGGGTTATGCAGTGCAGATATGTATCCTATTGAAGCATACCAAAACGCAAGGTGCCTTTGGTATTATATGCTATCAGATGAGTTTTTACTTCAGGCATCGACTGCTGGTTCTCGTTCTGTTTTGCCAAAGATTAACCAAAAAGAGTTATCTGCGTTAACTGTGCATCTTCCGACGAATGATAGAGAGCAAGAAGAAATCGCTCGAATCCTTGATGAACTTTTTGATAAAGAGCAGCAGACCAAAGAAGCCGCCGAGGCAGTCCTTGATCAGATCAACCTGATGAAAAAATCCATTCTCGCCCGTGCCTTTCGTGGTGAACTGGGTACGAATGACCCGAGCGAGGAAAGCGCGGTGGAATTGCTGAAGAGAGTGTTATAAAATTACATACTAATGCGAGGTGTTTTTATGAAATTATTATCCGCCCAATTAGGAATCTTTTCCGAAGATTCTATTAGTCGTCCAGATTTGCTATTCAGTGAGGTTAACGAAAAACTCGGCGGAATAGTCGATGATATGCCGACAATCCTAAACCTTCCATCCGATCTTCCTGCAGACATTCCAGTTGTGCAGGCAAAGTCTTCCGATGGTCGGATTAATATTAATGTATCAAGATCTCGAATTGATTTGATTGTTCACTTCATTTTTGAAAGCAACGCATCCCCTATAGAATCTTTGAACTCTCAAAAAAGTGTCATTCAAAAGTTTTACAAAGCTGTCCTAAATACGATTATAGCAAAAAGAACGGGATTTATTCTGACGATGTTTGAACCAAATGACAATAATGTTAAGCCGATATTTGAAAAGTATTTTTCTGAGAAATTTACATCAAAATTTGTCGAAGCATCTATGAGGGTCAATAGGCAGAATATGCGGAAATCTGTTGTATACAATAATATTCGTTCGATCGAATCTGCGACTATTACTGTAGGAACAGAAAATATATCGGGAGTGCTGTTTCAATTCGATATAAATAATGTTCCTGAAGAAGGAAAAAAGATCAATGAAGATACTGTTTCTTATGTAGTTGCTCAAGGAACTGCCATTCTATCTCCTGAATCTGTAAAGGAGATGATTTAATGTCAGAATACCAAAGGGCAAAAACAGAAACTGCAACCCAAGGTTCTATTCCATTTGTTGCTAATTGCGATAGTTGCCCCAGAGTTAACGCTTCTTACAGTAGCACTACAGTGGGCACATCAAACGGCGATACCTTGATCAGTACAATAGGACAACTTCACGATCTACAGCGGGAAGTACGAGAGCTACAGGCGGCAAGCAAAAAAACATTGTCATTTTATGACTCAACATCAAAGCTAAATAAAACAGTTCAAATAGTCATCATCATTTTGATGGTTATCCCTGTTATACAACTGCTTTTATGTGCTGGTGTAGTGTATTCTCTTGGAATTGAAGACGAGTTACCGGGACTGATAAATTGGATCTTGGGCAGTGTAAGTATATTATCTATTTTAGAGCTAATTGTTGGAGGGATTAAACTATACCTTTACGAAAAGAGAATGGACGAGCTTGAAAAGAAAATAGATGCAATGTCCAACACGAAAGACATATAATTGCGTGGAATAGCACATATATGAAATGAGCGTCTGCTTCTGCAAAGAGGCAGGCGCTCATTTTTTAACCTGCCAATAAAAAAATCTGAAAATCAGAGGGAAGATTCGAAAAAAATCGGCAAAGAGAAAGTGCAAGGAGAAATCTTCAAAACCGAAGAAAAATTATCGAAAACACCCCTTTAAAAGCCACCCTTTTTTGAGAGTAAGTGAAGGGCGTTTTAAAGTTATTCAATTCATTTTGCCAAAGCTGCAAAAATTTTTCTAAAACCCATTTGCTATTTGCCCGAAAAGTTCCCAGTTGATTAGTAGTAGGGTTCGCAGAAAAATTCTCAAAAGTTTTTTCGTTCAAATTCGAAAAAATTTCCCAGTTGATTAGTGAGGGGGTTAAAAAACAGCCCTTCTCGCTGGCTACCTATTGAGGGGACTGTCTACCTGTGTACCTTGAAAATTGAATCGCCGCCTCCAAAGGATATGCTTCCGGCAAGTGACGCCACGACTTCCCGATAATTCAGGGCTCCCGCAAAATCGAAGATTTTGTGGGAAGAGGAGCAGCAGTGAAACGAATGAGCTTTCGCACGAGTGCGGAAGCGAATGATATGGAACTTGCTGCGACGAGAGCGCACCAAAGAAGCAATACGCCGTGGTGAGACTCCGGGGCAGGAACGATGCGGATGAGCGCAAGCAAAAACCGTCGCAGAAATGCGGCTTCAGAACAAGCAAAGGAGGTTCAAACCTATGAAGAAAAGTGAGCTCAGAGAGCTTTACCAGATGATGTTCCCGGAATACCCGGACATCGTGACCGTCAAAGAGCTTCAGGAGATGCTGGGCATCAGCCGCAAGCTGGCGTACAAGCTGATCAACTACGGGTATATCCACGCCGTGAAGATCGGCACGACGCTGAAGATCCCAAAAATCAGCGTCATCAACTATGCGATGGAGAAAGAGGTGAAGAAGGTTGGATGAGATCAAACGCCTGACACCCGCCCAAAGGGCACGCTGTAACCGGTTAATCCGGCGGCTGTGGCAACATACAGTTCTTACTCCGCAATGATCAAGAAGCCAATCGGGCCGTACTTCCGCCAAAGAAATCTGACCTTGCGGGAGCTGGAAGCCCGACACTTGCAGATGTTTAATTCCGAAATGCTCAGAAAGGTAAAGCCGAATACGGTCATCCACTATCACGCGATTATCCACTCGGCGCTGAAATATGCAGTCAAGACCGATATGCTGGTGCAGAATGTGGCGGACAAGGTGGATACGCCAAAGAAAAACAGCTTTCAGTCGGTTTTCCTTTCGGCAGAGGAGATGCAGAAGATGTTTGAAGCTCTCCGGGGCACCAAGCTGGAGCTGCCGGTGCTGGTGGCCGCTTTTTACGGATTCCGTCGGGGCGAAGTGTTGGGGCTGAAGTGGGATGCCATCGACTTTGAGCGTGGAACGATTTCGGTCATACGAACCGTTACGACCATTACTCTTGATGGCAAGCAGACAGAAATTGAACAGCAGACTGCCAAGACCAAGTCCAGTCTGCGTACCATGCCGCTGATCGGCAGTTTCCGGGAATACTTTTTGCAGGTGAAAGAGGCGCAGGAACTCAATAAGCAGGTCTGCGGCAACTGTTACAATCACGAGTATGATTGCTTTGTGTTTGTGAACGAGCTGGGCGAGCGGATACGGGCCAATTATTTGACCTCGGCATTCCCAAAATTCTTGGAGGACCACGGCCTGCGCCGGATGCGCTTTCACGATCTGCGGCATAACTGTGCCAGCTTGCTGCTGGCCAACGGCGAGCCTCTCAAGCACATTCAGGAGTGGCTGGACCACAGCGACTTCACCACCACGGCGAACATCTACGCCCACTTGGATTACAAGTCTAAAAACACCTCGACACAGGCGATGGAGACAGGGCTTGCTCTGCCGGAGGGCGGCGACTTCGAAAGCCGGTGGGGATCGATTTATGTTGGGGAGAACGGATGATTTTCTCTCCGAAAAAGTGAAAGAGCACGGAATTGCCCGTTTCGGAAAAAAGAAAGAGCCTGTAATCGGCTTGATTACAGGCTCTTGATGGCGGAGCGAGTGAGATTCGAACTCACGTGCGGTTGCCCGCAAACTGATTTCGAGTCAAGTGGTAAAAACCGAACTTGGCGGAATTTGACGGAAGATAACGGCAGATGCGAGAACCCCGAAAACGCCGTGTTTTCAAGGCTTTTCGCACCCGTTCGCATCGAAAACGCAGTAAAAATCCGAGTCCGAAAGTCTCCTCCGATTTTGCCGAGTTCTAACGGATTTTCGGAAAAGCCTATTAGAATTTTTGATAGAACCGAGCGATTTTTCGCCTCAAAATCACGCTTTTGGCAGTGCGTGAAAAGCACCGGTTATGCCGGACTGCACCCAAAGTCGTGTAGCCAAATGCCTGGGCGGAATCAAAACTGCCGTTATCGGCAAAAATATAAGTGAAAACGGATTTTAACCGATTGATTTTTTGCCGATAATATGGTATACTGATACCGGTAACTTCGGAGGGCAAAATGATGAAATATTTATCCGTAAAAGAGACAGCGGCGCTTTGGAACACCTCCGAGCGCAGCGTCCGCAACTATTGCGCGGCAGGCCGTGTCCCCGGCGCTTTTCTGACGGGAAAGACCTGGAACATTCCCGAAAACGCCGAGAAGCCCGAACGGAGCAATAAAAGCAAACCCGCGCCGCAGACTTTGGCGGATATTCTCAAAGAGGAAAAACGCAGTCAGACCTACGGCGGAATTTATCATAAGGTGCAGGTGGAACTGACCTACAACTCCAATCACATGGAGGGCATCCGCCTGACCCATGATCAAACGCGCTTTATTTTTGAAACAAATACCGTCAGAATTACCGAGGAAGGCGTGCGGGTGGACGATATCATCGAAACCGCCAATCACTTCCGCTGTATTGATGAAGTCATCGAAAGCGCAAAATCGCAGCTCAACGAAAAATTTATCAAGCACCTGCATTTTATCCTGAAAACCGGAACAAGCGACGCAAAGATAGATTGGTTTGCCGTTGGTGATTATAAAAAACTGCCGAATGAGGTCGCCGGGCGGGAAACAACCTTGCCCGAGGAAGTGTCGGCAGAGATCAAAAGGCTACTCGATGCGTATAACGGCAAAGAAACGGTGACGCTTGAAGATATCCTTGCGTTCCATGTGCGGTTTGAACGCATTCACCCTTTCCAGGACGGCAACGGGCGTGTCGGGCGGCTGATCATGTTCAAGGAATGTCTGAAACACAATATTGTGCCGTTTATTATTGAGGACAGCATAAAAATGTTCTATTACCGCGGACTGCAGGAGTGGGATCGGGAAAAAGGCTATCTGACCGACACCTGCCTGTCGGCGCAGGATGCATTCAAGAAATACCTGGATTATTTCAGAATACCGTATAAAAACTGAAACCTCACGCACGGCTCATATAAAGCTGTGCGTGAGGTTTTTGTAGAATTACTTCCTAAATTTCTACAAGGAATGATACATTGTTTTTCTTCATTGCCTTCCAATAATCCTGCAAATCACTTTGCGCCAATGCTTCGTATATAAATAGCCAGAAATTATCCATTTCTGTTGCAATCAGTGATCGAGCATAATCTTTGCACAATTTCACTGCTGCCTTATCTTTCCTTTTTTCATAATAAAGATAGCTAAACAGCAAGAACAAGCAGTTGTTACTGTTTTTTGCTACTTCAAAATCAAGTTCTCTAATTTCGAACTCATATTTATTGGCGTAATACAGTGCATAACACACTGCTTCATAATTTTTGAGCTTTACGCCTTCATTATAAAGCAGGGCGGATAATTTTGAAATCTCGGATTTTTCAACACCAAACGGCTTGAATACATATTCTTCCAATAACAATGCCAAATATGGGTAAATAACAGATAAGTGAAAAATCGTTTTCACATAATACGATTTCGCATTCTCTGTAAGCTGTTTCTTTGCCAGTACCTTCATGGCATAATTCAAAATTGCGGCGTTGTCATTGTTTTCCTGCATCAACTCAATCGCCATATCCAAATATGCACGGACTTCCTTAAAATTCATCCATTCTTTGGTATCAAACGCAGTGAAGGTGTTGATTTTTCGCACCCATTGCTCAACTGATGCTGTCGGAAGTTCATCTATGGAAGTTTTCTTATGATTGAGAGTCAGATCATACGCTCTTAACTGCTCAGATAATTCGGTTAGAAATAATTGCCCGCCCTCATAGGTAGAAACATAACAAGTATAATCGTCAATGTTTCTGATGTAACGCCATCCTTTATCATATAAGATTTTATCAATCTTAACTAAAATGATCTCAGACAGTAAATTCGAAACATGAGGACCGATCAACAATCCGTGCGTTTCTCCGTGCTTTACATTTCTTGTAAGGAAATCAAGCTCGTTGTACCACTGCGAACTATCCCTTTGGTTCTGCTTCGCTACATCCTTACCGACCAGTGCCCATGAAAGAGCATGGGTATATATACTCGGAAAACAGTTTGAAACATCGGCATGAACCAAATATCTTGCTCCAAGCAACAAATCAGGCTCCGGAGTGCCATCGTCTTTCCAATTCTTATAGTTCATAGAAAACAGCGAATCAGATTCCTTCATTTTACGAATATGGGTTCTGCTGATAATATGCTTCTGTTCTTTAGTTTCTTCTTCAAAATATTGCTGAAGCTGCGGCCATATCTCTGATATGTATTTGCACAAACGTTGATACGCCGCAGGATTTGGAATGCCTAAGGGACGGGGTGTGTTGATATTTCTCATGCTTTCGTGATAAATGTAATTTGCCGGTTTTTTAGGAAAAGCAGGCGATTTGGATTTGCAATAGTAAAAAAATGCCTTTGCTGTGAACACCGGAGGAAGCTTTTCGGTAAAAAGACCGTGAGCGAGCAATCCCTCATAGATTTCATCAGCAGATAATTCATTTGTAAAATCATAATAATGTTTGCTTTCTATCATCTGTTATCACCCCAGCTTGTCTCATTTATTATTTGATATGTGGTCTTATCAGTTGATCAAATTCCTAAAAATCTTAATATATCTTTATATCCAGATTCAATATAGTCAGAAAGTGGGAGTCCTTTGGCATATTTAATAAACTCCATAAATTCAGGTAGATCCAGTAGAATTCTCTGAACAATGCGTTTCTCTTTGATTTGATAAATTGCACGAGTAGGATCACCTAAAGCTTCGATCTGCTCTTGTAACTCTTTTTCTACCTTTGACCAATATAAGCTGTATGTAGTTTGTCCTTCAAGAGAATATACTTTTGCCCCAATGGAAGGCAGAGTTTGATCTTGATAGTATTGAATATCA